>ERZ1034691.549-NODE-549-length-28548-cov-51.961008_pt1 | contig 28548 bp, 58 predicted proteins | sample MGYA00520638_ERZ1034691 | MGnify/ENA primary metagenome ERZ1034691 (study PRJEB33766, sample SAMN09781763) | gut metagenome | biome: gut microbiome | host: Homo sapiens | place: Madagascar | study: EMG produced TPA metagenomics assembly of the PRJNA485056 data...
CATCGTATAATTTTTTGTAGTGGCTGCAAAACGGCCCTCCCATGAGTTCGGCCACTTTGTTCCGCAGCCGCATGAATCCGCTATACCCGAGGTCGATGCCCCGACCGGTTTTCTTGCATTTAATCGTTACGCCCATTTTCACGTTCTTCCTTTGGCTTCCCGTAGTTGCAGAACCCGTCTGGCACTGGATCATCTAGGCCGCGACTGTTCGTGCAGTACGGGTCATTTTCTTTATTCACGCCGAAGTAAATGCAGTTTTTGCAGCGCGTTACCACGACGGCATCAACAGTCGGTGCATCATCCAACTGGCAAATGCAAGAATAGATCGCTGTGCCCTCCGCATTTTCTTCTTCGTCCTCGCCGGCGTGCATCTCAGACAACCAGCCTTTCAAAATGGCTTTATAGGCGCTTGCATCAATCAGGCGCATTTCCGTCACATCCACCATCTGACTTCTTGGTGCTGCTGGAATGGATCATCGTGAATATTGCAAAAAGTGCAATCCACCAACGGCCGAAGTGGTATGCCAGCCCGCACCAGCACGCAATATTGACGATGTTGTAAAAGATGCAAAATATCATTTGTTGCCTCCGTCCTCCATTTTCGCACCGCAGCCGGGGCAGTGTTTCGGCAGGCAATCCGGGTTATCCGTGCCGTCGTCGATGCAGTATCCGCATTGAGAGCAATACCACACATCAAGCACAATCTCTCCGTCTGCGTATCCGTCGCCCTCACCTTCCCACTGCCCCTGCGCCACCTCTGCAACGTCGGCGGCGGGCTGCCGCAGCAGGAGCGTTTTCACCCGCTGAGGTGTCCAGTTTGGATTTTCCGCGTTGCAGGATTCAAAGTCTTCCACCGCCGCCTCGCGGCTGATGTAATCAGTCATAATCCATATACTCCCTTCCGATTCTGTTTTGCATTTCATACGGCAATGCAAGAAGCGGTGTGCATCTACTCAGGATTTCCGCTTTCAAGAGCCGCTCCGCCTGCCTCTTGGTCAGCTGCGGCTCTCGCTTCTTCGGCGGCAACTCACCATTCTTGGCTGCAATAGCCGTAGGATTATGTTTGTGCTGGCCCATCCGTCGTCCTCCTGTTCCATGCCTCACGTGCTTTTTGGGGCAGATATGTAAGCCCAGATGTTGCACAACACCTATTGCAAACAATAGTGTACGCCCAGCACCGCCCTTCGGTATCTTTGACAGCTTCGTGATCGACACTTATATCCGCCTGCCCTCCGCAGAACGGGCAAGGTTTAAGGTTCGTCATTTCCATTCACTTCCTTTCTCGCTTTTACAATTTCCCGCCTGGAGCTGCGCCACATCATCAGAAGCATTTCCTGGAGCGGCCTTTTTCTGTCGATGCGGCGAACACGCTGCACCACTTTCAGAGTGTACGGCAGGAATTTATAACCCATCTTCTCCGGGCACAGGACGCCCACGCTGTATAGCAGTTCGTCCCGGACCTTTTCGTAGACTTCCAGCGGCATGACGTAGTAGTTGAAATCCCCGATCAGATTGTGACCGTTCTTCGAGTGGAAGTCTTCGACGGAGGACTTGATCTCGTAGCAGTACACATCGCCCTTCTCGATGCCGGACACGCTGTTGTTGACCGGCTTAAACTGCATATAGTCCACGCGAATGGGAGAAACGCTGCCGTAGTCGAACGTGACTTCTTTGGCCCAATAGACGCGCGGGTCGTTCTTCGGGTCAATATGTTCTTCCAGCAGTTTCGAAAGCCACTTCGTCGTTTCTGGTCTGTTCATTGTTTGTCGGTGTCACCGGCCTTTCTTGCATTTCTTTTCGCCACGGCTCATATTTGGGCTGCGTAGTGTTTGAGGTATATGTCGATGCCGCAGCTTCGCAATGAGAACACTCCCCGTCGCAATATTCATATCCCGCTCCGCACGGGTGGAGCGCGTAATCACTTCTGAGATATGTCCGCATTTGCTGCCTCTCTTTCTATCCTTTCGCAGAGTTCATCTGCGATGTTAAGCCCGCACATCAGCTCTTCGAATCCGCATCCGGAACCATCACTGAGCGCGTCGACATCAACTCCGTGGCGTTCCAGCCACTCAGCCACCTTCCGGTTGAGCTCTGCCGCTTTGTAGGAATAATACGCGGTAAGCACCATCCACTCGTAGATATATTTTGGTATTTTCAATGCCATTAAGATCTACCATCCTTTTGCTCGTTTCAGCTCGTGGTCTGCTTCCTCTCTTGTGAGGAATACAGTTTTTCCGATATTAAAAACGTCTTGCAGCAGGAAGGCGTCCGGCTCAATGTATGGCTCGATTTTATCCGGATATGTTTCAAATGTCCGCTTTATTCTCCACACTGTATCACCCACCTTGCACGGCAGGATGATGCACCGGCTTTCCTTCACAGAACGGACACGGTTTCAGTCCAGCCAATGTGACGCCGCCTCCTTTGCTTCCTCCTGACTAAGAAAAACAACGCTCCCGAAGTTGCTTAGTCTCTCATAGTCTCCGCCATGTCTTCCCTCCAGATAAACTGCATCCGCCATGACATGTAGCGGAATTACGGGCTCCGTGTCCGCAGCCCACACCGTATCGCCGATTTTGCACGGTCGGATGACAATTTGATGGTTTCTGTCGGCCTCGGCCAGATCGCGGAGGCGATTTGGGATTTTTCCTTTGGCCCCATCCAGTGTCCCGACATAATACGCCATACTGCTTTTAATCGTCTCGTAGCACTCACAGCCAGTGGCGCTACGCTGTGCCATCGGCTCGCCGCATTGTCTGGAGCACGCAAAAAAATGGATGCACTCTTCACAGGCTCTTTCAAGATTTTCTTTAGGTGGCATTATTCTCCTCCGGCGCGTCCGGCAGCGGCATCCAGTGGGTAACGAAACTTCCGTTAAGTGGCGAGTCTTCAATGTCCATCAACGCATTAAGGGTCATTCCCGCTTCCTCTCTCCCGACGTGCCATATTTTTTGATTGGCATCGAAAAGAGCAGATGAAACAAACTCTTGGTCATACGGCGAATCTACGTCATCGTATGTTGAGGTCGGATACCGAGACTCCAAGACCGTTACGATGCAGGGGACCCATCCATACTTGTCGGTTGCTTTAGGCAGACTTTCTTTAACATTGATCCACTCCGGCATATGCGCAGCAAGTGTCTCAATCTCTTTGGCCGCAGCTTCCGCAAGTGATCCGCCGTGTTTTTTCAATTCCCGCAAAATATCTTGTTGCTTCATTTTCAGTTCCCCTCCGAATCGTACTTCGGCTTTTCCGCCCACGCGATCACGCCGTCCCAATCGCCGAGTCCCTCCAATCCAAACGAATGGTTTCCCCAATCGTCGGTATCGGCGCGGCACACATCCTTGTCCACTCCCCACTCGGTTGCGACTAGGATTTCCTGCTCATCATCAGGCATAGGGCAGTCGAACATATACTCCGGGATTTCAAAATCCGAATAGCCATGCTCGGAAAATTCAGATTTTTCCGCATCCGTCAGTGGGCGTTCGTTGAGTTTATGCCACAATACCGGCTCGACAAACTCTCCCGTTGTGATGCCGTCCCGCCTCACAGCGTACTGTAGTGCCTTGTGCTTGATTTGAGACAGAAGCAGTTGAATCTGAAGGTTCATGAACCACTTTCGATTCCAAATTCTCCCGTTCCAATAGATGTTTTCTTGCAGCACCAAATCGTCCAGTGATCGAATGCAATCGCCTTTCATATATTTTGGTTTACTCATTTCCTTTTCTCCTATTCCCATTCGCCAAACATAGTCGTTTGCTCCATGTCCGGTTCCTTTTTCTGCGCCGCCGTCCGTTTCTCAACCGGCCTGTACTCCCGTTCTGGGTTAAGAACATCTATCGAGCAAAATTCGAAGTGTGGGCAGCGGTTCAGCCGCGTTATCTGACGGTCAGTTCGAATTTCGTCTTTTGGCTTGCACCAAATCATGTCATCACCTTGAAGATAAGCATTTACGCAGTAGCGGCAGTATTGCTTCATGCTGTGCCCCGTCACTTGAAAATGACCATTGCGCTGTAATAAACAGCACCAAGTTGGTAGGCCGAGCACGAATATTGGATTTCGATGTTTTCTCCCTCGTGCAACTTGAGGAATTTGTTTAACGCATTTTCAAGACGTTCCGCATCTCTATAGGTGAAAATTTCAACTCTCATTTCTTCTCCTTTTTGCTCAGCAGATAATCTGCGCGTAGCGCCCGCGCAAATCCGTTGTCGGGTGCCTTCCCGTTATGGCTTGGCGTTTTGTCAAGTGCCTTTCTACACAATGCTAAACATCGCTCACAGACTGCATAACCTATGACTGGTGGGTTCTTCCCGCACTTTTTGCATAGCGTCACGCCGTCCATAAGAACTTTTGGGGTAGTGCCGTTCCGCCACTTATGTTCGTTCGATGCCTTCCGTGATTTCATGGCGCATTCGCCACACGTCCGGTATCCGGGTCGTGGAGGACGCTTCCCGCATTTTGTGCATAAACCTTCAGCAGCTCGGCGTTTCGCGCGCTTCGAAACATACTCAGTTTGGTGTGCTATCCACTGTTTTTTCCTCGGGTATGTTTTCTTCACATAGTCATTGATGCAATCCGGATACGGGCAGTTAAAGCAGTCATTCTTCTTGCATTCCATGTTGTTCAACCCTTGCTATCACAGCTTGACCCTTCCATAACGGGATGCCAATCGGCTCTTTACTCCATACAGGGAATCGCATGACGGTAAGACCTCGGCTAAGTTGTTCGGGAACCACACACAAATGTGCCTGAATTTCGAGCCGTACTGTACCGTCTTCATTTTTGGACGTAGATACCCAGTCATTTGGGATGTCCCTATTCAGTTCAAATTCACACGTCCACGTCGCTCCGGTCATGCGTCCGTTGAGCGAAGTCACATCGGCGTTGAACTTTGAAAAGACAAGCGCCATGAATCGGGAAGCAGCATCGCGCTGTGGAAGAGTCTCGCGGCAGTTTTGAACATCTGACCATGCGAAGATTCCAGTTTTGTCCGCAAATGCTATCCTGTTCATTTCGTCGTTCCTCCATCCCACAGGAGCGGTTTCCCTTCAGCGTCTACCATTACGCAAGCGCCACCGTAAATGCTCCGAATCAGATACATCACGTTTGTTTCGGTATCAACGTACACGATAAGAGCGGAATTATCGTCTTTGATGACCCGTTGAAATCGTTGCTGACTGTGCTCCACTACGTTTTCTGTTTTGGTGGCGTTCTTATCACATTCAACTTCCACCACAAACGCGACCACTAGCAATGCTATAAGCAATATTACAAGCAGAGCGATTGTCCTTACATAAATCTCCTCACTGAGTTTCATGCAGATTCCTCCTGGTCGTAGATCGTGCCACACCGATGAAGCTCATTCTGGTCGTCCACCGTAAGATTCGTGGCGTACCGTCTGTCTTTGCAGTTCCGGACTGCAAATGAGGCATCTGCTGTGGTAAACTCAACGGAGTACAGCTGTGGAACGCCTTCGACGCTCAAGATGTCACCCTCGAAGATCTTCTCCCCGTTCCCGTCAACAAGCCCGATGTACTGTCCGACTGTTTCTGGAATGACCTCCACAGCCTTATTGAACGGTTCCCCATTATCGATGAAGAATTTCCCTTCACACGCGCACCCCGTGTCATTCGCGCGGCCAATCAGATAGCCATACACCCACTCGCCATTGTTTACCGACTTGCCCCTGAACGTAATTTCTCGCAACTGTTTTTCCTCCTATTGTCGTTTCACACTTCTACGCATTCGTTCTCACGAATGTTGACCCGATGCCCATTGACCTGAATGACATATCCGATTCGTTTGATGCCCGCATACCCGGCATACCGTTCTGCACGATACAACGCCCCAACTTCCGGCCGAAACTCCGGAAACAGGTCAATCTTCTTTGTGATTTGAATGTCGCAATCCGTGTGCGGCAGCGCCCCTGGCCTGTTGATTTCATTGCTTGACGACAGCTGGCCGTGGCACCCATGCGCTACTCGCCACTTCGCTGCACACTCGCAGGAGCAGAACTTATGCTGGTATCCTTTCGGTCTGTATCTTTGCTTCCGCCGCACTTTCTTCCCACACCAGTCGCAGTTAAAAAAATCCCATGCCATTCTCACCGCCGCCTTTCCTGCGAGAAAATCTCAAATGATGTCAGCGAATCCCCTGCCTTGATCTGCCCTTTGCAGAATATCCGCAGATACCCGCACGGCAGACAGTCTATCGACCACGCCGGCAGCGCCATCTTCCGATAGTCACACGGTCCCATCCACTCTCCATGTCCGCCATGTCCTTCCAAATCTAATGTTTCTGACGCACCCGACAGCCGCACGACCGGTTCAGGCCCCACACATCCTATAAAGTCCATCCGCCCCCATGTTTCACGTCCCAAACTGTCCTCCATCGGAATGATGACCAGACTATCAAACACAGGTTCTTTACTGTCAAAACGTTCCCGTTCCGGAACTTTCTTGAAATCTTCCTTGCGCATTTTTCGAATGTCCATTGCTTTATCGCCCCCTCTATTTTTCATCATACTCATGCCAACAAATGTTTTTTTACATTCTTATGTCAACCCATCCATTTACGCATACCGTCCCGCCACACGCCGCCCATCAGCCGATGCACACTTGATTCATACCTATGCAATATGTGCCCCATGTCCGTAGGACACCCGATATGTTGCCGTAAGGCAACCGCGCAAATTTTATTTTTGGGGTATGCCCCATATCCGTTCCAAAATTTTAACTCAGGTTTGGAAAATACCCCCCTCCCCCATGTCTATTCAGGCAAAAAGAAAACGCCGGCCATAGCCGACGTCGCAAAAACATATTCAGGCTTATATGGAATCCATCTTATCCCGCCGGTTGCACCATTCCACACTTGCATCATGGATGTGGCGATGCCTCCATTCAACCATTACGACCGCTTTTGGTGTCGTTTTGCGGAACATGGTCAGAGGGGGAAGTGCTTAGTGCGTTCTCCGATTTTGGGCGCGTCCTGGTCTTGTAAAATGGGGGGTGGTCTTTCATTTTGACGCGGTTCTTGCATTTTGGGGTGTATGTCGTTTACATTATGCCCTATAATGTAAACAACATCGGCCCATTTTTGCAAGTTTGCAGCCGTTTCCTTGCGGGTTTCCGAACTTTTCACGACTTTTCCGGGTGATGTGCCCGGCTTGCTGCGGTCTGCCGTTGGTGTGCAATGGGGCGCGGGCGGGATTTTGTCGATTGTTTCCGCCTGAACAGAGCGGAGCCGGGAACACTTTCCCCGCGCTGCTGTTGTGGTGTGCTGTAAGTAGCTGTTGGCTGGTGCTCGCTTGGCTTGCGTGGTGCTGCATGGTGGTTGGCAGGGATGGACGGCAGGGGCTGGCGGTGGGTTGGCTGTTGGTGTGCGGAGCTATAGAGTATAGTGTAATACTCGCCCGCGCAATCAACGCACGCGCACGCACGCGACGCGCACGCATACGCGCACGCGCGCGCGATATAATATAGTGGCTGTGGGAGTGTGTGCGGGGCGTGTAGGGGCTGTGTGGGGCTGTTGGGGTGGTGTTGGAGCTTGTGGTGGGGCTGGTGGTTGGCTAGGGGCTGCGGGGGCCTTGGCGGGCGGTTAAGCCTGCGCAAGGTAGCGGGCGCGTATCCGATCAATGCGGCGCTGTGCACTGCTCTTGCTAATGCCAATGGCGGCGGCGATAGCGCGGACGGTGTGCCCGTTGGCAAGTGCTCGGATGATAGCGCGGTCGGTGTTGTCGGCGGCTGCGGCCTCAATGGCGGCGCGGGTGGTGGCTGCATCCTCGGGGTTGCTGACGGGGGCGGCGGTGACGCTCGGCAGGATGTCCAGCGGCGTCTGTGTGCAGTCGTCGCCGTCCGCGTCGGCGGTGCTGGTGAGTTGGCAGCAGTTGGCCGTGTGGCGGTACTCGGCGCGGCTGATGACGTGCGCGGCCTGGGTGCAGGCTGCAAAGAGGATATGCGCAAGGGGGCGCGGCTCGGCGTTCTGTTCGTTGCGCGTGAGTGCGGGAGCGACGCGGGGCCATGCGTCAGCGGCTACGGTTTGCGCGTCGTCCTGGCGCTTGATCCACTCTGTATCTGCTGCGCGTCCGGTGGCCTCGGCGCGGTGCTTTACAGTCCACGCCATGCGGATTAGCGCGGTATACTGTTCCTCGCCGCTCATGTTCTCCCACTCGCGGCGGGCTGCTGTGGCGGCTTGGGCGGCTCTGTGCGCCTCTTTGAGACAGACGGCGAACTGTGCGCGGCTGCGGGTTTCCGGGAACTCTGCGACGGTGGCGCGGTACAGGCTCCACGCCTTGCGCATGATTTGGCTTTTGCTCATGGTGGTGATCTCCTTTTCGATTTATTTGATGGGGCGGGGCCGCTTTGGTGCCCGGTGCGGCTCTGCTAGGGTGTCCGGGGCGGCTGGTGGTGCGTCAGCCTGCCGGGGTTGCGTCGATGACTGCGGGGCCGTCAAACGTCAGCTGCACGCGGTCGCCGCTGCGGTAGTCTCCGGCGTCGGTGTACCATGTCCAGCACTCGCCGCGCGTGTCCTCGCCGGTTACTGCGTCCACGTCGGCGCTGACGCGCTCCACGGCTACGATTTGGGCCGGGGTGGTGTCTGCGGTCGGCTGTTCCTGCTTTGGACTTGTGCAGGCGGTCAGGACGGTCAGAAGGGCCGCTGCGCCTGTGATGATCTGTATCCGTTTCATGTGTTGCTCTCCTCTCCGTCGGTGTCGGCCAGATATGCGGCAGGGTTGGCCGCTACGGCCTTTATAGCGCGGTTTACTGCGGCGTTGCGGTATCTCCTGTCCGTGTCACTGCCCCATCTGTGGGACTCAAAATGATCGTTGATCCGCTCGATGTGGTCAAAATTCAGGCGGTTTCGCTCCATGCAGGCGCGGGCCATTGCGGGGGACCATTCGCCGAAAGTATCGAGCGCGTGCCGTTCGTCGGCGTTAATGTGCAGTAGTGGCAGGCGGCGCGCCTGCTGGTTGGTGGTGCTCATGCTCTCACCTCGGCAACGGTGAATTCTCCGGCCCATGCGCGGATGATTGATCCGGCCTCGGTCACGGCAGTGATCCAGCCGCTGACGTTCGCGGCCTTGCGGCAGCGGATGATCTGCCCGCGTCCGGCGTTGTAGTCGATTCGCAGTCCCTCGGCGGCTGCGGCGCGGATCTCGGCGGGCGTGTGCCATTGCGGGCGGTCGGTGGGACTAATGTTGATCTTCATGTTGTAGGCTCCTTTCAGTTCTCGGTGAAGTACCGGCGCAAGGTGGAATCTTCCGGGCTTTCTGAATCCAGCCACGCATTAAACGCGCTGGGGTTACGCTTTTCGAGTTCGTCCATGATCCAGCCGCGCGTGATCGCGGTTTCCGGTGATGTGCTGAGGGATTCCGTTGTTTCCCACGCTTTAAAAAGCTGTTCGTTCGTCAGTTTGGCGATGATTGCCGGAGCTGGTGCGGTTTCGGGTTTCACTGTGTAGGCTCCTTTCAGGTTGTCCCGGCGGTGTGTGCCGCCGGGGTGGTCGGTGATTAAATGATGTACAGTGTGCCGTTGATCTCGGCGCTCACGGCTTCCTGCTGCATGTCCGTCTTGATCTGCTGGGCCAGCGTCAGCACGTCGGGCAGGCGGTCCCGGAGCTGGTCGGCGGTGCAGGCCGCGTAAACGATCGTCACGGCCTCGCGGACCAGCCCGGCGTTATCGCTGATCCAGTATCCCGCGCTCGGCTGGGCCGTCGCGCCGCCGAACCAGCCGCAAAACTCGCGGGCGACGCGTTCAACCTGCGCGGCGTTGTCGGTGGGCTTGTCGGTGTCCGTGGTGCTGGGCACGTACAGGGCGACGCGCTGCGGGAGCTCCAGCGCGCCCGCCTGCTGCATGATCTCGGCGGTGTCCTGCGCTTCCTGCGCGGGTGCTTCCTGCTCCTGCGGCGCGGGCGGCGCGTACTTGCTCATAGCCTGCGCAAGCTGGTTGATGTGCGCGGGGTGGATTTCGGCGGGCTGGTAGATGCTCTTTGCTTCCAGCTCGTCACGGGTCGCGGCGGTCTCGATGGTGGCGGCCCACTCGCGGGAGCTGGGCCAGATTCTGCCGTCCCACTCGCCGACGGTGTTCACGATTTCAGCGATTGCTTCGCGGGCGGTATCGTATCCGATCCGTTCCACGATAGCGGCGACGGTCTCGGCGGGGGTCCGGTCGCTGGTTTCGCAGTAGATGTTTACCACGGTTTTGATGTTCGCGCGGGTGGTCTTGATCTGCTCGCGGCGGGCGGTGATCTCGGTTGCATTCATTTTCATATTGGTTTCTCCTTTCCCTTGCTGGGCGTTCGTTGTTTCATTTGATGGCTTGATTATAATATAGGTTTAACCGTATGTCAAACCTGTTAAAAAGTTGCGTTCAACCATATAAATATATGTGTTTAACCGTATTCATGCGTGAAATGTTAGGACTTCTCCGTTTTTCGGTCAACCGTATGTAAAAGTCACGATTTTATGAAAAAATCGCTAAAAATTAACCGTATATTTTGTACATTTTGCCGATGGTACAAACCGGCCCGCGCCGGTAGAATAAAAGCCAAGAATCAAACGAAAGCGGGGTACACAAAATGCCGATTGCAAAGAATCCAAACGGGGCGCGGACGGATGCGGAGCGACGCGCTCAAAACAAGTGGGATCAGGAAAACCGGGTAACGTTGGGCGTTCGTATGGGCAAGGCAGACGGCGCGGCGTTCCGGGCGTGGTGCGCGGCGCGGGGCCAGACGGTCAACGCGGCGCTTTCCGCCTATGTCGCGGACTGCCTGCGGGGAGACGCGGACGGTGGCGCGGCTCCTGCGGCTGAGATCGTCCAGGCAGGCGCGGACGCGCTGACGCTCCCGGCAGAGGTGGCGCGTCTTGCAAGTCACGCGGCAAAACTTGCAGGAACGGCCCCCGCAACATGGGCACGGCAGGCGCTGGAGTCGGCAGCGGCAGCCGAGGCCGACGCATTCGAGCGCAAGCAGGCCGCTTTATCTGCGTTTGAAAAATTCAAGCCTGAACAGACGGCTCCCGGAAATTCTAGGGACTTACCGCCTGAACAGGCAGGGTCGAAAACTCCGGGAGACTGATGGCCTGAACAGGGACACCGGAAAACTCCTGGGCTGATGGACGGACAACGAAAAAACTGAACAGAACGCCCGGAAAACTTTGGGGTATAGCAGCGCTTGGCGAAAGCCGGGTGCTGCTTTTCTTTTGCGTTCCCCGAAATTTTTTTGCCGGTGGCCGGGACAAATTGAAAAATCGCGTAGATATAAAGATAGAAAAAGCCGCGCACGAAGCGCGGCCAATGAAAAGGAGCGAACAAAATGATTATTGATTTGATTCTTGATCGTAAAGACGGAAAAGAGTATGTCCCCGGCGATTTTTACACCGGCGTCATGGGCTACCTCGACGTTTTCCCGGAAATCGTGATTCCGATTGCTGAGGCCATGGAAAATGGAGAAGAATCCGACGTGCAGCGCGAACTTTGCGCTTACGTTGAAAACGGCGAATATAGCCGCGACATCTGCGACTATATCAAGTCTGTGAAATGGCTTAAAAAGGACGCTGAGAAGCTGAATCCGATCTGTGTTGACTGCAAACGACGCGGCGCGACTTGCGACGGCACGACATGTCAAGCGTGGACGGGCTGCGTTTACCGCAAAATATGATATACCTGGCGGCGCGGTTGTGGTTCACTTCCGCGCCTTTTTTATGCGCATAATTATTCACTGTTTTTGATGAACCAAGCAAACCATAAGAACCGAGAAAACCAGAAAAACCAAGGGAAATATTGAACCGGACAAAACCAAGAAAACTGATGGAATCAGGAATCGAGAAAAACCAAAAAACTAGCTGAATACCGAAACCAGCTAAACCGAGAAAACTAGTGGCTTCCGGAGTTGAAAATTTTCCTGAAAGTTCTGGGACAAATCAGAAAATGCTATAGAAATAAAGATAGAAATAAATACTTGCAAAGGAGGTAATTACAATGTTAAAAGCAAAAAGTCGTGCAATCACTTATCGTGTTTATAAAAAAATGTTCGCAGACTGCAACGCCTATGACTACCACGACGGGAAGATCACGGTTGACTTCCCCGCTGATTATCTGGCCTCGAAGATGTACACGCCGGAGGGCTGGACCGCAGGATCAAATTACGTTTCAAGCCGAATTGGGCGCACGATTTCAGGGCGCGAGGTTCGGGCAGAGATCGCGGAGCATTCGGACGGCGGCTGCAAGTATTACGACGCCGTTGTGACGGTCTGGAACACGTTCTTTGGCGGTTCTATGCGGACACGGGACTTTATACGTTCGTTCGATGCCGCCATCGCGTGGGCAGTTGAAACAGCCGAAAGTTTTTTGAAATAAGCGCACACAATTACATCGCCGGAAGAAATTCTGGCGTTTTTTCTTTATCCGGTGCGGGACAAACGCCGATTTCCGGTAGAAGTAAAGACATAAAGACAAAACGGAGGTACTTACTCATGACTAACGCAGCAATCATTCTTGACGTTTCCGTCCGGTTAATGAACGATGGCATCCTTAAAGGCACGGGCCGATTCATCGACGTGGTAAACGAGGACGGAAGCACCGAAAAACTCGAAATCCCCGAAGAAATCCACATGTTCAACGCCTGGAAGCAGCGCGGCTTTATCGTCCGCAAGGGTGAGCACGCTGTCGCGTCTTTCCCCATTTGGAAGTACATTAACGGCAAGCGCAAAGAAGCCGAAGAACCGCTGGATGGCGACGACGAGGCGTGCGGCTACTGCCGACTGAAGCTTTCCCATTTCTTCACGGCGGCGCAGGTGCAGCCGCTGACCGCATGAGTCGATCTGCTGAAACGCTGGGCGAAATTCGCCCGGCGTTTTTCTGTTGTTCGCCTCTGCTGAATCAATTTCTTGCCTACCATAAAAGCAGAAAATTTCTTGATTTTCTGGGACAAATCCGTTTTTCCGGTAGAAGTATAAGTGTAAAGAAAAAGCAAAAAACGGAGGCGCAAAAATGAAACACTATTACAAATCCAGCGGCCTACAGATGTTCTTCACCGGCGCGGCCATCGCCGTCATGTTCATCATTATCCTGTGCGCGGACTCGCTCATCGAGTTCATTCTGTGAGGGGGGCGGCATCATGCAATTCATTGCGAACTGCGACGCAAAAAACGTCTTTGGCTGTTTTGAGAACGTCGAGCAGCACGCCCTTGCATTTTCCGAAGAAACCGCCGTGAAACTGTTTGATTCAGGCATGAAGATCTTCCGGGGCGACGCAAGCACATTGAACGCCCTAAAGATCTGCTTCACTGATAGCTTGACGATCTGCATATACCGCGAAATTGCGGACATTGACAACGGCGTTTTTCGCGTCCGCGTCTGGGACAGGCCGAACAGCTACGACGAAAAAACCATGAGCAGGCAAGCACTCAAAAAAATGGTGCTTTTCAAAATTACGCAGGAATTTGCAGAGCCTGCCGAACAGTCGGCGTAACCAGAACAGGAGGAAAAACCATGTTATACAGCGAGATTATCCGTAGCATCGACGAAATTCTCAGTTATTTCAAATTCCACAACAAGAACCTGACAAAAACGCAGATTGAAAAACTGTATGAACTGCAAGATCTGATTCACGAACTTCGCATCACGCAGGAGAGAAATAAATGAAACGAAACCAGCGCCGCAAAACCTTTGAATTTTTCAGCACAGAACAGCAAGCCGCCGCATTTGTGGCGGCTTGCAAAAAGCAGCGCCGCAAGGCACACATGACGCCGTGGCAGTCCGCCGACGGCAGAGAAAACAAGTTTATCGTCTGGTATTACATTTGAGGGAGGACAAAATCATGACCGTTTACGTAGTGGTTCATCATTGGGACACGCCCGACAATGAGGGAGTGGAAGTCCTGGGCGTTTCCTCAACGGTAGAGAAAGCCCGTGCGCAGATCGTGGCAGGTGCAGGCGAAACCAGAGCAGAGTACGACGAAGATTTCTGGGACGAGGATATGTCGTGGGACGAACCCATGAGCATTCACCTCGGCCGGTGTGGGCGCGACTATCTGGAACAGGCCACGGTCTACAGCTGGGAAATCTCCGAGCAGGAAGTCGAATAAAAAATCACCGGCGCAGCGGGACAAATGCCACTGCGCCGGTAGATATATAGGTGTAAAGAAAACCAAGAAAAACAGGAGGTTCACAAAATGAAAACCGCTGGATACTGGCCTTGCAGAAACGAGATCATCGCCGCGCACCTGTCCACCCCACACAAATACGAGCCGTTCACCGAGCTTTTCGACGTGGACCAGCTCGACGCCATCCGCGACAAATACGGCGTGGACCTTTACCGCGAGTGCTACGCCGACGCGCTGCACGAGGTCACAGAGGCCGCCAACGTCACAACCCATCTTCGCGCCCTGGGCGTTGAGTGCAAGCCGTTCTTCACCCCGGACGACTGCCACGTGAACTTTATCGCCGTGTTTTCCCTCGGCAGCACAACCGCCAAGCGCATCAACGAGATTGCCAGAAGAGCCGATCTTTGCGTTCTGTTCCAATGTCCAGTCCACTAACAAAAAACACAAAAATGAATGCAAGTGGGACAAAACGTACTTTCCCTGTAGCAATAAAAGTGTAGAGAAAACCAAGAAAACAGGAGGTTTCATACAATGACGCAACTCGAAATTTTCCAGGGAATCGCCGATGCCGTGAACGCAGCAGCCGGTTCCAAGAATCCCAAAATGACCATCGTAACCGAAAGTGAGTTTGGCGGTGTGTACTTTTTGCACATCAACGCACATTCCGCAGATATCAAGCCTTATGCGCAGTACAAAGACGCGCTAACGATCTACTTCAAAAAGCGCGGTGGCCGCTCAGTCTATGGAATGCGCCTTTATGGTACAAAGCCCGTGGCAATCTTCTCCGGGTGGCAAGAGACAACATGGGAGCAGCCCAGAAGCTTCCTTTGTTTTGACAAGAATATGTTCTACGGTCTGGTCGATGGCTTCCCGAAGGAACAGAAGATTTCCGAAGAATCAGAGCGCGTTCACCTGTCCGAGATTCAGCAGAAGGGTAAGGTCTACAAGGTTGTCAGCATGAACCCGGATGACCCGCAGCCGCGCACGATTGTCGAAACGTATGAAACTGCCGAACACTAAAAAAAGCATTTGAGACTTCCGGTGAATTCCGCAGCGTATCGTGCCGGGCAGAATTGCAGGGCGCGCCGAAGCTCAAGAACTTCTGCGGGCCGATGTACGATGGGGAGGACGATCAGGGCCGCGCTGTTATCCGGTACGAGTCGCAGGAAGTCTACGATATTTTGAGCATGTGAGCAGATGAATTTTTCATCGGGCGGGACAATCCGATTTCTCGTGTAGAAGTAAAAGTAGGAGGTGTTCGAAATGAAAGTGAACCAGTTTTTAATGAAATTCCAATATGCAGCAAGCACGATCAAGACCGTTATTCTCATTCCCTTCAAATGTGAAAGCGTGACGCTTTCGGCCTATGATCTCAAATATCCCATGAACCCATCGAGCGAGAAAGCCGAGTTTCTGGAAAAGACATTTTCCTCGTTTCTGATTGGAAACCAGACAATGCTCATCTACTGTAAGTGATGTTTCGCCTGACCTACCGGGCATACGTGGAGAAAGGACAGGCCATGAATAAAATCCGCCGCAAGAATTTGCAGGCTATCATTGACCAGTTAGAGGAGCTGAAAGGCGGCCTCGAAGACCTTCAGGCCGAGGAAGAAGAATACCGAGACAACATCCCGGAGAATATGCAGGAAAGCGAACGCTATGAAAAGGCCGACGAAGCCTGCGACAATCTTTCCAGCGCCGTGGACAGTCTGGAAGAAGCCATCAGCAGCATCGAAGCTGCTATCGAGTGAAAGGAGCCATCATGGAAGACAAAATCATCATCGACCGCATGGACGCGGAAGAATTTCTCGCAATGCTCATGGACGCTGCCAAGCAGGACAACCCGAACCAGTATTACAGTACCGCACAAATCATTGAAAATATCGCGAACGAGTTCAAGACGCTCTGCGAACTGTAAAATGCCGCCTGACCTATCGGGCACACGGGGAGAAAGGTTTTACAATGAAAAGAATTGTCGCTTTGTTTCTTGCCGTTATTACTGCCGCTGCCATCCTCTGCGCAGCACATAAGCCGATCACCACATACGCACATACGGCACTCATCACGGCGCTGGACTATGATACCGACACCGTGACCGTCACGGACTACGTTGGCCTAACGTGGACGTTCCAAGGCTGCGAAGACTACTGCGTCAACGATCTGGTTTCCCTCACCATGTCCGACAACGGAACCAAGAAAACCGTTCTGGATGACGAAATTCTATCTGCAAAATATGCAGGATATCTCCCAAACTGGTACAAATACGGTGGAGACGGACACAACATTAGAAAATAATCACGAAAAGCGGGACATTCCCGCTTTTTCTGTAGATATAAAACCAGAACAGAAACCGGAGGTGCAACCATGAAATACAGCAAAAAAACGGAACGTAAGCTTCTGGAAATTGCCATGCAGCATATGCCGCCCGTTGCAGATCGTGGAGACTTGAAAACGCGCAACTCAGACAGCGAGGACTTTCTCAATGTTGCTGTTTGGGGACTTCGGGACGCCCTGATGGAAGCATACGAACTCGGCAAGGATGAGAAGGGAGAAAACTGCCATGAAAGATGACTACAGACTTGGCTTTGGGTATCTCGGAAATGGGCTGACGGTATGGAACAGGGCGAAAGAGGTAAATCACGACTATCAGACGGTCGCCCACATATCCTCTAGCGGAGAAATCACCTACTACAAACAGGATCTTCCGCAGTGTGTCCGGGCGCACATAGAACAAGTTGCACAAGAAGAACGTGACCATAGAAGACTTTGAATCGCACGATTTTAGATAAGAAGGGAGAAAAACCATGTATTACATCATCAACCGAGAAACCGAGAAGCTGGAGCTTCATTTTGATAAATCCGAATACCAGGCGCTTTCTGACGATCAAAAATCCACCATCAAAAGCAACTTCCTCTTTTCAAGATACGGCGGCTGTTGGGTCAGCCGCGCAAAAATCCCGAACCTCTGGCGTGCAGAACAGGTTGCAAAGAGCCTTGGCGCGGAGAATCAGGGGAAGAGCGGAGAGCTTCTTTCCTTCGAGGAAAAAATGGAGCGAAAAGCAGCCCGCGCGGAAGAACGAGCCGAGCGCATGGACGCGCGCGCCGATGCAGCAGAGCAGCGCGGCGAACAGCTGCAAAAGCCCATCAACGCCAGGCGCGGCGATATTGCGTTCTTCACCCAGCCCAACATCAACACATCCTCCGGGCGTACCTTCACGCGCCAGCGTGAAAGAATGTTTGCCGCCTTTGAGCGCGGCATGGACGAGTTCAAGAAATCGGAATACTACGCCGAACGTGCCGAAGCCGCCCGCAGAACAGCAAATCTGGAAAATTCCAAGGATAAGGCATTCTGTGACCGCCGCGTGAAAGATGCGCAGAAGAACATCAAGGCCATCCAGAAGAATCTCGACCACTACCATGCCATGCTGGAATGCGACGGAATGGGAAAACAGCAGAAGCGCTTCGATGGTACGCCTATCGAACGTGCAGAGATCGAGCGCTGGATCGAAGACGCAGAAGAACGTCTGGAATCCGAGATTTCCCGCCTCTGCTATTATCAATCCTGCATCGACGATCTGGGCGGCGTGCAGTTCAGCAAAGAGAACATCAAGCCGGGCTATGTCGTGAAGATCAAGCATTACAACGACTGCACCGTCCTGCGAACCGGCCCGAAGAACATTATCTATCGCACCCCGAACGGATTCAATCTGACTGCCGCCTACGCTGAGATTTTGGAGATCGTCAAAGCCGAGGAAGAGGTAAAGCCGACGCACCCGTTCAAGGTTGGAGAAACATTTGAAATCGGCGCATATGTTGATGGGCATCGCGTCAAACAGGTATGGGAAATTGTAAAATCGACCGCAACGACCGTCACGCTGAAAAACCAGACGACAGGCGAGAACATCCGAAGAACACCGAAAATCCGCTGGACGTGTGAGGGTGACAAGTGGGCGCTCTGCATCGGTGATTACATCGACAGCATGTTCTATCGTTCCATTTGACAAAAAGTTTGCCGGAGGCGGGACAAAACTTCCCGCTTCCGGTAGATACAAAATCAGAACAGAAAAACCAAGAAAATTGGGAGGTACATAAAATGGGCTGGACTTGGCAGTGTGCGAAATTCTACGATAGAAAAGGCAACATCGACCGCAAAGCAGAGTGCGACGATCTGTACACATGGAACAACGAAGAAACCGGAGACAAATGCCGCGTTTTGAAATCCGCAATGGTGGGCGCGACGTGGTACGGTGCTTGTGAGAGAAGCAGACCTGGCCAGAAGCCATACGTTTTCGCTGGCGTATGCCTGACGAGCGTAGACAGCCGCGAATACTGCAACTTTGGTTACAAGGACATGGATGAATCCATGGGGCCTTGTGAACGGGAATGCCCGGTTTCCATTCTGAATTTGCTTTCCCATCGCGACGATGAATGGGCGTTGGAATGGCGAGAGGATTGCCGGAACAATGCGGCACAAAAGGCTGCTAATAGGAAAAATCTGAACAGTCTGCAAAATCTCCCGCTTGGTGCGAAAATTATAGTTCAGAAGCGTGGCCAAAACATCGTGCTCGAAAAAGGAAGAATCAGCAACCGCAAGAATCCGGTATGGATTTCGCGGGCTGAGAATGTATACTATCCGCTGTCCCACATCAAGCGGTACGGCTACACACTCTGCAATCCAGCCTAAATTTCCAAGTCATGTAGAAATTTCAGAATCCACATGTTAGAATGGGATGAGATTGGAGGGATGCCGATGTTCTACAAACCCGGAGAGTACCGGATAAACCAAGAAAACGAATTTATTTCCGTCTCGACTGGATTGCCGCTGAAACCAGGCGATCTGGCGGCGCTGGAGGCTTTCTGTGACGCGAATGATATTTCCCCTATCGAAACCTATGGGAAGGAAATCGTTTCGCAGAACCGCGAGGTAGTCGTCGTGAACGGCGCGAAGAAACTGTACAAGTCTGCCGTTGTGCGGATTTGAATCAACTTCGTGAGGTCACGGAATTGATTGCAAGCAGGTCGCAAGTTGGTCGCAACACTCCATTCAACTATGGGAAAATAGCACGCGAAACGCACGAAAAACGCACGCAAGTTGTAAGCAAGTTGTAAGCAAGTTATACGCAAGTTACCATTTCCGCGAGGCCACGAAAATGGTTGAAAACCAAGAAAACCAGAGCCATCCACGTTCGGACGGTTTTGGTTTTCATTGACACATTCAGTTTTTGCGGTATAATGAAGAAAAAGGGGCGCTGCCACAAGCGGTCAGCCAAGGATGCCTATGGGATTTGACCTAACCTTTATGCTGATGGCGGTCATTTCTTTTTGCAGATCTGAACAATCAAACCCGCAAATGCGATGAGTACGGTGGAGAACGAGAAGATCTCAGTCCATGTAGCCATGCGCAACACCTCCTTTATAGGAAGTGCCGACCGTCTGCCACCTCCATGCAGCGCCCCGCCCACCGGAAGGTGGGCTTTTTTATTTTAACGGTACAATAACATAATGTCAACAAACCAAGAAAATTTAAGGGCAGGCGGGACAAATGCGAAATGCAGGTAGAAGGATAGTGGGGCGTTCCGTCAGAATTTACAAATTTCGACGGAAGCGCTTGAAAATATGGAATGGTATGGTAGGATAAACTAGGGAGAATTTAAGGAGGTGTTTTTAAATGGCTCTAATCAAATGCCCGGAATGTGGGCGAGAAGTAAGTGACAAGGCGCTTTCATGCCCTAATTGTGGATATCCAATTTCGCAAGATCCACTTGAATGGGCTATGGATTTTGAAACTTCGCCATCGGTTCAAGCCAGCGAACCGAAGAAGGAACAACCGGTGAGTGAAGCCGCCATTCCGTCAGGTGGAAGAAACTATAAAACATCTGCAAAAAAGAAAGACCATATGCCTGTAATCGTCATTGGGGTTCTTGCAACAGCGTTAATTACCATCTGGATTATAAATGGCGTGACAAGTGGCAGACCAAAATCATCATCTGAATCAAGCAGAACTTCAAGTACAAGTAGTTCGTCCACGAGTTATTCAGGCTATAGTGGGAGCAGTTCGTCACAGTCTAGCTCGTCCAAGTATTCTTCCGATGAAATCATGGCAGGCGTGTATACTCTTGCTGAGAAATGCGTGAAGAACCACCTGAAATCCCCTTCCAGTGCGAAGTTTTGCAGTATGTCTGACTGCGAATTCCAAAAAGGTGAAGACGGCGTATACATGATGGCAGGAACCGTTGAATCGGAAAACAGCTACGGAGCCATGCTGAAGGAAACTTGGGGAATCATGGCAAAGGTGGACGGGGATAAAGTGTCGCTGGTCATGGTTCAGATTGGCGATCAGGTTTATTTCGACTAACATAGAAGGGAGCAAATCAAATGAAAAACATCAGAGCTTTTGTTATGGGTTTTCTTTTTGCCGTATTCGTCATTGCTTTTTCCATCGGAGCCATTGCTGTTTCAATGGGTGAAATAAGTATAGACTTCCCTGAATTTAGCGTAACAGGAAAGATTAGCTTTAAATCGCCAAACGTCGAAGTAGACGGGAAAACAATCGTTTGGCAGGGAGGGTCTTATCCTCTTGGGAATGGGTGTAATGCTCCTTCTGGTTTGGTTTATATTGACAGCACTGGCGGAAGGACAACATATCTTCCGATTAGAAAGGTTAGCGAAGCACTTGGCGTTAGCATTGATTGGGACGGAGTGAACAACGCCGTTCTTATAACTAGCGGAAATTCTGACGTTCAATCAAATAATAATAATTTCCAAGCAGGAGAAGAGATCAGCGAAACTTATGACCTTTCAACTGTTGACGGACTGGCCTCTTACATAAATCAAGAGATGGGAACCATCTCTACCCCGTTTGGCGATTTTAAAGCTAAAGTCACAATTTCAGAAAACACTTCATCAATGTTCCCGCAGGATTATGAAGTGAGGACCGAATGCTACTTCCCGTGGTATGACCTCAAGTATTCAATCAAATACACAGATGAGCAAAAAGAAGAAGCAATTTCAACGCTGCGTGCTTATCAGGTAGATATATATGACTTGGTTTCTCAGTACCTTCCGGGAAAAAAGTTAATGGGCGGATATTATCTTGGATATTACAAGTATCCTAATACACAGGTTGGGTATAAGTCAACAAGGGTATTCTATTGGAGAAACTTCACAGACGGAATCACGGTAGAATATCCAGATACGTCCATAACATATTTTCACTTCTACAATATTTTCGATGACTATGTGTTTGACTGAAAGAGAGCCGCCCATACGGGCGGCTTTTCTTTTGTACGATATATGTAATTTTCGACGCTTTGCGACACGTTTCGACAGCACATGTGTGCTATTGTGGAAATACAGTAAATATTAAGCATTCCGGGACAAATCACATATTTCGTGTAGATAGAAAAATAGAAAGAAAATTTTCCTGAGATTGTGAAATTTATGGTTGACTTTGTAGCTACATTATGCTAATATATTTGTAGCAACAAACGGAGGTGTTGAAAATCGTTGCTAAGAAAAACGGCTCGAAACTCGACGGAACCGCAAAGGACTATATGCTCCGCGTGCGCATGGATGCCGAAACCGTCCAGCAGCTTGACGAATGCTGCAAGCATGAAAACGCGGGACGATCTGAAATTGTCCGGGACTTGATCCGCGAGAAGTACGCCAAGATAAAGAAATAGAGTAGAACGTCCTCACCGACCAAAGTTTGCACGTCCTACCCTATCGCCCAAAGCCACAAGGGCTTCGTCTAATCTATTATAAGACGGAACCCGTGTGAAAGTCAACCGCTTTTTCACGGGGATTTTTATACCCTTTTCTAGGTAGACATAACAATGTAAAAAAACATTTGCACCGCTTGTTATGATGAGGGTAGAGGGAAATTCCCTGAACAACGATCAAAGGGGTGTATAATTTGAACAAGTTACAAATCATCAACAAAAACGGCGTGGAAGTCGTAGACAGCCGCGAAGTCGCGGAAATGATTGGCAAAGATCATCGGCATCTCATCAGGGACATCCGAGGATATGCTGAAATTCTCGGAAAAACCATTGAGCCCAATTTTGGGCTCAATGACTTCTTCATTGAATCCAGCTACAAAGACAGCATTGGTCGAACGCTCCCGTGCTACCTTCTGACCAAAAAGGGCTGCGACATGGTAGCGAACAAGATGACCGGTGAAAAAGGTGTCCTGTTCACTGCGGCATACGTCACAGCATTCGAGGAAATGCGCGAAAAACTTTCCGCGCCCAAAGCCATGAGCACGGCGCAGCTTTTCGCCATGCAGGTGCAGATCAACTTGGAGCAGGAGCAGCGTATGAAAGCGCTGGAAGAAAAAACGCAGGCCACGCAGGAAACCGTACAGGAAGCATTTTCTGCGCTATCCTACCCTACTGTCAGCCGCGACCATTGGCAGGATGAAACGCGCCAGAAAATCCGCCGGGTCTGTTTTGAAAACGGCCTGAATTATCAGCAGTTTACCGCGCAGACCTATGACGAGCTGGAAGCGGATGCGCGTGTAAAGCTCGAAACCCGCGTGAATAACCAGAGGGAGCGGATGAAAGCAGGCGGTGCGAAGTCCGCCGAAATTCAGGCGGTAAACAAGCTGACCGTTATTGCAGCCGATCCGAAACTCCGAGCGATCTATTCCGCAATCATTCAGCGCCATTCGGCGCAGTTCTTAACCGAAAGACTTTCTAACATATGAGAGGAGAAAATACCATGGAAAACGAATTTAGAAAACTTCTTGGAGAAGTCGATGACATGGACGAATTTGTCCGGTTCATGATGTTCTGTGCCAAACGGCTGAATCTCGGCGAAGATGTGCCGGAGATTTGGGCTGCGTGGTGCAGTGAGAAGAAGCAAGCAGTCGTTCAGAGAAACTGAACGAAGAAGTAGTTTCTCGGTAGCTTCACAAACATCAATCATCAGAAAAAATTCAGGGGAGGAAATCAAAATGACAAAGACAGAGTGTGCTGTTTACGATCTGTTTAAGGAACTTGGGATACCCGCACATCTAAGTGGATATGCGTACATGAGTGAAGCTGTCAAGAGCGCGTATGAGGGCGAATATGGAAGCGTCACGACGGAAAGACCCGGCTGCATGTATCGAGATGTAGCTGAGAAGTTCAATACCACGGCCAGCAAGGTTGAGCGTTGTATGCGGCACTCCATTGAGTTCGCGTTCCTGAACGCAAATCCGCAGTATTTGTACAAGGTCTTCGGAAACGTCGTAGACAGGAATAAAGGAAGACCAACAAACGTCATGTTCGTTTATCAGTGCGCAAAGGAACTCGACCGGCGGATGTCAGCATGAAAAATCCAGCGTCAAGCGGGACAAACACAGATATTCGGTAGATAGCAAACTGTAGAAATACGCATAAATAGAAAGAGAAAGGACGTAAAATTCAATGAAAAGCAAAAAATCAACCGATCTGGTCTATGTGCCGGAACTCACCCCAGAAGATGTTTTCAGCCACCTGGTGTGTCACCACGCAGACGTTGTACGCGCCAGGAACGCACAGAGGGCGTACAAACGGCATTTGGAACGCAAGCGTCGATGTGTTGCTTCCATCGTGATTATCGTATCCTCGCTTGCCACGGCCGTCACGCTGCTCATCACGAGCGGTGTGCTTGCGACGGTTTGAACGGAGGTGCGCGGTTGTACACGTTGTACGACAGCTATTCTGACTTCCCCGCTCTGATTGGCACATTTGAGAGTGCCGATCAGGCGCGGGAGGCCGCGAAGAAAATGGATGAGGCAACGGGCGGGAAATTCTTTCCGAGGCTTGTCAAAGATGGAACGGTCATTCAAGATTGGGGGTATTGAGGAATGACATATGCGACACTTTCAACCATCGCTTCTCTGCTTGAGAAAGAGAAGAACATCCGGGAAAAGGAATGCGAGCTCCTGCGCGAAAAGTTGAATGCTGCGCGCGACAAATTAGACTTTGCCCCGGAAGATAGCGAACTTTCTCGTGAAGTAGAGTTCACCAAATCCTTATACGAAAAGTCCAGAGAAGGGCTTCTCGAACATGAACGCGCTTGTGAAGACTTCTTTGAGCATGATTTTCGATAGGAAATTTATTTGGAAGTGGGACAAATCCATTTTTTCGGTAGAAACATAGGTGTAAGACAAAACACCATACAGGAGGCCAAAAACAATGAAGAAAGTCAAGAAATTATGGAACGAGTTCGGCGATGTGCCGATGAACCCAGAAACAGAGTGCATCGAGGAAGCATGGCACGGGTTCCCGGCCGGAACAAATCGGGAGGAAATTTGGCACTGGTTCGAGGAAACGTTCGACGTTCGCGTCGCTGATCTGATGTACGGAGGTATCTGAAATGGGACAGCGTTCACAGATCTATGTCCGCGCGTCCGGGCAGCTCATCGTCGCAAACTACTATCAATGGAACTATGCCGAGCGAATGATTTCGCGTGCTAGATACGGCATTGAGTACATCGATTCGGTCAAGGACTACAGCAACTGGATTTTTCTCCGCGACGTGAACGTCGAACATTTGCGCCGCATCCTGGACGTAAACTTCGACCTCAAGGACTACCAGATTTCGAGCAAGATCATCGAAGAATGGAAGGACGTTTTTCCAGACAAGCCTTTCAATGATGTTGTGTTTGACTGGCAGGACAACAACGACGGCCAGCTGTTCATCGACTTCACGAAAGACGGAAAGATCTCTTATGCGTTCCGGAAGACGGAAGACATGGCGTGCGAAACTCCGATGTCCGCTGCTGAGTACATGGAATGGGATCGTCGGAACTGGCTGGATTGCGAGTCCATGACGAAGGCTGAGAAAGCCACCTGCCGCCGCAACATTGCAGCTATCGATAAGATGGCCAGACTTATGACCGCAGAGGAATTGAAAGAGTTCGTCCATCATGACTACGGGTACAAATCCGTTCAGGAGGAAAACTGACATGACATTTAGAGATTTCTGTACAGGCTTCCGCGATTACTGGCCGAACTTCGTTGCAAAGCACTGGAACTTCTCACAGTGCAGAAACGGATACAGTGCCGGGTACACGCCGAAATATCCAGAAAAGACAGCAGCAGATTTCAACGTATTTTATAACACTTGCGACGGCTCATGGACACTCTACGCTGAAACAGCTTGCGTCCCGATTATTAGAAAGTTTGAATCCTTCGACAAACTTGCGAAGCAGGCATGTGAACCCGCAAAATGCACGCAAAAAACGTAGATTTTCTGGGACAAAACCAGAATCCCGGTAGAACAGTAAATGTAAGCAATCACACAACAACAATTATTATATGGAGGCAAAAGCAATGGCAAAGACAACTAAGGAAGCACAGGAAACAAAGGCGATCAGACGGTACATCAAGCTCACGTTCATCGAGCCGGTGCTGGGCACCTGGCCGAGTAACGAGAATGTGGCGCGTGACTTCATCGCGTCCAAGTCTCCGGACGCAAACACAATCGAAGATGAGGTTGCAGCGATTGGTGCGGAAGCTGTGGCTGATAAGGCAATGACGGTATTCCCCCGTGTCGATGGCAAGCCCGTATTCTGGGATTACCAGATTAAAGGCTTTTTCAAAGACACTTGCAGCGCCCTCGCCCGTGCCAAGTACACAAAGTCCAGCGGCCTGAAAGCATTCAAGAAGGTCATCGACGGTATGATTTTCCCCTTCCCCCGCGCAATTTCCATCAACGTCAACGGAGAAATCGGCGAATGCCAGCGTCCGCTCCGTGCTCAGACCGCACAGGGTGAGCGCGTGAGCCTCGCAAACTCCGAGGAAATCTCGGCTGGAAGCACGATTCAGTTCGGCGTAACACTCGCAGACCCGGCGCACGAAGCACTGCTGATGGAGTGGCTGGACAATGGATTCTTCCGTGGTCTCGGTCAGTGGCGTAACTCTGGTAAGGGCCGATTCGTCTACAAGATGCTCGACGAGGAAGGTAACAACCTCGGCGGCACGGCAGAGAAATTCGGTTACATGATGCAGGAGGCGAACTTCTTCCCAGAGGAAAAGGCGGGCTGATAGGCCCGCCGAACGGGGCAACGGTTTAGGTGAGCGTTGCAACGCATAGAACGGCGAAGGCGAAGTATTGAGAAGCAGTGACACGTGATGCCTGGGCGTCGAAATGAGTCGCCTCGATGTGCCCGGAAAATCAACGGCATGGCAAATCATCGAAGGCTACGCGCAGCTACGGAGTAGCAAAGAATCGAAAAGCTCAGGAATGGCAAGAGAATCGGGGCATTGTTCAGCAAAGGAATGGCAAAGTAAAGAGCCGCCGCGCACAGAAGCGCAAGGGTGATGCGTTGGCAAGTGACGTGTAGCAGGGGCAAAACTGTGATCTGATTGTCGCAGCATTGAAACGGAATTGAACGGATTCGCATGGCACAGCAACGGAAGTGTACCGACCAGATAATCATAGCGACGGAAAAGGATAGCTGAGAACATCGTTGAAATGAAATGGAAGTGTATCGCACAGTCAAGCAGAGCGGCGGATTAGTTGAGCAACGGGTAGCCATGGGACAGCGAATCGGAGTTCAGTAGAGCTATGGCTTTGTGAAGTGAAACAACGTTGGGGACAGCAGCGGCATAGTATCGATTTGGTCTGCAAAGGTTGGGAGGTGCTACGATTGTGTCGCTACGCAGTGAAATAGCATGTCAAGCAAATGAAGCGTTTTGGGTTGTGAAGCATTGGAGTGGTGCAGGTTGGCTACGTCAAGCAGCGAAATGCAAAGGAAAAGCAATGCTCTGAGGGGCTGTGAAAAGGATATGCGTTGCGAAGAAAGGCGGGGCAAAGGCAAAGGAGAGGTGGGTTGACATAAGAATGTAAAAAAACATTTGCCCCTAGGAGTATAATGAAAAATGTAAGGAGGATTTCATATGGGATTTCCAAGCGCCTATGAAAAATTCCGGTCAGCAATGATTGCATACGAAGAAAACCTTCGAGCGATAGGCCGTTCTGAAACAACAATTCAAAACGAAGAGTTTGTGTTCAAAATGTTTTCCGATTTCATGTTGGAAAACAAATTGTGGGACAGACGCGAAGAAAGCTTCACGGACATTCAAGCATGGCGAGATCAGCTGCGCAGGGATGGCAAGAAGCCGACTACAATCAGGCAATACCTGACGGTTCTTTCTGCACTCTACAATTTTGCTTCTTCTGATGAATTGGGGGAAAACCGATGGTATGACAGAAACCCAGTTTCAAAACTTCTGATGCCAGACACAAGGAAATTGGAGAAACGCCCGTATGACCAGCTTCTGACCGACGAACAGGTTTTGCTGCTATGGAGGAACAATCCACCGAAAGGACTCAAGCGTCCATATCTCTGGCCGAGAAACTACGCCATTGTTATTTTGCTTCTGACAACAGAAATCAGGAACAGTGAACTTCTGGCGCTAACTCCGAACGATCTCGATTGGGAAAACGCAGAGTTGACCGTCGAACACGGAAAAGGAGATAAATTCCGTCAAGTGGACTTCCCTATCATCGCCCAGACTGCCATCCGCATGTATCTGAACAGCGGAATCCGACCAGTGACTGTCGATAGCACAGGTCCGCTTTTTGGAACAGAGGCAACATTTGAATTCAAAGGTGACAACAAAGGTGAAGAATGGCACGCAGGGACTCGGCAATGGCTGTCAGATATCGTTCGGAGGCATGTAAAGGCTGTCACTGGCGTAGACATGATTCGCTCCCACGATCTGCGGCATGTCGGAGCAAGGCTCGATCTGAACAGTGGAATGACCTTCGAGGAACTGCAAGCAAAGCTTGGACACGAGTCGGTGTCTACGACGCAAGTTTATTCTGGAAAACTGACGAGTCGAAAAAACAGACGCTTAACAAAAGTAGTGCAGGATGAAAAAGAACGTCAGGCGCGGAGAAACATTGACAAATTGGAGGCTGCCGGCGATGATTTTTTCGGAACACTCCGGTTGAAACAAATACCACAGCCGGGAATAGCGTGATAAAAACCAAGAAAACTAAAGACTCCGGGAGCAAGAATGTCAGGAAGAAAAACCAAGAAAACTAGAGTTATCCGGGTTTGAAACAAGCCCGGATACATGGTGGAACAATGGCGCACTGATTGGTTCATAGTCCACTCGGTATCGGTTCAAATCCGATTTCCACCACAATGCCGCAGTTTTTTCGATTTTTCTGCGGCACGGCATATGGCCTCCTTTCTAATGAAGAAAAGCGTCACCCACGTAAGCGCAGGCGCTCGCCGGGACATGTTAGAGATTCCGGTGCTCTGATTTGAGAAGATCAGCTGTGGGTTTCGGTCAAGAGAGCACCCGAAGCCGTGTAAAACGGGGTGCAATACCCAGCATTGGTGTAGCGGTAGCACATCAGTCTTCCAAACTGAGAGCGCGAGTTCGAGTCTCGTATGCTGGTCCATGCGGTAGAGTGTAGCGCAAAGAAATTTCACAAGAAGTAGCGAGGATAGGCCGTCCAC
>ERZ1034691.550-NODE-550-length-28535-cov-30.355372_pt1 | contig 28535 bp, 22 predicted proteins | sample MGYA00520638_ERZ1034691 | MGnify/ENA primary metagenome ERZ1034691 (study PRJEB33766, sample SAMN09781763) | gut metagenome | biome: gut microbiome | host: Homo sapiens | place: Madagascar | study: EMG produced TPA metagenomics assembly of the PRJNA485056 data...
CCGCCACCCCCCATCAGCTCCTCCCTCTTACTTCCTAACTCCTAACTAAAAAAACCGCCCCGGTCAGCCCTGCATGGCAAACCGGAGCGGTTGATTTTGTTTATGTTCTGCTGTTCAGCAATTACTTGCCAACCTTTTCCTTCAGGCGGCCGCTTGCCTTAAAGCCAGGGATAGCGGTGGGTTCCAGCTGGCTGGTGACCTTGGTCTTGGGGTTGGTGAAGTTCTTGGTCTGGCGTTCGCGCATTTCAAAGCGGCCAAAGCCTGCAATGGTAACCTTGTCACCAGCCTTCAGCACATCGCCGATGGTGCCGAAAATGCCGTCCATGATCTTTTCAACTTCAACGGCAGAAATGCCGGTATCGTTTGCAACTTTGGTAATCAACTGTGATCTGGTCATAACTCGTTATCTCCCTAAACATATATTTTATCATCAGGCAAGTAACTGCCCCACGTTTTAGTACGCTGATTATTATAAGGAAAATTTCGCGCAGAATCAAGTGATTCTGCCAAAACCTAGCCCAAAAAATCAAAAATTGGCATATCTCACAAAAAGATGCAACAATCCCGCGTTTCTTTCGGGAACGCGTGCATAGCGCACGGGCACCGCCGCAAAACATTTGCTGTACGGCACAAAAACAGGGCAGCAAAGCTCCCCGCAGCACAACGGCTGCCGGGCTTTGCTGCCCCAGGTTGTTTTTCTGTTTTACCCTTGGTTATTTGCCGTTGGCGGCATCGCGGTGCAGGGTGGCGATATCCACCAGCTCCATGCCGCTGATGTCATGGTCGCTGCGCAGGGCATTCACCAGAATGCGGGCGGTATCCAGCGCCGTGATGCACGGGATGGACAGCTCGGTTGCCTTGCGGCGGAACTTGACGGAATCGCGGTGCGGGTCACGGCCATGGGGGCTGGTGGAGATGATGTAATCCACCAGACCGCTTTCCAGCAGATCCAGCACATTCGGGCGTTCTTCGCTCATCTGGCGCACGGTGCTGCAGGGCACCATCTGGCTGTTCAGGTAGCGTGCCGTGCCGGGGGTGCCATAGATCTTATAGCCGTAGTCATGCAGCTTCCAGGCCAGCTCGGCAGCTTCTTTCTTGTCGGAATCCTTGACCGAGATGATTACGCAGGAACCGGGGCCGGGGGTCTTGAACTGGTAACCGGCGGCAACCAGGCCCTTGATCAACGCTTCGTGCATGTTGGGGGCAATGCCCAAAACTTCGCCGGTGGACTTCATTTCGGGTCCCAGCATGGTATCCACACCGTGCAGCTTCAGGAAGCTGTAGACGGGTACTTTAACAGCCACATAGGGGCTCTTGCCGTTGCGCCACAGGCCGGTGCCGTACCCCATATCTTTCAGCTTTTCGCCCAGGGTGCAGCGCACGGCCAGATCGACCATGGGCACACCGGTGACCTTGGAGATATACGGCACGGTACGGGAAGAACGCGGGTTGACCTCGATGACGTAAACCTTGCCGTCCTGCACAGCGTACTGCACATTGACCAGGCCCACAACCTTCAGCTCGCGGGCAAAGCGGCCGGTGTAATCCACCAGGGTATCAATGACATCCTGCGGGAAATCATACGGCGGGTAGACACAGATAGAGTCGCCGGAATGCACGCCGGTGCGCTCGATCTGCTCCATGATGCCGGGCACCAGGTAATCGGTGCCATCGCAGATGGCGTCAACTTCACATTCGGTGCCGTAGATGTACTTATCCATCAGCACCGGGTGGCTCATGTCCACATGCTTGGTGATAACGCCCATATACTCGATGACATCGCTGGAGTTATAGGCCACAATCATATTCTGGCCGCCCAGAACGTAAGACGGACGCATCAGAACGGGGTAGCCGACCTCCTGGGCAGCCTGCAGGGCTTCGTCCAGGGTAAAGACGGTGCGGCCCGCCGGGCGGGGAATGCCGCAGCGTTCCAGCAGCTCATCAAAGCGTTCGCGGTCCTCGGCTTCGTCGATGGCATCGGCCGGTGTGCCGTAAATGGGCAGGCCGATCTCATCCATATGCTTTGCCAGCTTGATGGCCGTCTGGCCGCCGAACTGCACCAGGCAGCCGTCCGGCTTTTCGGCAGCGATAATATGGTCAACGCTTTCGGGGTTCAGCGGGTCAAAGTACAGGCGGTCACCGGTATCAAAATCGGTGGAAACCGTTTCGGGGTTGTTGTTGACCAGAATGGCCTCGCAGCCGTGTTTTTTCAGCGTCCAGACTGCGTGGACAGAGCAGTAGTCGAACTCGATGCCCTGGCCGATGCGGATGGGGCCGGAGCCAAAGACGAGGATCTTCTTTTTGCCGGTCTTGTGGGCATTGATGAACTGTTCGGCCTCGTTCTCCTTATCGCAGGTGGAGTAGAAGTACGGGGTCTTGGCGGCAAACTCGGCAGCGCAGGTATCGACCATCTTGAAGCCGCAGACATAGTTGTCCATCGGCAGCTTTTCTGCACCGGACAGGCGCAGGATGGTTTTATCCAGGAAGCCGTAATGCTTGGCCTCCAGATACTTTTCGCGGGTCAGGGGGCCGTTTTTCAGGCCCAGCTCCAGGTTTGCCAGGTGCTGCATCTTATCCAGGAACCACCAGTCGATCTTGGTGATGTCATAGATGGTCTGGTGCGGCACACCGCGCTTGAGGGCTTCGTACACACAGAAAGCACGCTCGGAGTCCTGCACATGCAGGTGCTCAATGACTTCCTCGGTGGTCAGCTTTTCAAAGTCGGACAGGGTCAGGGTGTCCATGCCCAGCTCAATGGAGCTGACTGCCTTCATCATGGCGTGTTCAAAGTTGTTGCCAATTGCCATCACTTCGCCGGTAGCCATCATCTGGGTACCCAGGCTCTTATCGGCGTAAACGAACTTATCAAACGGCCATTTGGGGTATTTGACGACCACATAGTCCAGCGCAGGCTCAAAGCAGGCGCAGGTTTCGCCGGTCACATCGTTGGTGATCTCGTCCAGCGTGTAGCCCAGGGCAATCTTGGTTGCCACCTTGGCGATGGGATAGCCGGTTGCCTTGGAGGCCAGCGCCGAGGAGCGGGACACACGGGGGTTGACCTCGATGACCGCATACTCAAAGCTGTCCGGCTTGAGGGCAAACTGGCAGTTGCAGCCGCCCTCAATGCCCAGCTCGGTGATGATATCCAGCGCGGCGGTACGCAGCATCTGGTATTCCTTATCGGACAGAGTCTGGCTGGGTGCCACAACGATGGAGTCACCGGTATGCACGCCGACAGGGTCCAGGTTTTCCATGTTACATACGGTGATCACATTGCCCTTGTGATCACGCATCACTTCGTATTCGATCTCTTTCCAACCGGCGATGCACTTTTCCACAAGGATCTGATGGATGGGGGAAAGACGCAGGCCATTGGTTGCGATCTCGTGCAGCTTTTCAGGGTTTTCGCAGATACCGCCGCCGGTACCGCCCATGGTGAAAGCCGGGCGCACGATAACGGGATAGCCGATAACATCGGCAAACGCCATGGCGGAATCCAGGTCCTCCACCACCTTGGAGGGGATGCAGGGCTGGTTCAGCTTTTCCATGGTATCCTTAAACAGCTGGCGGTCCTCGGCACGGTCAATGGTGTCCGGCTTGCAGGCCAGCAGGCGCACGCCGCTGCGGTCCAAAAAGCCGCTGCGGGCCAGTTCCATGGAAAGGTTCAGGCCCATCTGGCCGCCCAGATTGGGCAGAATGGCGTCCGGCTTTTCCTTTTCAATAATACGTTCCACAACTTCGGCGGTCAGCGGCTCAATATAAACATGATCCGCAATATCCGGGTCCGTCATGATGGTAGCCGGGTTGGAGTTGACCAGCACGGTCTCAATGCCCTCGGATTTCAGAGCACGGCAGGCCTGGGTGCCGGAGTAGTCAAACTCGGCAGCCTGGCCGATGATGATAGGGCCGGAACCGATAACCAGCACCTTTTTGATTCTAGGATCTTTCGGCATCTCAACGGCCCCCTTTCACGCGGTTGATGCGGCGGACATTCTGCAAAAAGCGGTCAAACAGGAACTCGGTATCCTTGGGGCCGCCGTTTGCTTCGGGGTGGAACTGCACCGTAAAGCAGTTCCACTGCAGGTATTCAATTCCCTCACAGGTTTTATCGTTGGCGTTCACATGGCTGACGCGGCCGGTACCTGCGGGCAAAGTATCGCCCAAAACCGCATAACCGTGGTTCTGGCTGGTAATAAAGGTACGTTCCAGCGCAAAGTCGGTCACAGGCTGGTTGGCGCCGCGGTGGCCATACTTCATTTTGCAGGTTTTGGCGCCTGCAGCCAGGGCGGTCAGCTGGTGGCCCAGGCAGATGCCGAAAGCTGGGATGCCGGTATCCAGCATATCGCGGATATTGGCGATGACCTGCACGTTTTCTGCCGGGTCACCGGGGCCGTTGGAAAGCATCAGGCCATCCGGCGCAAGGGCTTTGAGCTCTGCCAGGGTGGTAGAAGCAGGCAGCACCGTTACACGGCAGCCGCGCTTACACAGGCAGCGCACAATGTTCTTTTTGCAGCCAAGGTCCAGCAGGGCAATGTGCAGCGGTTCTTCGCCCTCCGCCACACCGGCAGTGGGGGCAAAGCACTGCGGCTCGGTGCAGGTCACGGCATCCACCGCGCCGGTCACGGCATAAGCCTTGATGATGGGCATCAGGGCAGCCAGCTTTTCCGGCTCGGTTTCGGGGTCAAACTCGGTGGTAATGGCACCGTTCATAACGCCGCTTTCGCGCAGGATGCGGGTCAGGCTGCGGGTATCAATGCCCTCAATGCCGATAATGCCGTTTTCTTTCAGGAAAGTATCCAGCGTTTCCTCGCTGCGGAAGTTGGAAGGGGTCGTGCATGCTTCGCGCACGATGTAACCCTTTGCCCAGATCTTGCCGCTCTCTTTGTCTTCGCTGTTCATGCCGTAGTTGCCGATCAGCGGGTAGGTCTGGGTAATGATCTGGCCATAGTAGCTGGGGTCGGTCAGCGTTTCTTCAAACCCGACCATACCGGTGGCAAACACAACTTCGCCCACGGTAGTGCCCTGGCAGCCCAGGCTTTTGCCCTTTAAGATCCGGCCATTTGCCAAAATCAGATATGCCTGCATGTTTTGCCTCGCAATCCTTTGTTGTATCGAAATCCGGTTATAGTTAGGAAGTAGGAGTGAGGAGTTAGGAGTTCATGGTAGGGCGCACACCGTGCGCCCACTATTTTTAGAAGTAGTTTCACCCGTTCCCATTCATGCAGAACCATCGGCCTGCATCGTCACTCCTACCTCCTACTTCCTAACTCCTAACTTTTTACAGCGTCTGCTTTGCTGCTTCCTTCATTTTGCGGCTGCCCAGGTGGACCAGGGGCAGCTTGCCCTCCTTGCAGATGGGGCATTCTTCGGGAGCATAGTTGGGCAGATCCAGCTTCAGGGCGCTGGCCAGGATGGGGATCGGGGACGGAGCTTCGGGGCGGGTACGGTCCACCACGCAGGTGATGCCCAGGCAGATACCGCCGGCTTCTTCGATGACGCGCTTGGTTTCCAGGCTGGAAACACCGGTGGTCACAACGTCCTCGGCGATGATGCAGCGCTCGCCCGGATGGATGGCAAAGCGCTTGAGAGTCATCACGTTATCCACGCGCTCGGTAAAGATGGCGCGCTTGCCCAGCTGGCGGCCCAGCTCGTAAGCATACACAATGCCGCCCATGGCAGGGCCAACGATAACGTCAACATCAGTATCCTTCAGCTTTTCTGCCACATGAGCCATAACCTCGGCACACTTATCCGGGTACTGCTGCAGATAGGCCATCTGGCAGTATGCGCCGGAATGACGGCCGGATGAAAGGAGGAAGTGACCCTCCAAAAATGCTTCACATTCCTTCAAAACTTCGATCGATTCTCTTGCCATGATACTTTCCTCCGTTTATAAAAGCTGTCTTACTATACCACAAGTTGCATAAAATTGCAACATCTTGAATTTTTATACGGGCAAATTCAAAGAATAATGAATAAATAATAAAGAATAATTATGGTGGACCGCCGCGCGGCGCGCGGCTCAAAAATAGCGGGGCTTTGGGTTGTTTCACGGGGGCTGGCCGCCCTACAGGCCCCCTCTCCCCTGCCGGGGTATAGAACCTGTTTTAATGTGCGCGCGCGGCGCGCACTCCCCCATTTTTCATTATTCTTTATTCTCTATTCTTTACTTATCTCGCGCACCCGCGGATCTCATCCAGCGTTTTCACGCCGTGGGCGTCCATCCATTCCCCAATCTCGGCAGTAATGCGGGTGCAGGCTTTCGGGTCCAGGAAGTTTGCGGTGCCCACCTGAACGGCGGCGGCACCGGCCATGATGAACTCCAGCGCATCGCGGCCGGTCAGGATGCCGCCCAGCCCCACCACGGGGATGCTGACAGCCCCCACAGCCTGCCACACCATGCGCAGGGCAATGGGCCGCACCGCCGGGCCGGACAGGCCCGCAAAGATGTTGTTGAACACCGGGCGGCGCTTTTCCAGATCAATGGCGCAGGCCTGGAAGGTATTGCACAGGCTGATGCCATCGGCACCGGCAGCTTCCACGGCCTTGCACATATCGGGGATGCTTTCTGCCTGGGGGCTAAGCTTGACCACCAGCGGCACAGTGCACACTTTGCGCACAGCGGAAACCACCTCTTCGGCGTCCTTGGCGCGGATGCCGAACGCCAGGCCGCCCTGCTTGACGTTGGGGCAGCTGATGTTCAGTTCCAGCACATCAATGCCTGCGGCGCACAGCTTCTGCACGCCCTCCACGTTTTCCTCAATGGTATGGCCGCCCAGGTTGACCCAAACGGAGGTGCCGCAGGTTTTCATAGCGGGCAGCTCGTTTTCAATAAAGTGCTGCACGCCGGGGTTCTGCAGGCCGATGGAGTTCATCAGGCCGGAGGGGGTTTCCAGCAGGCGCTCACCGTCGTTGCCGGGCTGGCCGTTCAGCGTCAGGCCTTTGCCGGAAATGCCGCCCAGCACGCGCAGGTCCTCAATGCCTGCATATTCCGGGCCGAAACCAAAGGTGCCGGAAGCGGCAATGACCGGGCCGGCCAGCTGCTTGCCAAACAGATTTACGCGAAGGTCTGCCATCAGTCAAACACCTCCTCAGCTTTGAACACGGGGCCGTCTTTACATACGGTCTTGGCCCCCACCTTGGTGCGGCAGGTGCAGCCCAGACAGGCGCCAAGGCCGCAGGCCATCTTGCGTTCCAGGCTGGCCACGCAGGGCGTGCTGCTCTGGGCGCACAGCTGGTATACGCCGCGCATCATCACCATGGGGCCGCAGGTCAGCACCATGGCGAACTGTTCCGGGTGCAGGATGCCGGTTACCAGGCCGTGGTAACCCACCGCGCCGGAATCCGTTGCAATGCTGATGGCGGCGCAGTAAGGCAGGAAAGCTTCCAGCCCATAGGGCTCATCACGGAAGCCGCAGTACAGTTCCGGCTTGCAGCCCGCCGCAGCCAGCTCCTTGCAGAGCTGCAACAGCGGTGCGGTGCCAATACCGCCGCCCACAACAGCGATCTTGCCGTTTTTGCCGCCTGCCGCCCGGGCGATCGCGGCCACATCAAATCCGTTGCCGCATGGGCCGGTCACCGTCAGGGTGTCGCCCTCTTTCAGGGCGGCCAGCTTCTGGGTTCCCTCACCCTTGACCTGATACAGGAAAGTCAGTGCGCCGGTCGCGGCGTCAAAATCATGCACGCTGATGGGGCGGGACAGGATGGGCGTTTCGTTGGCAGCCCAGGCGCGCAGCATAAAGAACTGCCCCGCCTTGGCCGGGCGGCTGGCATCCGGCCACTGCACCGTCAGGCAGCGGATATCCGCTGCAACGGTACTCTGGCGCAGAACCGTTACCTTACAGCTTGTTGCATTCACCCTGAATATCCTCCTTCATTCGCACGCATTCATTATAAGCAGCTTCATCAAAGGCAACGCCGGGCTGCTTTTTGTAAGCCAGCAGGATGCCGCGGCTGGAGTTGACCACACCGCCGTTGCTGTTGTTCATATACTGGGCAATATCGGCAGCTTTGCCGCCCTGTGCGCCGTAGCCGGGGATCAGGAAGAAGGTCTGGGGGTAAGCAGCGCGGATGGCGGTTGCTTCCTCGGTATGGGTGCCGCCGATGACCAGACCGATGCTGGAATAACCAGATTCGCCGATGTAATCCCTGCCCAGCTCGCTCAGGCTGTCGCCCACCAGGTCGTACACATGGCGGCCGTCCTCCAGCTTTTTATACTCAAAATCTTTTGCGCCGGGGTTGGAGGTGCGGCACAGTACAAACAGGCCCTTGCCCTGTTCCTTGCAGTACGGCAGGTAGGGGCTGATGGAATCCAGGCCCATATAGGGGGCCAGCGTAATGATATCAGCCTCAAAGTCGCCGGTAAAGTGTGCCTTGGCGTACATCTCGGCGGTTTTGGCAATATCGCCGCGCTTGATATCGGCAATGACCGGCAGGCCGGTGGCGCGCACCATCTTCAGGGTTTCGGCGTAAGCGCGCATGCCATCCAGACCAAGGGATTCATAATAAGCGATCTGAACCTTGTAGCAGCCTGCGGAAGCCTTGGTGGCTTCAATAATGCGGCGGTTGAATTCCACCACATTTTCACCGGCAGTCTTGGTGCAGTCCACCACATCGGCGGGCAGGTAGCTGAACTCGGTATCCAGACCCACACACACCGGGCCGTTGGCTGCCACGCTGGCATACAGTTTATCCATGTTGGTCATTGCTGTTCCTCCGTTTTCTGTATCAAAAAAGCTCGTTCAAACCTTGTTGCGGGTTACTGTTTATCTTTCTGGTAGGTCACTTTGCCGCCCTTGATGGTCATCATGACCTGACCATAGAAGCTTTCGCCGTCATAGGGGCAGTTTTTGCTCTTACTGTGCAGCTCGTCCGCATGTACGGTAAACATGTGGTCGGTATCCACCAGAACAATATCGGCATCAAAGCCGGGCATCAGGCGGCCCTTATGCTCATCCAGGCCAAGCACCTGAGCGGGGCCGGCGCTCATCAAAAAGCTCAGCATTTCCAGCGGCAAGCCCTCCATGCGGCACAATTTGGTGTAGCACACGGCAAAGGCGGTTTCCAGCCCAACCATACCGGCAGCGCCCTTGGTTTTATCCTCGGCGCTGTGGGGGGCGTGGTCGGTGCCGATGCAGCTGACTGTGCCATCCTTAATTGCCGTCACCAGGGCGGCTACATCGTCCGCCTTGCGGATGGGCGGGTTGACCTTATACTGCAGGCGGGAATCATCGAACCACAGGTGGTGCGGGGTCACTTCGCAGCTGACCATTGCGCCGCGGCGGCGGCTCTGGCGCACCATATCCACAGATTCTTTGGTGGAAACATGGCACATATGCAGGCGGGTGCCGTAATATTCGGCCAGATGGCAGTTGCGCACCGTCTCAATGTTTTCGGCCAGGCGGTAATCCCACGGGCTGATCTCGCGGTCCTCTGCGTGGGACATCACGGTCAGACCGCGCTCGGCTGCCACAGCAAACACGCGAGCCATCGTGGCGTTATTCATCACGCCGTTGCCGTCCTCGGTGATAAACTTGATATCATCCGGCAGGTCCAGCAGATGGTCAATGGTGTGGCCGTCAAAGTTTTTGGTAATGGAAACGGTCTGGTTGGCATCACACAGGCCAATCTCGCGCGCTTTCTCCTCCACCTCATGCACGATCTCTGCCGAAGAGCAGACCGGCTTGGTGTTGGGCATCAGGTTGACGAAAGTATATCCGCCTGCCGCTGCAGCCGCAGAGCCGGTGGCAATATCCTCTTTATATTCAAAGCCGGGGGTACGCCAATGGCAGTGGGTATCAATAAACGCGGGCAGAATGGTCAGCCCTTTTGCATTGATCACCTCGCCTGCTTCCGGCAGGTCGGTTCCGATTGCTCTAATTTTGCCGTCCGCGATCAGATAATCGCAGATGCGGCCCTCGTAGTCCCGTGCATTTTTAATCAGCATGGCTGGCCCTCCTTTTGGTGTGGGGTTGCAAGATTCTGTGTGAGAATTTGTGGTGGTTGTGGGCGCGGCAGGAACAGCCTATCCTCACGTTAAGTGCCAACTTTGCGCGGCGTGGCGATAGCTTGTTGGTGGTGGGGCAGGGTTGCTACCTCCACCCATTCGCCGCCTGTTCGGCGGCGGGCGAACAGAGGAACATCCTATCTCCGCGCCAAGTGCCGCCTGCGGCGGTTGCGCTCCGAAACGCGCCTGCGGGCGCAGCGCTCTGCGCTCCGGCTGTTTTTGCACCGCGCTTCGCGCGATTGCGCGGCAATAGCCTGTTGGTGCTGGGGCAGGGTTGCTACCTCCACCCATTCGCCGCCTGTCCGGCGGCGGGTGAACAGAGGAACATCCTATCTCCGCGCCAAGTGCCGCCTGCGGCGGTTGCGCTCCGAAACGCGCCTGCGGGCGCAGCGCTCTGCGCTCCGGCTGTTTTTGCATCGCGCTTCGCGCGATTGCGCGGCATAGCCTGTTGGTGGTGGGGCAGGGTTGTTACCTCCACCCATTCGCCGCCTTTTCGGCGGCGGGGGAACAGAGGAACATCCTCGCTCATCGCTCCGGCTGTTTTTGCACCGCGCTTCGCGCGATTGCGCGGCATAGCCGCGCAGGCAAAAAAATAACTTTTCCCCAAAAGAGGAAAAGTTAAAAAGAAGCACCTGATACAGCGTGGGGAAGAAACACTGCACCGTGGGTTTTATCGCAGCAGGACAAGCCCTCGCGGATGGATACCATGACACAGTTCACCCTTTCACATATGATTTTAATTATTGTACCATGCCGGGACAATGGTGTCAACACAACACGAAATGTTGCACCAAGAAGGATTTTTTGTATTTTTGTGTCAACTTTTGGGCAATATGTCAAAACAGCGTGCAAGCCTCTTTTCTCCCAGCGGAACATATCCTGCAGACCTTCTATTTTTGCTGCTGTCATAGCCGCTTTGCCTTTATTTTATCAAAGCAAAACAGCGGCCCCTCCCTTGTGGGAAAGGCCGCCGTTTCAGACAATCCGTTGTCATGCGTTCTCTTTCATCTTCGCGGAGCAATCTCTTCATTCTGCGCAGCATATCGTATTACTTTTTATCTCCGCCAATCTGCTGGTCGATATAATCGTTCAGTTCTTCTATTGCGTCAGCCCACTTTGTATCATCCATGTTGACCTTTTTCCCTGGCCGCGCTGGTTCTGACTGCACTGCTTCCGGTGTGTTCTGTGCCGGTTCTACTGTTTGCACCGGTGCTTCCGTCTGTACCGGCCGCGTGCCATTCTGGCGGGCATTCAGTGCCCCGCTTGCCCCCAAAGCTGCCGTCACTGCAATCAAAGCAACTGCGCAAAGGCCTATCACTTGTTTCTTCATCGTTTCAGCGCCCTCCTTTTTATCTATTACATATTTCCATCTGCCGAGCCTGCTTTGTTATCATTATCGTATCATTTTTAAGTAACAGTTGTCAATCCTATTTATTCCCATGTTTTCTCTACTCCACAGCTTTTACGGCAGCAAAAAAGCAGCCCCTCCCTTGCGGGAAAGGCTGCTTTTTAGAACAAATCAGTTACAATCAGTTCTGCTTCATCTTAGCGAAGCACTCGCTGCAGTAGACCGGACGGTCTTCGCGCGGCTGGAAGGGCACCTTGCAGGTCTTGCCGCAGCTTGCGCAAACGGCGTCGAACATCTGGCGCTCACCACGGGTAGCGTTCTTGCGGGCATCGCGGCATGCCTTGCAGCGCTGGGGCTGGTTCTCGAAACCACGGCTTGCGTAGAACTCCTGCTCACCGGCGGTCCAAACGAACTCTTTGCCGCAATCTTTGCATACCAAAGTCTTGTCTTCGTACATAGTGGGTATCTCCTCTTTGTTTACTTGCCCGCGGAAGAATTTCAACCAACGCTTGGGGTCACCAATGAACTGATTGCTAAGCTACTGGGGGCATTGTTTATATGTCCAGGCCAAAACGCCTGAATCCAAATTCATTCTCGCACTTCATCACTGCGCAGCTTTTTGCGGGCGCGCATCAGGGCGTTTTCCACCGCTTTGGGGGTGCAGTGCAGCAGCTGGGCTGTCTGGGCGGCGGTGCGCCCCTCCAAACTGGCAAGCAGGCTGCCGCGTTCCAGGGGCGAAAGCTGCGTGTTGATGCGTTCCAGCACGGCGGCGCAGCGTTCGTTGGCAATGGCAAGCTCTTCCGGCCCCGGTGCGGCGGAATCTTCCGGCAGGGGCACGCTGTTGTTCAGCGGGGCATGCTTTTTGCGGGTAGCACTGCGGCGGGCATCCTGCTGCGCATTGGCAATACAGGCTGCGGCATACGCGGCAAAGGGAACTTTTTTATCCGCCCGGTAGCTGCGCACGGCATGAAACAGGCCAATCAGCCCTTCCTGCACCGCATCGTCAAAGTCAAGGCCGGGTGCTGCAGCGGCAGCGGCGCCTTTGCGTATGGCAGGCATCATGGCGGTGATCAGCGCGGCAATAGCGCTTTCCTCCCCAGCCTGTGCCTGCTGCAGCAGCTCGTCATCCATCTGCTGCGGCATGGCTACTTTCCTCCCTGGATAAATGCGATTGTTCTTATTTTACCGTTTAACGCCGCGTTTGTCAATAAAATTTTGCCCTGTACGTTAAATAATCCCTTCCTCAAAAGAGGGATTTGCCGCACTGTGGCTGCACCATGCTCCTACCTTCCTTTAAGAACCCCCATCGTCGGCAGATATCCGCCAATGGAAACGGTTTCAGAGTTGTTCGGCAAATCGGGCACTTTACTTTTTTCGGTTTGTAAAATGCTCCAGCAGCTCCACCGCCGCCACAATGATAATTGTTACCGCAAAAACACCCAGCCAGCCAAGGCCCGCTTTGGGCAGCACCTGCATAAACAGTGTTAAATTCATCTTGTTCTCCCCTTTTGTTTAGAGTGTATCTGAAAAGTCGAAAATATCCGTCATTTTCTTTGTTTTCAGATACACCTCAGGCAAACAATGTCAAGATCATACCGCCCGCAATTACGGACGCAATCTGACCGGATACATTCACCCCAACGGCGTGCATCAGCAAAAAGTTCTGGTTGTCTTCCTGCAGGCCCATCTTGTTCACCACACGGGCCGACATCGGGAATGCCGAAATGCCCGCTGCACCGATCATGGGGTTGATTTTTTGTTTGGCAAACAGGTTATATACCTTGGCCACCAGCACGCCGCCGATGGTATCGAACACAAAGGCCACCAGCCCCAGCGCCAGAATCATCAGGGTCTGCCGATTCAAAAAATACTCTGCCTGCATTTTGGATGCCACCGTCAGCCCCAGCAGCAGGGTAATGAGGTTTGCCAGTACCTTTTGTGCGGTTTCGGACAGGCTGTCCAGCACACCACATTCCCGGATGAGGTTGCCGAACATCAAAAAGCCAACCAGCGCCACACTGCGCGGCACAAACAGCCCAGCCACCATGGTAATAATGATGGGGAACAGGATTTTTGCCGTTTTGCTGACCTGCTTTTCGGCATAGGGCATGCGGATCAGGCGCTCTTTTTTGGTCGTCACAAGCCGGATGACCGGCGGCTGGATGATGGGCACCAGCGCCATGTAAGAATACGCCGCCACAATGATGGCCCCCAGATAGTTGGATTCCAGAAAGTTCGCCACAAAGATGGAGGTCGGCCCGTCCGCCGCACCGATCACGGCAATGGAGGCGGCATCTTTGAGTTCAAAGCCCATCAAAGTCGCAGCCCCCAGCGTGAAAAAGATGCCAAACTGCGCCGCCGCCCCAAAAATCATCAGCTTGGGGTTGGAAAGCAGCGGTGTAAAATCAATCATGGCACCAATGCCCACAAACAGCAGCAACGGGAACAGTTCGTTGGCAATGCCAGCATCAAACAGCACATCCAGCGGGCCGACCTCGGTGCCGGTGGACAGCACCTGGGTAACAGCACCGGACAGCGGCAGGTTGACGAGAATGGCCCCAAAGCCCATTGGCAGCAGCAGGGATGGCTCCATCTCCTTTTTGATCGCCAGCCAGATCAACAGGCCGCCGATCCCCCACATAACCACCTGCTGCCATTGCAGGTTCCATAGATTTCCAAACAGTTCTTGCATCCATAGCCCTCCTTGTTTTAATGCAATCTTAATACAAACAGCAAAAAGAAAAAGACTTCCGCCGCGCAGGGGTACTACACCCATGCTCGGCAAAAGTCTTGCGTTATTTCATACAAATTACGGGCTGTCAGCCGTCTTGACGTAACTTGCAGGCGCTGCGCGTCCGCTACTCCCTTTTGCTGGTTTCATTATGCAATATTAATACCGGGATGTCAAGGGGGTTTTTGCCGCCGCGCAAAATTCTTTTTCAGCAGCCTGACTTTTTACACATCCGGCCAACGGTGGATCTGGCGCAGATACAAAACCAGGCCGAACCCGCCGGAGATGGTTTCGGAAAGCGGGAACGCCCACCGCAAGCACTTCGGCTCCCCGCAAGAAGATGCTGATAATCTGGCCGGGTAACATCTCAAAACAAAACACCTCCACCAGCATAAGCGCCAGAGACAGAATGACGGAATCCCGCATCACAGCACGGCAGCGGCGATAGCTGGCCACGGGCACAATTGTAGCTGCATACCGGGATAATGCGCGGCTTTGCCGCGCCGCCCTGTTCGACCCCCGTATCCACGCCACAAAAGAAAAGCCCCAAAAAGCTCTGCGCCTTTTGGGGTTTTATATCAGTGCCGGTGGTGGGGGTCGAACCCACACGGTGTCACCACCAACGGATTTTGAGTCCGTCTCGTCTGCCAATTCCAACACACCGGCTCATATGTTGCTTGTATAGTATACTACAGGCTCCACGAAAAATCAAGATTTATTTTGTATTGATTTTTGCTCCGCCCGGTATGCAGTATTGCCTGTATTATACAGGATATAATAAAATTAGTGGCGTTACTATATTAAAAAGATTTTTCCATATGGCGCAATTATGCTTATGCCGTGCCGGAAAGCCGCAAGGTACGGTATCTGATCCATTCTGACTGCAAGAACGAACCGGACGACCAGTATACTGTTGCCCATACCTTGATGTGTGACCGGTTGGTGGTGCACGGGGCGCTGGCCGGGCACTTTGATGCCGCCCACGGCAGCCGCTTTGCCGCCGGTGCCACCGCGCAGGCCAGCTATGATGAGCTTGCCAAAATTCTGGACCTGATGCACCTGACCGAACAGGTGCCGCTGCATCTGGGTGCCCCCACGGCCCTGCCGGATGAACACACCCCCATTGACAGCCCTGCCGCCCAGGCCATTATTGCGGAAGCCATGCGGGATGACCCGCGCCCGCTGTACATTGGCATGCAGGGTGCCCTGACCGACCTGGCCAGCGCTATCTTGCTGCAGCCTGCCATCTGCGAGCGGATGACCTGCATCTGGATCGGCGGCGGGGACTACCCGGACGGCGGGCAGGAGTTCAACCTGATGAACGATATCCACGCCGCCAACGTTGTGTTTGGTTCCACCATGCCGCTGTGGCAGGCGCCCAAGCATGTATACAAACACTTTGCGGTATCGCTGGCAGAGCTGCAAGTTAAAGTGCGGCCTTATGGCAAGATTGGGCGCTACCTGTTTGACCAGCTGGACGCTTTCAACCGCCGCACAATGCAGCCCGGCAACTGGCCCCAGGGCGAAGCCTGGACGCTGGGTGACGAAGGCTGTGTGTGCGCCCTGATGCAGGAAGTTCAGCGCACCGACGGCTACACCATGCGTCCTGCACCGCGCATAACCCCGGATATGCACTACATCCCTGCCCCCGGCAGCCGGGAGATCCGCGTTTATGACGAGCTGGATGTGCGGCTGGACCTGGAAGATCTGTTTGCCAAGTTACAGATCAACTTCCCCACGCAGGACGCATAAGTATCCACTATCCCCTAAGGTATACCTGAAAACAGCAAACCAGCCCGGAACCCCGCTTTTTGTCTGCGGCGGTTCCGGGCTGGTCTTTGTTATGATGAAGTTATGATAACATGGGCACTTTTATGCCTTTTTGCTGTAATCGCGTGCACCGTAAATGGCGGTGCCGATGCGCACAATGGTGGCACCCTCGCGGATGGCATCGGGGTAATCCCCGCTCATGCCCATGGAAAGGATATCCATTTTGGCGTTCTCATAATGGCGGTCAGCAGCTTTTGCCAGCAGTTCCCGCATTTGGGCAAAGAACGCGCGGGTCTCATCCGGGGTGGCCGCTGCGGGCGGGATTGCCATCAGGCCGCGCAGGCGGACATGCGGCTGTGCGGCGGCGGCATCCAGCAGGGGCCACAGGCTTTCGGCAGAAACGCCAGACTTGCTCTCTTCCCCGCCGATGTTGATCTCGATCAAAATTTCCTGGGTCAGGTTTGCGGCGGCAGCGGCACGCTCCACCTTTTGCAGCAGGTGCTCGCTGTCCACACTTTCAATCAGGGCAGCGCGCCCCACCACCTTGTTGACCTTGTTGGTCTGCAAATGGCCGATAAAATGCCCCGGCTTACCGCAATAAGCGTTGGCGTCGGTCTTTTCCACCAGTTCCTGCACATGGTTTTCGCCAAACAGGTCAATGGGCAGAGCGGCGCTGGCAATCACTTCTTCCACGGTGCGGGTCTTGCAGGCGGCGCACAGCAGAATATCTGCCGGGTCGCGGCCGGCTTCACGCGCAGCGGCAGCCATATTTTCACGGATGCGGGCCACATTTTCGGCCATCATTGTCAGTTGTTCCTGTGTCAGCATGGTTCACATCTCCTGGTAAACGGCGCGGCTGCCGCCGATGTATTTGGGGCGGGTGCGGGCGCAGATGATGGGCGCAGCGCCGATCTGCTTGATGGTCAGGCGCACCGGCACGGCCACGCGCTTTAAGTGCATGCCAATCAGCGTACCGCCGATATCAATTCCGGCAGCGGCACGCACTTCCTCCACCAGAACCGGATGTTCAAACGCCTGCCAGCAGTTGGTTGCCCAGCTGCCGCCCGCATGGGGCTGCGGCACGGCGTTCACCTGTTCATAACCATACTTTTCGGCAGCTTCCTGCTCGATGACAATGGCGCGATTCAGGTGTTCGCAGCACTGAGCCGCCAGATAGACGCCCTGCGCTTTGAGCACCGGCAGAATACCCGCCAGCACAGCCGCGGCGGCTTCCATGCTGCTGTCCTTGCCAATATGCCCGCCAACGATCTCGCTGGAAGAGCAGCCGACCACAAAAATATCCCCGGCGCGCAGGTGTGCAGCCGCCAGCAGTTCTTCCGCTGCCTGGCGTGCCTGCGCCGTAATGGCGGCGCAATCCGGTTTTTGAACGGTGTTTTGTTCCATAATCTACCCACCTTTTTCATTTACTGATCCGACATTATTATAACACGGGATGCAAGGTTTGTACATTCTTAAACGGTTCTAAACCAATCTTACCCCCATACAAAAACGGTGCAGCAAAGCCGCAGCCTGCTGCACCGTTTTGGGGCACTGCTGAAAACAAACTTATTCTCAGCGCTTGATATCGTAATTCATGTCCATCAGGTTGCGGATGGTGAAAACATCATCGGTGATGTTGGCATCGCCATGGATGGTGTGCTTGATGGCGGAGCTTGCCACTGCAAAGTTGACCATATCCATCGGCTTGTAGTTGTGCAGCATGGCGTAAATCAGGCCGCTGGCAAATGCATCGCCGCCGCCTACACGGTCCAGAATATTAAATGTAAACAGCTTGCTTTCAAAGGTATGGTCCTCATACCACATAAAGGCTTTCAGGCTGTTCTCAGAGCCGGAATGGGCATAACGCACATGGCGGGCAATGCACTTGATGTTGGGGTAACGCTCCACAAAGCGTTGGAAGATCTCATCCTGCTGTTCATAGCTGGGCTGTAGGGGCACGCCGTCTTTCCAGTCGCCCTGGGCGTGGTCGGCATCGTCTTTCCACAGGTGGTAAGGCTCAATGCCAAACAGAACATCCACATAGGGCAGGCACTTGGTGCAGTAGTCACGGGCTTCTTCCCAAGTCCACAGGGTGGAGCGGAAGTTGCCGTCAAAGCTGACGGTCAGGCCCTTTTCCTTGGCTTTTTTCAGGCAGGCCATCACAAAATCGGCGCAGTTCTGGCCCAAAGCCGGGGTAATGCCGGAAAGATGCAGCCAGTCAAAGCCGTCCAGCAGGGCGTCCAGATCCACTTTGGAAAGGTCATACTCCGTAAAAGCGGAGTGCTTGCGGTCGTAAGTAACCTTGCTGGGGCGGATGCCGTAACCGGTTTCCAGGTAATAGGTGCCCAGACGGTGGGTCGGGGTTTCCTCCGGGGTGGAAAGGATCATCGGGGTGCAGTGCACATCATTGGAGCGCAGCCAGCGCACCGCACTTTTGCCCAAAGAGTTGTTGGGCACCACGCTGAAAAACGTGCTGTCCACACCCAGGTTGGCAAGAGCCAGGGCAATGTTGGCCTCGCTGCCTCCATAGCTGGCTTCAAAGTTGGAAGCCATACGGATCTTTTCATAGTTCGGCGGGGTCAGGCGCAGCATGACCTCACCAATCGTAATAAATTTAGCCGGGCTGTCGTTATGCAGGAGCAGGGGGTTAAAATGTTCCATAACATCTACCTCTCTTTTCTGGCCCCGCGGGCAAAACCAGGTCATGGCCCGCCGCAGGGTTTGTTATGTCATATTTATTGTACCGTATTTTCGTCCCGGTTTCAACGATTTTTACACAAACTGCGCTCATATTTTGCGTTCCTTTTCACTGTTGCACAAAAAGGGCGGTACCGGGCGGCAAAAAACATCGCACACCCATGATTTTTGCCGCCCGGTCCGAATTGCATTTTAATGTCTTTTATTGTATAATAGTAAAAATTGTGCCCTGGCGGCGGCTGCCGCGCGGGGTGTTGATACAAGTGCCGCACAAAACAGCGTTCTGACGTTTTATGCGGGCCATAAATCTGGAGGGAGCCAAACATGGCCGAAACAATGCAGGTCTCCGCGCAGCGCGCCTGGACCCACCTGAAAAAATACCAACCGCTGATCCATGAACTTGTCAGCCGCGATCTGAAAGTCAAATACCGCCGCAGCTTTCTGGGTTACATCTGGAGCATTTTGAACCCGCTGCTGATGATGCTGCTGCAAAGCATCATTTTTTCGTACATGTTCCGCAACGATATCCCAAACTTTCCGCTTTACCTGATCTGCGGCAACACCCTGTTTACCTTTTTCAATGAGACCACCAGCATGGGCCTGACTTCTGTTATCCAGAACGCCCCGCTGATCAAAAAGGTATACATTCCCAAGTTCATCTTCCCCATCAGCCAGGCGGTTTCCCGCTTTGTCACCATGCTGTTCAGCTTTGGTGCGGTTCTGCTGGTCATGATCTTTACCCGTGCCACCTTCTATTGGACCATCTTTTTGAGCTGGCTGCCGCTGGTGCTGCTCTTCTTTTTCAGCTGCGGGCTGGGGCTGCTGCTTTCCGCGCTGGCGGTGTATTTCCGTGATATGATGCACCTGTACAATATCCTTACCATGGGTTGGATGTACGCCACCCCGCTGTTCTACCCCATCACCGCCCTGCCGGAAACCCTGCAGAAACTGATGAAGCTGAATCCGCTGTACCACTACATCAACCTGTTCCGCAACCTGATGATGTACGGCAACATTCCCGGCCCCAACACCTGGATTGCCTGCATTTTTTGCGCCGTTGCCTCTATGGCTATTGGCCTGTTGGTGTTCCGCAAGCTGCAAAAGAACTTTATCCTGTATATCTGACGTGAGGTAACGTATGGACGAGATTATTAAAGTCAATGACGTTTCCATGCGCTTTAACCTTGCGCAGGAAAAAACTGAGACCCTGAAAGAATATACCGTAAAACTGCTGACCCACAAGCTGTTTTTTAACGAATTTTACGCACTGAAACATGTTTCTTTCAGCATGAAGCGCGGCGAATCCCTGGCGCTGATCGGGCGCAACGGCAGCGGCAAAAGCACCATGCTGAAAGTGATTTCCGGCGTGATGTACCCCTCCGGCGGCAGCGTTGCCGTCAACGGCGAAATTGCCCCCATGATCGAGCTGGGCGCCGGTTTTGACATGGATCTGACCGCGCGGGAAAACATTTTCCTGAACGGCGCGGTGCTTGGCCACGACCGGGACTATATGATGGAGCATTTTGACCGCATCATTGAATTTTCGGAGCTGAAAGATTTTGTGGATGTTCCGGTCAAAAACTTTTCCAGCGGCATGATCGCTCGTTTGGGCTTTTCCATTGCCACTGAAGTACAGGCCGACATTCTGGTTTGTGACGAAGTGCTGGCCGTTGGCGACTTTATGTTCCAGCAGAAATGCCACCGCCGCATGGAAGAGATGCTTTCCAACGGCACCACGCTGCTGTTCGTCAGCCATGATATCAACCAGGTGCAGCAGCTGTGCCAGCGCTCCATCTGGCTGGATCACGGTGTTCTGCGCGGGGATGGGCCATCGCGTGAAGTCTGCGCGGACTATGTGCGCGCTATGGAGGCCGGTGAAACCTGATGGAAAAGCTGCTGACGGTTTCGGTTGCCGCCTATAACGGCGCTGCCACGCTGCAAAAAGCGCTTGAATCCTGCCTGGTGGCGGATGAAAGCCTGCAGGCGCTGCTGGATGTGATCATTATTGATGATGGCTCCACCGATGGCACCGCCGCGCTGGCGCAGGCCTTTGTGCAGGCACACCCCGGCAGTTTCCGGCTGGTGAGCAAGGTGAACGGCGGGTACGGCTCCACGCTGAATACCGCGGTAGAGCTGGCCTCCGGGCGGTACTTTCGCACGCTGGACTGCGATGACTGGTTTGACACCAATGCTTTGCAGACCCTTTTGCGCCGCCTGCAAAACTGCACGGCGGATGCGGTATACACCAACTACCGCACCGTGCAGGAAAACGGCAGCGGAAAGGCCTTTGATGTCTGCTGCAAATTTGATACAAACCGTGTGTATGCTGTGGGTGAAGTGCAGCAGGCCACACCTGATTTGTGCATGGAGATGCACGCGCTGACCCTCTGCACCCAAACTCTGCGCGCCGCATGGCGCCCCATGCCGGAGCATTGCAGCTACACGGATATGGGCTATACGTTTGTTGGCATGGCTGCGGCGCAGACCATCTGCTTTGTGCCGGTGGTTCTGTACCAGTACCGCCTGGGGCGGGATGGCCAGAGCGTGAGCATGGCCAGCTACCGCGCCCACACGCAGGATTACATCTGCGTAGCGCGCATTCTGTTGGATGTTGCCGAACCGCTGGCCGCACAGCCTGCCCCCGCCGGGCGGGACCTGCTGCTGGTGCAGCGGGCGCGGGATGTGGCGCAGTACCTGATTGAGCTGTACCTGCGCTTTCCCCCCGACCGTGAAACCGGCCTGGCCCTGCGCCGGTATGATGAGATGCTGTGCCAGACTTACCCACACATTGCCGCCATGATGACCAATAAAAACACCCGTCTGCTGCGGGCCGGGCGTTACCTGCCCTACCGCGCATTGAGCGCATGGGCGCGCGGAAAACAATCCAACGGCGGCATTTTATAATGCTGTGCCGGATACTTGAATACTTTGCCGGATATGATAAGGCAAAAAGTGAAAGGAGAATACCGTATGCTGCTGCAAAAGCTGCTTTGGCCCCGCGTGGGCATTTGCACCGAGGACCGACTGTATTACCGTATGAAAGCCCCCAGCTTCCGCGATGAGGGGGATATCCTGCGCATTGAGCAGGGCGAACGAGTTTGCTTTGATACCTACTTTAACAGCGTCAGCGCAGACAAATGGCGCCGCTACACCGCCGCGCAGAATTTTTCGCTGCGGCTGAAACTGAGCGGCAAGCTGCGCGTTGTGCTGTGCAGCCGCCATTTCATCAACAGCCAGAGCGTGCGCGCCGTGCTGGCCGAAAAAGTAGTGCAGGCGGATTCCGTGCAGGAATTCTGCTTCGATTTTCCCAAGGGCGCTGACGGCATGCTGTTTTTTGAGCTGCAGGCCCTGAGCGGCAATGCCGCCTATTGCGGCGGCGCTTATGAGTGCGATGCCACTGAAAAGGATGTGCAGCCCGTCAAAATCGGCGTGGATATCTGCACCTTCCGCCGGGAGCCGTTCGTTATGGGCAACATTGCCCGCATGCGCAGCGATATTTTGGAAAACACTGCCAGCCCGATGCAGAAGCACCTGGAAGTGTTTGTTTCCGATAACGGCCAGACGCTGGATTACGATAAGCTGAACAGCGATACCGTGCATGTTGTGCCCAACGCCAATGTGGGCGGTGCCGGCGGCTTTACCCGCGGCATGATCGAAATCCTGAAAGCCAACGAAAATGGCGCAGGCGTTACCCATGTACTGGTCATGGATGATGACATTGTGCTGGATACCGATGTGCTGCTGCGCACCTACACCCTGCTGAGCCTGCGCAAGCCGGAATATGCGGATGTATTTGTCGGCGGTGCCATGCTGCGGCTGGACCGCCCTAACATTCAGGTAGAAAACGGTGCCGCCTGGAACCAGGGCCAGTTGATCAGCCACAAAGCCAACTTTGATCTGACCAAGGTTGACCTGTGCGTTGCCAATGAGCTGGAAGAACGCCATGAGTATAACGCCTGGTGGTACTGCTGCATCCCTATTGCCGTTGTGCGGCCGGACAACCTGCCCATGCCCATCTTTATCCGCGGCGATGACATTGAATACGGCCTGCGCAACTGCAAACGCCTGGTCACCCTGAACGGCATCTGCGTATGGCATGAGCCGTTTGAGAGCAAGTATTCTTCCTCGATGTACTACTACATCCTGCGCAACCAGTGCATTGACAACAGCATGCACTGCCCCGGCTATGATGCCAACGCCCTGAAAGCCGACCTGCGCAGCCAGGTGATGGGCGAAGTGAACCGCTACCGCTATAAGAATGCTGACCTGCTGATCCGCGGCGTGCGCGACTTTTTGAAAGGCATTGACTGGCTGGAACAGACCGATGCCGAAGCCCTGCACAAAGAGATTATGGCATATGGCTACAAGGCCCAGCCGGTGGACCAGCTGGATGTTCCGTTTGATTATTCCCGCTACCTGTACGCCACCAAAGAGGAAGAAAAAAACAAGGGCAAGCTGAAAAACCTCAAGGTCATGCTGACCCGCAACGGTTGGCTGGTGCCCCCCACCCGCGAAAACACCGTTGTGAGCATGATGCACATGACCGCCTACAATGCTTACCGCGTGCAGAAGGTGCTGAACTATGATTCCAACTCCCAGAAAGGCTTTGTGACCGAGCGCAGCAAGGAAGAATACAGCCGCTGCGTGCGCGAGATGAAAGCCTGCATGAAGGAGATCGACGCCCAGTTTGACGCTGCCGCCCAGAGCTACCGCGAGCGCTGCGGCGAAGTGCGCAGCCTGGACTTCTGGAAAAAGTATCTGAACCTGGACAAGTAATTTTACCGGGCCTATCCCCGGTTTTCCCTGGAAAGGAATCTTACACTTATGGCCAAAAAAAAGGCAAATTCGTTTGTTCTTACCATTGCGGGCATTGCTGCTGCCACCGTGATCGGTGTGGTCGGGGTCAAGCTGACCCCTGCCCCGCATGTGATTTTCAGCCTGGCCCCCAGCGCAGAACCACAGGCTACCGCTGAGCCGGAGCCCATCAGCTGCGTGCTGGCCGGTACCGGGCAGGTTGTGGATTTTGCGGATCCCGGCGCAGAGGAATATGTTTCCCTGCTGGATACCGACAGCCAGAGCCTGACCGAGCGCTATGCCCTGCCCGCTTTGGAGCGGATGACCCAGTCCGACACCGAAAGCCTGATTGCCCCTTTGCAGGTTATCCAGCGCATTCAGACCCTCGGTATTGACCCCGCCACCTTTGATACCCCGGAAGCCAACTGGAAAAACCTGTACAACTCTGTCATGACCCGGCTGGCCCCCCTGGCCACCGCCGAAACCGCCCAGGCTGTGAATTTTACCGGTTCCAGCCTGGCAGAACTGAATGACTTTCTGGCAGCCAACCCCGGCAGCACGGTGGAGGTCACCTCCCCTGCCCTGGTGATGGATGCCACCCTGGTGGTACCCACTGGTACGATCCTGCACGGCAACGGTGCTGTGCTGACCCCCGGCAATGAAACGCTGGACAAAGCCATTGTTCTGGACCAGGCGGAAAATACCGCCGTGACCGGCTTTGTCATCAACGGCGGGTGCAATTACGGTGTGTATGTCAAGAATTCCAGCAGCTTCTATCTGGCTGACCTTGACATCAGCAATGTTTCCCTCAAGGGCCTTTGCGTCATGGGGGAGAACACCGGCTTTGCACTGGTCAATAACAGCATCCATGAAAACCAGAATGGTGCCATCTTCCTGAACGGCGAGATCAGCAATGGCGTGATCGAGGGCAACCGCATTGAAAATAACTCTGGTGCCCGCAACCTGACCGCCGGGCTGGTGCTCTGCTCCATGCCCATTGAGGACATTGAGACCGCCTACAATCCGTTCCCGGATGAAATGCTGTACGATATTTTACAGTCTCCCCATCAGCTGGTGGTGCGCGGCAACACGGTTGCGCAGAACCATTCCTCCGGCATTTATTCGGAAAGCGGCTACCTGAACTATTATATAGAGAACACGATCTACAAGAACGAAAAAGAGGGCATGTGCCTGGATTACGGCTCCTTCGGCAACTACATTACCGGATGTGAGATCCGCCAGAACGGCGGCCGCAACCGCATGAGTGATGAGGATCTGGAAGCTGACTTTATTCTGGATCAGGGCCGCATGGCGGATGGTTCCTCCCCCGCCAAGCTGCCCGGCATCTCGCTGGATAACACCGCCTACAACACCATTCACGGCAACATTGTGCGGGACAATTACGGTTCCGGCATCAAGGCTGTGCGCTCGGCGTTCAGCAACACCATTCTGTGCAACCAGATCATTGACAACAACCGGGGTGCCAGCGATACCTTCCACTTCTTTGGTATTGAGCTCAGCACTGACCTGAACGCGGACGAAGCCGTGCAGGGCCTGGATTTTACCCCCTGCTATGAGAACATCATTGCCCGCAACACCATTTCCGGCGGGCATTACGCCGGGGTGTTTATGGGCGAAGATGCGTTCATGAATGATATTTTTGACAATACCTTTATGGACTGCACTGACTGGGCTATGGAATCCCTGAGTGAAAAATACAACTCTACCCTGAACAATATGGCAAACATGCCCACCCGCGGGATCGAACTTTCTAACGGTCAGGGCTGATGCCGCGAGGCTGCTACATGAAACAAACACTGCAAAACCGTTCCCCGCGCCGGTGGCTGCTGCTGGCTTTTGTGCTGAACTTTGCCATTGCCGCGGCTGCACTGCTGCCCTACATGATACGGGACGGCGGCCTGCTGTTGGTTGCGGCGGATTTTGACGCAGAACAGCTCTCCTACAACATGCTGTGCAACAACGCCATCAAAAGCGGCGAGGTGCTGTGGAACTGGCGCATTGATATTGGTTCGGACTTTGTATCCTCGTTCAGCTTTTACACCCTTGGCAGCCCGTTTTTCTGGCTGAGCTTTCTCTTCCCCGCCAGCGCGTTTCCCTATCTGGTCGGCTGGATCTATATGCTCAAATATGCTGTTGCCGGGCTGACCTCGTTTGCCTACTTCCGCCGCGCCGCCAGCGAGAAAAGCGCGCTGCTTGGCAGTGTGTTGTACGCATTTTCCGGTTTTTCCTGCATCAATGTGGTGTTCTACCACTTCCATGATGTGATTGCCCTGTTCCCGCTTTTGATGCTGGGGCTGGACAAACGGATGCAGGAGGGCAAAAAAGCCTCTTTCTTGTTTGCCGTTACCATCAACGCGCTGGTCAACTATTACTTCTTTATCGGGGAAGTTTTCTTCCTGGTATTTTACTATGCTGCGCGGTATCTTTTGGGCGGCGAGGACGCACGCCCCGGGGCGGATCTGCGCAAAAATGCCCGCAAAATTCCGGCCTGCTTCCTGGAAGGCTGTCTGGGCGTCGGCATGGCGGGGGTACTGTTCATCCCGTCCATTGCGGCGGTGCTCAATAATCCCCGCGTATCGGATCACATCAGCTTAAGCCAGCTGACCTTTGACTGGCCCAATTACCTGCAAATGCTGCGGGCACTCTTCTTCCCGGCGGAGAATATGTTCAATTTTTCCGCTGTGGTGCATGATAACTGGTATTCCATCGCGGCGTACCTGCCCCTGGTGGGCGTCTGCCTGGTACTGGCTTATCTGCTGCGCTGGAAGTGGGATTGGCTGCATGTGCTGCTGGTGGTGCTGTTCCTTGTGGCGGCCAGCCCGGTCAGCAACAGTCTGTTCGTTATGTTCACCAGCGAGCCCTACCGCCGCTGGTATTACATGCTGGTGTTCCTGCTGGTATTGGCCACCATCAAAGTGCTGGACCATCTGCAGGACTACCCCTGGCGCGCAGGCTGCGGCATTTCGGCCGCGCTCATTGCTGCCATCACGCTGTATCTGTACGTCAAGCGCGATACCATGGTGTACCGCAAATACTGGCTGGTTGTGTTGACATTGATCGCCATTGGCGGCGTGGTTTTGCTGTTTGCTGCCCTGGGCGGGGTGCGGCGGCTGCGCCTGCGCCGCCCCATGGCGGCCCTGACGGCCTGCACTGCTCTGGTTGCTGCGCTGACCACCGGTTTTACCGTGGGCACCTATCAGCGCGCCTACACCCAGACCATCGGCCTGACCACCACAGAAATTTATGATAATGTCATCCACAGCGGCGACGGCCTGCCTGATGCCCTGCCCTACCGCTATTATTTCTGGGAGCCATACTCCAACCGCGGCATGGCGGCCTACCTGCCGGACCGCACCTCCTTTTTGAGTACGCTGTCCCCGTCCATCTTTACGCTGTATGATGCCTTGGGGGATGAGCGCCACGCCATTACCCCCGCCGGGCCGGAGGGCACCAACGAGCTGCTTTCCGTTGGGTATTATATCCGCAACAACTCCGACTGGCCGGATGAAATCTACACCAGTTTTTCCAACGGTCACGAGCAGATCAACGTCTATCAGGATTCCCACGCCCTGCCCATCGGCTTCTGCTATGATACCTACATGACCCGCAGTGAGTTTGACGAGATTGACCCCGCCGAGCGCGCCCATGCCATGCTGAAAACCCTTGTGGTGGCGGACGAGGACGAAGCCACCGTTTCCGCCACGCTGCGCCATTATGATGCCGCGCTGGATGGCGAGATCAGCCAGGAGAACAAGTTTGCCGACATGGACAAGCGCCGCGAAGCCTGCACCGATGTGTTTGATTATGACACAGACTATTTTTATTCCGAAATCACATCCGGCAGCGAGCAGTACGCGTTTTTCAGTGTTCCCTATGACAAGGCGTGGAGCGCCACGGTCAACGGCGAATCTGCAGAGATCCTGAACATCAACGGCCTGATGGCCGTCAAGGTGAATGCCGGTAAAAACTGTATTCGTTTCCACTACTCCCCCACCCCGCTCTGGCGCGGGATCGGGGTCAGCGCCATTAGCATTCTGCTGACGGCAATTTACCTGCTGGCCGGGCGGCGCAGCAGAAAAAGCAAAAAAGAGGTGCTGTAAACCATGAAGGCTACCCGCGAAAATCCAATCCTGTACATCGTGATCCCCTGCTATAACGAGCAGGAGGTTCTGCCCATTACCAGCAAGCTGTTTTTGAAAAAGATCACCGACCTGGTTGCCGCCGGTAAAATCAGCGATGACAGCCGCGTGCTGTTTGTCAACGATGGCTCCAAGGACAAAACCTGGTCCATCATCTGCGACCTGGCCAAGAGCGACAAGCACTACATCGGCATCAGCCAGAGCCGCAACCGCGGTCACCAGAACGCAGTGCTGGCCGGTTTGATGGAAGCCAAGGACAAGTGCGATATCACCATCTCCATTGACTGCGACGGTCAGGACGACATCAACGCCATGGACGCCATGGTGGATGCCTATGTGAACGATGGCTGCGAGGTGGTGTACGGCGTGCGCTCCAAGCGCGATACGGATACCTTCTTCAAGCGCTTTACGGCAGAAAGCTTCTACAAGCTGCTGAACGCCATGGGGGCCGAGGTCGTTTACAACCACGCGGACTACCGCCTGATGAGCGCCCGCGTGCTGCATGAGTTTGCCAATTTCAAGGAGGTCAACCTGTTCCTGCGCGGCATGGTGCCGCTGGTGGGCTTTAAATCCACCAGCGTTGCTTACGAGCGCCACGAGCGCATTGCGGGTGAAAGCCACTATCCCCTGTCCAAAATGCTGTCCCTTGCGTTTGACGGCATCACCAGCCTTTCCGTCAAGCCCATCCGGTTCATTACCGGGTTTGGCGTTATTGTGGCGCTCATCAGCTTTATCGGCGTGATCTGGGCCATTGTGGAAGCGCTGCTGGGCGCCACCGTATCCGGCTGGGCCAGCATGACCAGCATCATCTGCTTTGTTTCCGGCGTACAGCTGATCTGCCTGGGCGTGATCGGTGAGTACATCGGCAAGATCTACATGGAAACCAAGCGCCGCCCCCGCTACATCATCAGTGACCGCACGTGGGATGAGGATGAGAAGTAATCGGCTGGGCAGAGTTACGCCTGTTTGCTTTACCTAAGGCAATACCGCATAATTCTAAGTGCCGATACGGCGAGCGAGGTGCGGCAG
>ERZ1034691.565-NODE-565-length-27847-cov-10.460348_pt1 | contig 27847 bp, 22 predicted proteins | sample MGYA00520638_ERZ1034691 | MGnify/ENA primary metagenome ERZ1034691 (study PRJEB33766, sample SAMN09781763) | gut metagenome | biome: gut microbiome | host: Homo sapiens | place: Madagascar | study: EMG produced TPA metagenomics assembly of the PRJNA485056 data...
CTGGTGTAGCTCAGTTGGTAGAGCAGCTGATTTGTAATCAGCAGGTCAGGGGTTCAAGTCCGTTCACCAGCTCCACAGGGAGATAACCTCGGTTATCTCCCCAAATAATATGGAAGAGTTCCCGAGTGGCCAAAGGGAACAGACTGTAAATCTGTCGTCAATGACTTCGGTGGTTCGAATCCACCCTCTTCCACCAAAAACCTTGAAAGCCTTATAAACAGGGCGTTTCAAGGTTTTTTCTTTGCCTAAAATCAACCGTTTTTATACGGTTTTTAAGCACTTATCAAAGCAAAAAAGTATTAAAAAATACTATAAAATATCATTTAATTGTGTCAGATTTTGTGTCAGATTTTTTACCATAAAACAAATTAGCCTACCGCACAACAAATTGAAGTGCGATAGGCTTCTTTTTTACGGTTTAATCAATTTACCTTTTTTAAGTAGTGCAAGCAGTTTGCCGTTTTGCTCTGATGTGCCCTTATAATTTGTGATTTTGTTTTTCTGTGCAATCTTTTTACGATAAGCGAAATCGCTCTTTGCTCCGACTGCTTCAAGTGCATCAACAAGGCTGTCACTTGTTCCTTTGTAAGCCTTAAAATAAACGGCTTCATCGGTTGGGGTATGTAATGTTCTGTCCGCCCCGATATTCGCCTGATGAAGAGGTCGTAAGAAGTAGTAACCGCTCCCGTATTTACGAAGCTCATTTGTGACAACACGGCAACCGCCTTTGTTTTGCTCAATGGTGTAGTAGTTAGTGTCTCCTGCCGACAAAACAATGCCGATATGACCGTAAGTGCCTGATGTACGCACAAATAAATCACCACGCTTTGGCTTGCTTACAGGCTTGAAGTGTGCCTTGATGTAACTGCCGTTACGCTTCAACCAATACTCTTTGGCATTGCCAATACTCTGCGGAGTGAAACCGAGAACATCACGGATGTAACGCTTCACAAGGCTTACGCATTCGCCTTTATAGCCCCCTGCATAATCGTATGACTTGCCAACCTTATATGTAATTACAAACTTATCAAGTGTCATTATAGCCGCTCCTTTTCTCTGAAATAAAAATTTTCATCATATTTTCGTTTTTGCTCTGCTTGATTATGTTCTTCAAGCAATTTTCTATACTGCTTATAGCCGTCACAATCGGAATGGCACCCGACTTTTCTGTCAGAGCAATTCTTACACGGAACAGACGGTATCATTTTCGGTCGCTCGTTTCCTTGTTCTTATTTCTGATTTGGATTAAAATATTCTTCAACTTATCGGGCACAGGCAAAAACTCCGCTACATTTTCCAATATCGATATTCCCTCGTTACATAAGTAAAATACAATAACAACCTCACGCAACGGATTATAATCGTTTAACGCAGGCATAATCTCTGCTACGACCTTTTGAATAATTACCGCCACTGCGATTACAACAAAAATCAAAATCTTTTTAAGTATACCCTTGTAACCGATTTCACTCGATAATGTTTTTGTCATAACCCCTCTGATTATGCCTGTAATATAGTCCAAAACAACAAGTGCAATCAAAGCCTTTAATATCACATCTATGCCTCCGAATAAAAATGTAAAAATGCCGCCAATGACGCCACCTATAATGCTTACAGGATTTAAAAACTTATCCATAATCTTCCTCACTTTCAATAATTTCTTCTTCTGCTGTCGGTTCAATTTTTGGAACTTCACATAGCTCCCACTCCATAGCGGTAGTAAGCCTGTAAGAATACCCCTCAGGCGCTTCGGGGCGATTATTAATCTTGTCAAGAATAGCATTGTATTCCTGCTCTGTAATTTCTTCACCGCCTGCCCCTGTACCGACTCCGATAATAAACTTATCGTTAATATATTTATAAAACATAGATAAACTCCTTAAAATTTAATTTGTAGCCATACAATCGAGTGACCTGCAAGAAATGGAAAATCATTCTTATGTGGTTGCAATAAAAAACCATTTTTACCAAAAAGATAGGTGCTGTCTTCTGTGTCGGATGTTGATGAGCCGTTTTGAACAGCACTGGTATAATAAATACCTCCTGTTGAAGCTTGTAATTTGCGGATTAATGAATAGTTCCATAGTTTCACAGTTGGATAAGTAACAGGATTAACTATTGCCGAACCGTATGTATAAATTCTATAACAAGTCGCATTAATAGGTGTCGGGTCAGTCAACGCAAAAGGTTGATAAGCAATTACTACATTCGGCTTGATAGGAACGCCTTTTTCATCATTACCCAAAGCAAAATTAATTCGAGGTGAATTTTGGGTTGTAATGTTTTCCGATGGTGTAAACACGCCGCTTGCAAACTTGCTTTTCAGCGGAATAATTCCGTTGATAATGTCCGTCAATTCACCCTTTGTCGCTGATGTCTTTTCGACACTTCCATTTGCTCCGATGATTGTATTTGCAAGGCTATCAAGAGCGTTTTTATCTTCGATAATCAAACTCATTGAGTGTCACCTCCGTAAGTTGTTGAAGCACTTGCCACAGAAATATTAAGCTGGAGTTGACCGTCAGCGAACTTCAAGCCGTTACCGACTTGTGACTGGTCAATCTTATTTGGCACGGCAGAAATATTTTCGAGCTGTTCTTTCGAGAGTTTGTCCTGCTTTTTCGTAATCTGATTTTTCAGTTCTGTATCATTATAATTCACAAGAGTGCCGAGTTTCTTTTTTTCAGCAGCGGTGAAATTTTCATCCGTGTGATTATACTTCACATCTGATACGAAATTGCTGTCATTTTCAAGCTCGCTTGTTTTTGTAGGCAAAATCAATTCAGTTTCTTTGCCGTCAACGCTGACTACATATCCCGACTCTGTTTTTTTGAATGTAATGCCATTTCGAATTTCGCTCCAAAGCGGAAATACATCACCGCTAAGCGCAAAGCCCGAATTACCAATACCTGCAATACCGAAGTCCGTTTGAATAATCAAAGAGCCCGGATAATATGTAAGTCCGTCAACCTTCATTTTTTTTGTAACAATGTAGAGCTTGCCGATTGTGAGCTTTTCAATCTCCGATTCATCATTGATAAAATCAAATTCTTTGATGTACGGTTGTGCGTTAAATTCAACGGTCTTGTCATCACTGACTGCAAGCTCGGAACCGTTATAAATAATTTTCTTAATACCCTCAACGGCATCTACACCGTTTTTACCGTTCTTACCGTCCTTGCCGTCATAAACAATAAAAGTCTGCGTATTTCCTGCGTTAAATGTAACGGTATAAATATGCTTTTTATTTTCAATCGTTTCAACTATTGAGTTGATTTGACTTGACTGCATTCGCAGAACATCATATGTGAAGCGGTCGTATTCTGTTGTGCCGGTTACGGCATCGCTGTTATAAATTGATTTTGATACGACAATTTGAATTTTTGGAGAATATAATACATATGACTTTTCTCCGCTCACTTTCTGTATTCTTACTTGAAGTTCAAACTTACCGCTTTTATCAAAATATGATGACGGAAAAGTAAAAAGGATTTTATCGTTTTCGATTTTTGCTTCGTTAGAATATGCTTTTCCGTCTATAACAGCATGTGCAGTAACATAATAATTTTCGGGTAAAAATAACTTTTTACCGTCATTGTTCAATGATATAACAAGGCTTCTTGATTCAACTTCGTGCTGATTTACATAAACTGTCGCCTGTGTGCCGTTTTTTGACACATCAAGTGACACATTGCTATTAACCATATATTACTCCTTTCTTAAAAGAGCATAAAAAAAGTGAGGGGCGCAATCACCCCTCGCTGTTGTCTTTATTCCTCTTTTGCGGCTTCACCCCACTTTCTTATAAGATTATTTATTTCGGACTGTGTATAAAATCCTGTTTTTCGCAGTTTAGCAACAATATTACTTCTTTCCTGATTTGATTTTGCTTCCAAATATTTTTTGCGGAAGTAGCTTGTTGTTGAACCTCTGACATACTGTCTTTCGCTTTTAACATCACCGTTTGCCTTGCACAAATCCTTAAATATTTTATCGGCTTGTGCCTTGTCGTTTTGGTCGATAGCTTTTGCGTAATCGGTAGCACTCCACAAAGAGTTTTTGTAAGGGTCATGCCCTCTTGCTTTTTTAACAACTTCCTCTTGCGATAGCTTGCCTGTCGCAATAACTCTGTTAACATAATATTGATAAGATTGCATATTGCCTTGGTCGTAGGCTTTTTGAGCCATTTGCAAGTCGGTGCTTTTATTCATATAATTATCAACTATGGATGCCTTAATCCTTTTTTCGGCTGTTTCTTTGTCCATTCCGTTTGCAACTTTGGTATTCAAAATGTCATTATACATAGTTTTGTATTCGGCAGAATCTTCGCCCTTGCTATTCCAAACCCTGTATAATTCATCGGTTGAATATCTACCCTTGACTTTATTGCCGCCGTCACTCTCGCTCAAATCGCCCTGAATACTTTTGATGTATTTTTTCAATGAAGTTTCGTCATAGCCACGCTTTACAAGGTCGGCAATGCCGTCATTGTATGTATCGGTTTCACCGTCAAACAATGCTTGTGCCGTGCTCTTAACCTTTGATTCAACAGACTGTGCAGCTGAATCAACAATTTCTTTTGCATAGCCCTTTTTAATTATTGAATCAAGAGTGCTTTCATATTTTGAAGTGTTAAGCTCGTTGCGGTACTGGACCGCTTTTGCAATATCAGGCTCATTTTGGGCAAGATATGAAGCAATATAACTGTTGAAGTCCTTTTCTGTTTTATCGGAATTGGATTTGAACCATTTTTGCTTGAACTCCTTAGCCTTTTCACCGTTGCCCTCGTTTTTATATTCAACATATTTAGTGAGTAACTCTTTTGACGACATCGGCTGTGTGTTATAATCCCACAAATCACAATCGTGCTTAATCAATTCCTTGTAATAAGCCGTTACAGAATTGTACAAATTGAGCGTATTTGTAGCTGGAACACCGTTCATTTGCGCAACCTGAACCAATAAATCCTTTGATGAAGAAGCAACATCTTTGAATGTTTTGTCGCCTTTAAAAGCAAGTCCTGTTGTTCCGATAAATTTTACGCTTGCTTTCAAGAAATCGTTAATTGCGCTCAATCCCATATTATCGATATAATCATAATCGGAGAACGAACCGTTTTCAACCATTGATGAAATTCTCGAACCTATATCTATAGCATAACTACCAATAATAGGGAGATAAGCCGCTAAAATCGTTTCGGCAGTTTCTTTGCCGATTGCATTAAAAACTGACTTTGCCGTTACATCATCGTCATCATCACGGTATCTTTTTGTTTTGTGAAGCACAAGAAAAGTAGCAAGAAACGAAAAAACGGCAAATGTTGCAGAAGCGGAAGTAATTGCCCACACGGCTTTTCTCTGCTTTGTTTTTGCTTGTTTAAAAGCCTCTTTGTTAGCTTCGCTGTTGTCCTCGCTCAATCGTTGCTTTGCCCACATCACTTCACGGTAACCGTCATAAAGAATACCTGAATTTTGAAGCGGTTGAGTTTGGAATAATGAAAATGTTCTTGCAATCGGATTTGTGTTCTTTTGAATTTCCGCACGGTGAAGAACATCGTATTCAGGTTGAGTATATTCGATAACCTCATCGTATAGGTCGGTTACTGCCTGCCAATATTCCGAACTGCCCTCGGTGAATTTCTTCGATTTTTCAATCTCATATTTTGAAGCAATCCACAAAGCGGCGGTTGTCTGCACATCCATTGACTGAATCCATTTTGCAGGATGAAGCATACCAAATTTGCTGTTGAGCCACTTGCCTTGGAAACCTTTGGCAGAACGCATCAACGCCGCCAATTCTTCAGTTTGCATACCAATTCGGCGTTTATAATGTGCTCCTGTGTGTTCGTCAATTTCATCAAATAACGCTTGCAACCTCTTTGAGCTTGGTATATATGCAAAGCCCTTGCTTCCTTTTAAAAGCGAATCACTTGAAAGAACAGCGGCAGCAGTAGGATAAGAAGCCGCTTGTTTAAGCACAATCGAAAGATTACCCAAAAATGTTGCAGAAATTTCATTACCTAAAATTTTATTGTATATGCCACCTATTTCCGAATGTTCTGCTCGGCTGCTTTGCAAATCCGAAACAGTGTTTTCAATAATTCTTGCGGCTCTGTCTCCCCATTTGTCCTTTATGGCTTCCTTAACGCTTAAACGGTCACGCTTAATCTCTTTGAGAAAATCAGCATCATAAAATGATGATGTTTGACCGTTCCATACCTTTCTAAAGTTGCGGATAGGTACTGCAAGCGAAACATAAGTGCTTACAGTATCAATGTGACGATTAATCACTTGGTCGATACCGTCAATAACAATTCTGTTGCCGGCATTAACATTAACGGCTTTTGTGAATCCTGCATTTTCTATGGCTTTATCCATAGAAACGCCCTCTAATTGCGTTGCCGTGTAGTCCTTGTCAGCCATAAGCGGAATGTAATATTTTTCGTTTGCAATCTTATAGCCTTTGAGCATAAACGATGTGTTATTGACTTCTTTCGTAACCTCATTGTTAAAAAGATTTTCAGCAAGCGACATCCATTTTTGAGCATAAGGAGAAAGATTGTTTGAAAGTTTGACAATTTGCTCAATTAAAGTATCGGCAGTATTTTCAACTATGTTGCCCTTGGTTTTGGCACCGCTTTTACCCTTTAACAAACGCTTGGTATCAACTGCAACAAATCCGCCGCCTGCCAAATGTTTACGACCCTGCTCACGCTTAGCAGTCATAATGAGTTGTACAATCTGTGATTCTGTAAGCTGTACTGTTTCACCCTTAACATTTACAAACGGAGTATCTACGAGTTTTTCTCTAAATTCTCGGTACGACTTGTTATCTTCTCTTATCAAATTTTCAAAAGGCTTCTGCCACTTCATTGTGAGGAAGTCTTTTTTTCTTGCGCCTCGATTAAGTTCATCAAAAAGAATATTGAGCACACCGTCTTTGTTGCCCTCGGATATAAGATTTACATATCGCATTGAGTTCAACAAACCGTAATCAAATAATCCGAACGGAGTTCTGCCCTTGCCCTTTGTTTTGCTCTGCTGTCGCATAAGTTCAACTGCGCTTTGATGAGCGGTTATTTTAAGGTTTGAATCAATAAGAGTTTTTGCATTTTTTAAAGTTGTTGAAATAGTTTTTACTATGTCATAAACTTCTTGCATTTCGCTCTTTGACAGTTCTTTCAACTGCTTTCCCTTTAATGCTTCGAATAATTCGTTAATCTGAGCTTTGATTTCTTTGCTGTATTCACTTGCGTAATCATAATCAGGGTCATTCTGCAAGTTTGCATACTGAAGTTCGAGTTCAGACAAGGCAGACAAGGTATTTTGACTTCTGTAACTGCTCATATCGGCATCAACAAGCATATCGCACACCTTTGCCATTGATTGAACAAGACCTCTCGGCACATAGTTGTTGCCTGACGGCTTTAACAGCTTACGGTCAATTTGCATTCTCAACCTACGAATACGATTTTTAAGAACAGTAATATCGGTGCGTTCTTTTTTTCTTGCCTGCACATCTTTTGCGTGGCTCTTGTACTCAGCAAGTTTATTTTCGTAACTTTCACGGTACTGTTGCCTGATAAGTTTCTTTTGGTCGTTCATCTCCTCACGCATCGAAGCAATTTGTGCTTTGTGCTTATTGTCGAGTTTGTCAACGGCTTTTTGCACCTGCTCAACATCAAAGAACGAATCGTAAATATCCCCGGCAATAACATTTTCAAATTCAGCCATACTGAATTGACCTCGGATGTTGCCTTGTTGTTCCAATTCATCCTGATAATTGTACACAACCGTGTCGGCATTGTTTTCAACAAAGTCGCTGATTGCATAGAGCATTTCCTGTTCGTCAACAATGCTGCTGTCAAATAAATTAGGATAATCGGTGCTTAAATCGGTATAAAGTTTTTCAATGCTCATATCCGATTTTGGATTGATACGAAGCTGAGAAGAAAAAGACTGTCTTGCCTCTCTCCACGAGCCGTTGGCTTCTGCAAGCGATTTTTTCGTTTCAGGGGTCAAACTATATGATTTGTCAACAATACGCTTTCTGATGTCCTTGTAGTCGCTCTCAACAATGCTCGTAGATGAATTAATTAATTCATTAGCAATAATCTTTGCCTGCGAATTGATATACGCCATATCGGCGCTGTCGCTGTTTGCCATATAGTCGTACAAGTCCACCAACATTGATGTTAACTTCTGTGTTGGCAAATTACTGTTGTACTCTGATTTTAATTTGCGTGCAATTTCACCAACTGAATTTTTATTACGCATTTTCTGTGCGTGATAGCCGTCAAGCTCTTTATCAATATTCCTTTGAGCCTTGCCGACTTCTTCAACGACTTCACTTGATACATCAATACCCTTAATGTTTTGCAAAACCTTTATTGCTTGTTCAAAAGCATCATTTACATCATCGAAGTTTTCATCGTGGTTTAATCGAGTGTTTCGTGAGTACCGAGTATCGGACTTGTTTGTAGGAGTGGCATTGTCAATCAGCTTGATTTGATTCGAGTTAAACGCAATATATTCCTCATTGCCGTTATTTACTCCGTCATATCCAAGACTTTCGAGGTATTCTCTTGCTTTGATTCCTGCTTCGTTTTGACCTTGATATTTCCTCAAAGCCTTATATCCTGTTTGTTCATCGGCAGGATTTGTAATGTTGAGATAATACGCTTTGACATTCGGACCGTAGTCCCCTGCATCAATTTCCCAAGGACTGAAGAACATTCCTTGAATATCCATGTTTGCTCTGCCCTTTGCTTTATCAAACACGGTAAAATCTTCATATGAGCCGTGATATACTACAAGCAAATTGCCGTCCTCGTCACGAACCTTACTGTCTTTGAAGTATTCCTGTTGCTCATTTGTAAGCTTGTTACCCTCGCTGTCAACAGGAGTGTTTTTTGAATAACGAATATCGGTTTTGTCAGTAAATCTTTCACTTGGTGGAATGACCTTGCCGTCATTATCATAAGTAACCGTATCGGCTGATTTAACCATTTTGTTATCAAAAACAACTACAATATTATCTGCAACATCTGCTATTGTTCTTCCACCGCTACCGTTATCAATAATATTTTTAAACACAACGCTATCAAAGCCTTGGTTATAAGCATATTTCGCAATACTTCTTGTAGTTCCTCTTCGCCATAACCCATGTGGATAAAACTCTTTCAATTTTTCAGGAATGTTTTCATAATATGTAATATCATTCCAGTTATGACCTTCTGCATCCACTACAAAAGGATTATTAAGTTTTGCGTATAGAGAGTAATTACCTCGGTTAATATATGATTTGAGTATATTTTTTGCCTTGTCAAAATCAAGCAATTCAATACTGTAGCCATCTAAACCCTTTTCAACAATGACAGGTTTTGTATCACCTAATTTTCGTGTCAAATTCATCAAACGAATATCTTGCTCAGCCTGTGAAATTTTTTCACTTTGTTTAATGTCGTGACGAAATGCTTCACTATGATGCAAGAGCATATAGATTTTAGTTGATAATCCGTCATATTGATATTTGCTTAACGCTTCCTTTAACCCGTGAAGCATTTTAATTGTCTTATCATCTCCGTTAAAATCTTCTATTTCTTGGGCTACTTCTCCCTTTAACCACTCTATTTCATCATTTACCTTTGAAATCAAATCGTTTCTGCCGGACATATCCATAACCGAATATTCATAAACATTCTCGGTAGTGCGAGAATATTCATTAAGCAAATCTATCAATTCGTTATTTGATAGCTTATTAACATCAATTTGACTTCTTTCGTTAATCTTTTTAGTATTAAATGTACCACTGTATGTTTGAGCCGTAGTAACATCATCTGTCAAAAAGATAGAAATTTTATCATCCATACGGTCTAAATCAAATTCAGTAAACCCAAAGTTTTCTGTGCCATGATACAATTTTAGCGGGGTTTTACCGTCAACGGAATATGCGCCCCATTCCATTGCGAGATTTTGAATTATCTTTTCTTTTTCCTGTTCTGTTCCGTTTTCATATTCCGTATCAAGAACGGTATTTTTAGAAAAATTTTTATTGACATTATCATGATTTTTGGATATACTATTTATAGTGGTTGCTGGCGATTTGACGCCTGGCTCCACTTTTTTTATTGGCAAAATATCATATAAAATCTTTTTACCATTTGCAGAAGTAGCAACATTTAATGTTGCATTCCAAATGGTTTTATTTTTTTCCTGAACAAATACTGTATAATATTCCCAATTTGTTTTTCCTTTATCATCTAACCAACCATGAGGATATTTAGGTAATGATTGACCATCGTATTTTGAAAGCTCAATAGTTTCGTTTATAAGAGAAAGGATCTGTAGCTTAACAACTGAGTTATTATTCTTTCTGACCAAATCACCGTTAGCCTTTTTCATTTTGCCTGACTTACTTTTGAATTTTTTAGTTGTAGGAATTTCAATTAATACAGGTTCGCCGTTCTTATCCGTTGCGTAAAATCCCTGTCCGCCTAACGCATTAATGTACTTTACAATTTTAGCTTTTCGGGCTGTTTCATCAAGTCCATCGAGAATGTCACTATCAAGATAAACGCCTTTGCCATAATTCGTTCCGTCTTTGCCAATAATAGTTCTGATTGAATATTTAACAGTATCACCCTGCTTTGAGGTAGTTGTAGTTTCCTTTACGCTATCAAGCATTGTCTTAATCTTCTCTGCCGATTGTTCGAGGAAATCAATATCGTGGTTCACTTCCGAATATACAACAGATGATTTTGAAAGCTTCTGCTTAATCTCTTTGAGTTTTTCTACAAACTGTTTGAAAAAGTCATGCACCTTTTGAAGCAAGGTTCTGTTATCCTTTGCGAGAGTATTCAGAGCCTTTTCGTCAGAGAACACAGCGAGGGCGTTATCTGCTACCATTTCTTCTTCAACAAGGTCCATTTGTGTGTCTGTGTCAAAACCGTAAGCCTTTGCATAGCGTTCTACAATCTCGTTGTAATGTTCTTCACCCTTTGATTTGAGATGTTCAATAACAAAGTCGTGGTAATCGTTATACATATCCTCAGACACTTTATTTTTGAGGTAATGAGTAAGCTCGTGACCGGCATAAGACAACACGGCTTTGTCACTTTCCTTGGCAAACACAACAATAGTATCACCGTCAATGTAACCGTTTGTATTCTTCAAGCCTACGGCTTCGGCTGACTCTGCAACAAGGATTTGAGCCGAAGTACCCTTTACAAGTTCACTCAAAAAATGAAGTTGATGTGTTTGTTCGTTGCTCAACTTAACCTTGCCGACAACATGAACGCCCTTGCCCTTTGTTTCCTTTGCATTTTGGATTTCTGCACTTAATTTGTTGCTTTGCTCCAATCCTGCTTTATATAAGCTTTGAGCTTCTTCCTCGGTCATACCGAATGTACTTTCGCCAAACACCTTGGAATATTCAATTCTCTCCATACCGCTTTTGTAAGCAAGTTTCGCTTTGTCGAAATAATCAACAGGGGCTTCACCGTCATGATTTAAAAAGTAATTTGTAACAAATGTTTTTGCTCCGTCACCGAAAAAGGAAGAAAATTTAAAAAGCTGTTCCGCTTTCTTATTATCTCCGAAATCAACATTTTGCAAGGCGGTTTTTTTGCCGTCTTTTGTATCAAGGATAACCACGCCATTATCCACGCTTGAAATACCATTCACAGCCTCATATCCGACCTGCTCGCTGTCTTTAAGCACATTCTTTGTGTCGTTTGACAATAAGCTTTCATTTTCCTTTGCGATATTTTCCTGTGAATTTTCTTCAAGGCGCACCAATGCTTCCATTTTTTTGAAATGCTTAACGGCAACATCATTCATCGCCTTATTTTGCTGTTTAAATTCCGCATTGTGCTTTTGGGTAGCTTCATCGTACAACTGTTGCGGTGTTGCAAGACCTTTTGCATAACTGCCAAAATCGCCTACATGGCGTTCAGTCATATCATTAACATATTGCCGTCTGACGGTTGCGCCGTAATTTTCCGCACCGAGTTTGTCGTTAATCCTTTTTGCAAGCCTGCTGTCATTATTCTTAATTGAATGAACATAGTTTTTTGCGCTGTTGTTTTTAGGCATAGTGCCGTTTACAATCGAATCGGCAACCTGATGTGCAACTTCTTTTGACTTTGAATCGCCCTTTACAGCTTCATAAACGATATTGTACGACTTGTCGTTATATGACTTCTCATTATATTCCTGAACGGCATTCATCAATTTTGTCAATGCTTTTTTCTTTGCCGATGATGACTTTGCGGCTTCGGCTTCGGTCACCAAATTCTTAACAGTGGCATTATTAATGTTCTTTGCCTCTTTAATCAACGCAACATCGTTATAATTGGCATATACCTTTTCACCGGCAGAAGTTTTCTTTACATCATCAATCATTGACATAACATCAGCACCGCCGCCCATAGCAAAGCCTGCAAGACCTGCGGACATAGCGGCAAACAAATCATCAGATACCATATCTTTAAGTACAAGCTCTGTCGCTTCTTTCGGTGATTTGCCATTTTTAATATATTCTTGATATTTTTGTGAAACTTCGCTTGCCTTGCCGTTAACCGTTGCATCCCAAGTTCGGTCCATAGCGTTACCAATGATTTCTTCAAGCCCCTCACCGACACCCGATGTAATGGCTCTACCAATAGTGCTTTTCGGATTAACATTCGCCCATTCAATAGGAGAACCGAGCATTTCAGACATCCAATTCACAGTAGCATCTTTAAGCGCACTTTTGTATGCGTTTGACACTTCATCACCGTTATACAACTGTTCTGCAAGCTGTTCGCCCATTGTACCCGAACCAAAAGCCGTATTGATTACCGCTTGCCTTAATTTTTCATTTGCACCTTTGGCAATAATACCGCCTGTTACGCCGCCGCCAAACACAAGAGAATTGATTATATTTGTTGCGGATTGGTCTATATTTTCATAAAGAGCTTTGTTTATATCCCCTTGATTTTTACCAAAAACAATTAATTCGTTGTTATCGTTAACCTTTAATATATTGTTATTTTTTGTATCAAACAAGCCTCGCAAATTTACACCGTTTTTGCTTGCGTATTCCCCAACACCTTTTTTAATTCCTGCCGAAGCAGTTGAGTACGGATTGACTACGGTATTGCCTTTTGCCGCGTCAAAACTGTAACCGATGTTGGCAATTTCGTTAGGAATTGCAGTAGCAAGTTTAAATGTTTCCGCCAATACAGGAGCGTGCTTGCCGAACTCCGCCGCACCCTCGTAAGCCTCGCCGTTTATTTCTGCGAGCCTTGCATTTACAAGATTATCAATTTCCTTTTCTGTATAGCCGTCATTTAATAATTTTTTCTTGTAATTCTTCCAAGTGATATACTCGTTTACATCATCGGCATAGGATGTATTTTGTGCTTGCGCTTGGTCTATTGTTTTAATTCCCTTTGTGATTTTTCTGCGAGCGGCAATATCAATCATTTTGGAGAGTTCTTTGTCATTTTGAAGCGTTTTTAAGCTATCCGCTTGTGTCTCGGAATAGTTCCATTGCTTGGCATCGTCAAGAATTTTTTTGTTTTCGGCAAGTGCTGTTCGTGTTTGCTCGTATTTTGCACCCTCACCGTTATCGTTAAACATATGCAAAAGAGCTTGCTTTCGTGCCGAACGATTTTCATCTTTAGCATTTTTGTACTCTTCCTCTGCTTGTGCAATTCGTTTTTCACGGTACGCTTGGCGTTCTCTGTCGCTTCTGTTATGTTTATAATTTTCAAACTCTTTTTTATCGTTATAATTGTTTAAAAGCTGACTTGCCACGCCTCGCATTTCATTATTACTTTTTACAAAGTTCTTGTAGTCCTGCTTTCTTAACAAATTTACCGCCGAATAATCATTCGCTGCATCTGTTGAAGCATCACCCGAAAAATACGAAGGAGTACGAGAAAAAGATTTTTGAAGAGATGAGGCAGCTTTTTTATCAATACTGCCGTTTTTCTTATATTTATCTATAGCCGAATTATATGCATTTACTTGATTTGCATTATCCCTTTTCAACTGCTCAATAGTTTGACCCTGGCGAAATGCTCTCGCTTCTGCACCCTTTCTTGCAAGTTCATACAAATATGAATTTGCATTCGACACATTTTTATTTTTCTTATTGTTAGCCATAACGCTCTCCTATTTTTTCAAAAAGTTAATTGCGCTCTTCATTGCCGTTGTATTATATGGCAATCCTTTGCTGTTCTTCTTATTTTGTAAATTATCACTGCCAAACAGTCTGCGGCTCGGTTTAGAAGTTTTAGCCGCAAGCCGTTTTACATGCCAATTACCCTTTTTATCTTGATACAATCGAACATCACCGTTTTCAATTAAACTTTCAAGTTTTTTATTATTCACAGGACCGTATCCGAGTGCAAGTATTTCTTGCTTTGAAAGGACATCAAGAGTGTCTTTGTTTTTAGGCTTTTGATTTGATGTATCATCGCTGTAATCATAGCCATAGCCCGAACTGCCGCTTGACTTTCTTCCTGAGCGTCTGCCTGAGCTTCCACCGCTTCCCGAACCGCTCTTCTTTGCGGCAAGGTCTGCAAGGAGTGCAAGCTCATAATCTTGGTTTGCTTCGAGTAATTCCTGTTTCAATTTGTCCTTGCCGTAATTAAGGTCATTTTCAATACCCATAAGATTATTAAGTGCGGCTTGTCTTGCATTTGCCATATCAATATCGGTACCGTAAAGTGATTGATATAAGTTTTCCATTGTATCTCTGCCGTTTTGCATAGCGTTAATTCTATTCTGATGCTGTTCAAGTGCGGCATTGTTTGCATTGTTAAGCATTCCGCCAACATCAAGCTGGTTTTGCTTGCCCGACTGAGCAATGTTCTGCACAGTTTCCATTTGTTCAAGAGGGTTAACATAGTTACTTCTGTATTGGTCTGCAACCGCCTGTGAACCATAGTTTGCATATCCGCCCGACAACTTATCGGCATCGGCTTTTGCACCGGCTACGCCCAACCCCGACAAAGCCGAATAATCCATTGCAAACTTTGACATTGCTTCTTCTCCGCCGAAAGAATAATCTTTTCTGTTGTTAAGAATGTCATCCGCAATTTGAGAAATCTTGTTGGCGTATGCTCCGCCGTTATAAGCAGGCGCATTTGCCAACTGCTTATCATAATCATTTGCGTGTTGTTGTGCAAAGGAAGCACCGCTTGAAGCGGTGACCCTTTGATTAATGCCATTCAAGGCTTTTTTGTTATATGTATACGACATCAAATTTTCCCCTTATTATATTTATATGTTCTGTTAGCCAACGCTCTTTGTTGGTCAAGTTGTCGATAGTTCAACAAATTGTTCATAGCCTCGTTCTTCTGATTTACGGCATTATTCATCTTGCTTTCAAGAATATTCTTTCGATTGTTATAATTACTGTTATATCGGTCTGAAGCATACGACATATTTGCCGATGCGTTATTAACAGCATTTTGATATTGGTTGTAATTATTTGCTTGGAGCTGACTGTACATGTCATATGAAGATTTTTTGTTATTCAAATCATTAGAAAATTTATTATATGCAAGGTTCATCAACTGCGATTGAACATCTGATAGACCGCCTAATACCGATTGGTAAGTTTGATTGCCCATTGACTGTGCAACGGATGATGAATAACCGCCTGTTTGACTTGCATATTGTCCTGTGGCATCCTTTAAAGCCTGTTCCGCAGTAGCACGATACTGTTGACGATACGCCTGATATGCACCGTCTGTGTCGGCATTATAGCTAAATTTTGCATTTTGTATTTCGTCAAGTAAAGCCGACAGCCTGTCCGAATAATCCGCAAGTCCGTTGGCGGCGGCAAAAGAAGAAAAACCACCGCTTACAAGATTGTTATATGCCGATTCGGCTTCTGTCATTGCACTCAACTGTGTTTTTAAATCATTACCGATATTGCCGTTTGCAAAGTTGGTATAAGCATTCGTGGCAGCCTTTGCATTTTTATTAGCAGCCACATAACTTTTCTTTGCTTGTTTCGTCTGCTTACTTGCTTTAACCTTTGTGGATTTTTTATTTTTAGCCATTTTTGTCTACCCTTTCGCTAAATTTTTCTGTGCAATTTGCTTCATCAATATTGTTTAAATGATAATTAAGAGCATCAGCCAATCGACAGAGGTATGTAAACATATTCTCTATTGTTTCATCACTTGTTTTACCCTTTAACGGCTTTTCTGTTTTAAATGTCATATTTTAATCTCCTGTTTGCTCGATTTCATTTGCTACACTTATTACACTTGCTCCGTATGAGCCTATAAATTTATAAGCATAGTGGTCGCACCGTTGAGGTATTATGTTAAGCGTTGAACTTTGCGGTGTTCCGTTACCTCTTAAAGTTCCGCAATGACACCATACACCGCTACTGTCATATTGAATATAAACATCAAGAACAGCATCGGCTTCTATAATCGCACGAATAATAATATTCGATATATATTTACGGTCGGGATATGAATAATCTATTTGCCCCGTTTCCGCACTCCAATCAAAAGATGTTTCGGGTATATAATCTTCAGTTCCCTCTGTATTATTTAGAGTTCGTCCAAATGAAGTAATCGAATTGTCGTCTTTAATTGCTAATATTAAACCCGATTTGTTGGTACAAAACTGTTTGTATCGTTCTTCGTTAAGTTTAGTCCACAATGAATAATTGACATCAAACACAAAGGTTGCAGGATTTCCGCTTTTATCAAGCATATTCACATAATATTCACCGCAAGTGCCTCCGCCTATTGCATTGTGATACGGTTCTACGCCCAAAGGACGATTTATTGAAGTAACAACGCCGTTACTGAACACGCATATTCCTGTTGGTGATTTAAAGAATATATCGCCGTCAACAACAGCAATAGATTTATTACTGCCGACCTCACAACCCTGTTGTTCATATGTAATAAGCTGATACGCTGCCGGATATGAGCCGTAAATCTCATATATTCCGTTTTCCTTAAAAAAATATGGATAGCCGTTTACTGCCGTTGCACCTGTAAACTCTGTGTCATCGCCGAGGGTTAAAAAGTAGCTATCTTCCGATGTGTTTTGAAAAGTAAACCAATTTGATGGGTCGCCTAATGCAGAAGCGTAAATTTGATTTACTTGCTTTCCCTCTTTATTTTTACCGTATCTGCAACCCCACACTCTATTGCCGGCAACGGTTACAAAATCAAGGTCAGGTATTTCTCTGGCAATAACAACATCTTGAGAAAGTTCCTTTTTTTCGGGAACAAGTTGACTTATAATGACCGAACCTTTGTAGTTTTCATCATTTTTGGTATCATAGATGTAATAATATTCATCATCAAAACCGTCTATTTTCTTGCCCTCAAGCGTGATGTGTACCGTATCACCTTTTTTTATCGAATTGATGTCAACACCATATAATCTGCAGTAAACTGTATTGTAGTTCACCCACATACTTTGTGGTGTAGAAAATACTTTTACATACGGCGTTTCTTGGCTTATATCTACCCAATATTTATATGTTTCTGTGTTTTCGGGTTCTGTCTTGCCAACATATACTTTGTCAAGAACAGTTCCGTCTCGGTCACACATCACAGCATAAGGCTTATAGCCGTCAACTCCGTTTACAAGGTTTATGCTGACCCCTAATGGTTGTACCCCTTTTTCAAGTGCAGCAGTATCAAGCATAACATTATTTGGAAATTCTAATATCTTTGTGTCCATTGACAACAGCTGAACTGCGCTTTTTTGCTCTGTACCTTGATTAATTGAATACGCAACACCTTTGTAACTTATGTATTTTCCATTACTCCACGATACACTTCCGTTTTTTAATATTACGCTTATGTCTTTAGGCTCTTGTGTTGGACTAACAAGAGGAACATATTCATAATATGAGCTGATCTTCAATTCATTCTCGGTAAGTTCATTTATTGCTTTTTGCTCCAACTGACTTAATACATTTTGTTCATCAAGAGTATGAAACAATTCCTCAGCAAAATCTTTTTCGATAGTTGACTTGTTTTCGTCAATGAATTGTTGCATATCATCTTGTGACCATTCAAACCAATAAAAACCGCCATTATAGGAGTTGTCACCGTTATATTTGCGATTAGTTGTTACAATGTAATTATTTACAAGTTCGCTTCCTGTTCCATCTTTTTCGCAAATAGTATCATTTGCAAGAATAAGTTTTGCGGTGCAAGTTACATTCTTAGTAACAGTAGCCGTTACTGTTGCCCCCTTATATGTTATTTTTTCTTCCCCTGTTGACTTGTTCTTTACTTTGCATAAGTTATCTTTGTTGTTTAGTCTAAAAGTCAATAAAATATCAACAGAGGCTTTTACTGTAACATTATCGGGTTCGTCACTATATTCTATATAGCCGTTTTTTAATATTGTTTGTGCTACTGTTTCAAGACGAAAGTCACCGCTACTATCATAATTGTTATAACCATAAAGATAATTCCACATCTCACCCCCGTTTTGTTGAGTTGTGTTGTTAACACGAGGATTATATATATTATATTTTTTTGCAAAAGCTATTGCTTCATCTTTTGTGATGTCTTTATTTTCAAATTGCTTTAATTTCTTTTTTATATGAAGCTTGTTTATATTAATTGATGTAATGATATTGTTTTTTGGAGTATACTTTTGATTCGTATTTTTTAACAAATCAAGTTCTAACGGTTCAGCCGATACAGCTTCATATAATTGATAAGTTGATGACGGAAAGTTTACTTTTTTATAAGCACCATATGCTGAAGTTAATTCATAATAATTCTTTCCCTCGATAGGGTGTCGGTCTTGCGTTTTAATATATTTTTGATTTTCTATTTCGAAAGTCGCATATCGTTCAGACATATAAAAATTTTTAATCCCTGTCTGAACAAAGCAAAGGTCGTTATGACCAGTGTTAACAATAGAACATCCAGCATTGTAATTTCCTCTGATTTGTATTTTCTCTTCTTGTGAGCTGTTGATGCAATGCGTAAATAGCATTCCTTTACCGTCAATCTTGTCGTAGTTAGTTAAAAATTGGTATCTTTGTGGGAACTTGCCCTTTAAGGAAACGCCCTCGTCAAATACAACAGGAGCTTTACCCTCACCCTTTTGTACTACACTTTTTTCACAATTAAACGCCTTATCAAAATCTTTTTCTTTTACAACATTATCAATAGTGTAATCATCTTTGAGCTGCGATAATTTATAATTATCTGCGAGAGAACGAGGCGATAAAACAGGGTAATTCCTCAAAGATATATTTTCAGTGTTCCAAAACTCCCCTGCGTTCTGAATTAAATTATGGTTATAGCCAAGAAAACTTGTAATCATTTCTCGGCTATTAGCCGTTTCGTCTTTTAGCTGTTTAAACATAAAAGCTCCTTAAAATTTCAAATTAGTATTAATATCTTTATGCATTCGGTTGTAATAATTTCTAAATTGCAAAAGCAATTCATTATATGATGACAAATAAGTGTTGTATTTTCTTGTATCGCCGTTGTATAAAGCAATTTGCGATGCAAGATAGAATATATATAATTCGTGATAAGGTACGCCAACTAAAAGTTCTGTGTCATCGTCTGTATCTTCCGTATATCCCGAAAATTGAACCTTGTCGGCATCTTCCCTTATATCGATAATTTCCTGTTTAATTTGCGTATCTATCGAGTTTAACCACTCGATTTTTTCAGTTCTTGTGTATTGATTTGCTGCACACATTCGGTCTGCCTTGATAATTGCCTCGTTAATCGTCATAACTTCACCTTTATTCAAAAGAGGTATGGCGACTTTTACGCCACCATACCTCTCGATTTAGTTCTTTGATTTTTCCAAATACTCTGCTTCCATCTGTCGTTCTTTCTTGATATTTTGGATTTCAAGATTATCGGATTCGGTAAGCACATCGTAAATCGGTTTGGGAATCGTAACTTTTTCACCACGCTTTAGCAAAAAAGAGCCTACACCTGCGACTGATACATAAACATCATCTGTTTCTGTGCGGTCAAACGGCACAGTGTATTCCACCATTTCCCATTTATTTTCCTTTTTCGTTGCCATAAATTACTCCTTATTAACCTTTGTCGGTGTCTTCCAAAGAGTTGTATGTATAAATATCCGTTTCGTCCGAACGGAAAGACAAGCTTTCGTAACGAAGAATAGCGGTTTGGTCAAGAATGCGGCAGCCGTGTGTCATCTTCCAGCCTGTTGAACCTACAAGGTCAAGTTCATCATTGTAGCCCCTTGGCTTGATAATGTATTCAAGACCGAGACCTTCAAGCTCTGTTGTACCGTAAGCGTTTGCGCCAAGGAAAAGTGTTTGATAAACACCGAGCGCATCAGACGCAGGGCTTGCGCCTGTCAGCTTTGACGGCACGATTGGAGCTTGTGAAGTGCTCACGAATCGGCAATTACCGATTTTACCGACTTCACCGTTGAAGATGTTTGAAGCATTAGAATACTTATTAACATCAATCCACTTGTCATCGAGCATAAGCTGTGTATAGATGTCCGGGTGAACGATTGCTACATAGCTGCCACCCTCGACAGGGGCTACATCCATTCGTTGAAGTCTGTTTACTGCTTTGTACACATCGTTAACTGTAATAACATCGGCTGCTTTGTCTGTAAGAGTAGCTCTCGAAATTTTACCGTTGGCATACATAACATTTGTGCCTGCCATAAGTTTATCTCTTGTGAGCACATCAATAGTCTTACCGGCTTGAACGCCCTGTTCCTTACAGTCCTCTGTGATAATTGGGTCAAAAGCAGTTGTTTCAATAATATCAGTGTGGCGGATGTAATCGCCGTACTGCATCGGTGAAGCGGTCTTTGTAATTACAGAACGCTTGCTACCCTTTGGTACAACGCCCTCAACAATAGGAGTTGTTGCCGGTGGAAGCTTTGAAAACTTTCTCCACTCGATAGTCTTACCTGCACCCTTTGGAATAGGTTTTTTCTGTCCGAATTGGTTATATACCAACTGCGGAGCAGCATTTTTAAGCAGTTCCTTAACATAATATGTTTTGATTTCTGCCTGTAAATTGTTGTCGGTTGCTCCACCTGCCGCACCGTCTGTTGACTTCATAGGTGCTGTTTGGTCGAACAAACGCAAATTGATTTTAAATAGTTCTCTCATATAGTCTCCTTTTGCGGAGACAACAATCACCTTGTGATATACTTAGGAATATCAGCAGGTGTTTTTATTTCTCCGCTTGCAATCTTTTTGTTGATAATGTCCATTTCATCATTGGATAATGAAGAAATATCAACAGATGATTTAATCGGAGCATTGGAACGCATACCGTTTTCGGTAGGTCTATTACCTCTTGCACGGATGTCATTTGCGATGTTGGTTTGAGTAGTTCTTGCGGCATATTGCATTGCACCGCCTACCATTTCGTCAATATGACATACTTCAAAAGCCTTACGCATAGGGAAACCGCATTTGAGTAAGAGTTCAAAATCTTCATTTGCAAGCTCGGCTTCGAGGTTAAACGAATCGCCGTAAAGTGATTTACATTCGCTTGCTTCCTGTTGCCATTGTTGATATTGCTGTTGTGCCTGAATATCAGCTTGCATTTGCTGTTGAGCTCGTTCCGCTTCGTTTCTCTCTCGTTCAAGTCTTTTCATTTCTCGAAGTGTTTCAACAGGAATGCCCCTGTCAATCGCTTCTTCCTGAATATGAGGGTCAATATCGTCAAGTCGTGACAAAAGCCCTGCAAGGTCTTGTGTGTCGGTATTGCCTGTCATTTCGGCAACCCTTGCCAAGACGGCATCGGCTTCCCTCATTCTTTGTTCCGTTGCCTGATTATCCTTGAAGCGTTTGTTTATTCCCTCTTTAAATCTCTTGCCGTAGGCATTTTTATATTTGCCCTTGATAAGTTCTTCAAATTCCGCTTCAATCTCTTCATCTGTCTGTTGAACTCCTGCATCTGCATCGGCTACTTGCTGTGCATTTGTTCCTTTTGAGTCGGCGACACTCGCTCCTGCCTGTGTTCCCTCTGATGTTCCACTGCCTTCGCCATCGAACAGTTGAAGCAACATAGGGATAAAATTTTTGTTGACTATCATATGTAGTCTCCTTTTTAAATTCTGTAGTTTAAGTCTACGATTCTGTTATAAGAATAAAAAAAGTGAGGGGCGCAATCACCCCTCGCTGTTGTCTATAATAATATTTTTTGGATATTGTTCGGCTAACACTTCTAATCCAATAGTAAAAGACCTGATTACTCTTATTGTCATATCTTCATACTCCTTTTTTGGCTCTGCTTTGATATGCATATAACCGCTTTTTTGTTTTATTTTAGGAGGAGTACAAAGCAAATCGTCATAATACATATCAAGCAGAGCATTGCCAAGAGTGCCTAAAAGCGTGCTGATTGCGCAACACACCAAGTCATTATCATTAATCCTTTGAGCTTTTGCGTGCCCCTCTGCCGTCACTTCATATTTTTTGATTGTTATCTTAGTCATATTATTCCGGTGTTGTGCTGTCGGCTACTCGTTGTTTAGCTTTTTTGTTGATTCCGCTTTCGCCGTGTCCGATTACCTCGCCTAATCCGTTGGTTTGCTGTTGTTCTTTCGGATTAACGGATTGAGGCTGCCCCTGTGCATTGCCTGCAAAAGCATTTGGGTTAATCATTTGACCGTTCATCAAATCCGCTCCTGTAAGTTCTGTAATAATTTGATTGCTTGTCATCAAAACTTGAGACATCTGCTGAATATATTGAAGCATAGTTCCGTTTTGTTTAATACGATTAACAACTCTATCCTTATGAGGAATATCCAATGCATCCATTAATGCAAGTGCAGGGTCTGCGTTTTGTGGGTCAAACATTCCAAGCTGGTAAAGCTGAATATACATTTCATTATTTGCCATTTTACTGTAAGGACTTGCCTTTGAAGCCGATACTTCAACATCAAAGCACGGCAATCTTAAATATGTTTCTCCTGTGCCAAAATCGAAGCCCGATTCCTGCAACTGCATTTGAGCATTTGTAAATTCAACATATTCTTGCGTTGCTTGATTACCTATAATACGGAATGTTCTCGGCAAATCGTAAAACTGTCGTATTCTCTCGATAATCATATTGATAAGCTGACGGTATGCCCTATATGTGCCCTTGATTTGCATTCGGGATGTTTTCGCTCCTGCTTCCTGCAATGCGGCAATGGCTGAACTTGCCGTTACACCACTGTTAACTCCGCCTGTAGATACATCACGGTTGCCCGATGTTTCTTTCATTTCGTCAATCATCTGCATATACATATTAAGCGAATATGTGTTAATCGGATTGACTTGAATAGGCTGAATGCTGTCACTTCCAAGTGATGTTCCAGCCTTTACGAAATGTCTTGAAGTATCTGCAAGTGCTGATTGGTCTACATCTGCATCATCTCGAATTAACCAACGAGGAGTAGCCTGCATAAGTGTATTTTCACTCATAGCCTGCGCCATTTTATCAATAAACATTTGCGGTTCATAAAGCAAATCCATGTAGCCGTACCCTGCTGCACTATTTGCTATTGGGAACAACACATCAAAAATGAATGGATATTTACCGTCATCATATAATCCTCTGTCTGTCAATTCAGGGTCATTTTCTGTTGCGTAAAGCACATAATTATTTACGAACTTGCAGTAATGAACAACATCTTTGCCGTCAACATTTGCCTTGTAATACCAATCCACAACATATGATTTATTGTTTGTGTTGATATTCTCATCGTGAATATATTCCGTTTTGGTGAATGACGGATTACCAAGCTTCCCCTTTAATTCAGGATATTCAAGTTCCAACTGCTTGTTATTCACGAGGTCGACCGAGAAGAAGTGCGGCGATTTCTGTATGTCATCAATGCCACCTTCCCAAAACAAATTGAGAATATCGCACATTCTGATGTCAACCTCACCCAATCCGTTGAGCGCCTTTTGATTCCAAAAGCAACCGTAAACGCCTGTACCATTTTGAACTTTATACAGAGTTTCTTTGTAATATGTGTGCTCAAAATCGGTTTCATCAAGAATTGTTGGTAATATGCTTGTAAGTATTTTTGCCGTTTGCTCGTCTGACGGCTCTTTGGCAAGGACATTCGGTTCGGGATAGTTGTCCATATAATCGGCAACCTTATTGTCAATACACGAATGAAGCCAAGATGTATGAATTTTAGTTCTATTTTTATCACCGTCACCGTTATCAAGCGTGTTGTGATAGCGTTTCTTCCACCTCTCCTGATTTTCTACAATCCTGCTGTCGAGGTTTGCTTTTTGTGCCTTATATTCGTTGAGAATGTCAATAGCGGCAAGGACTTCCGCCTCACCGACCTTATGTAATTCTGTTTCTTCTTCAATAACTTCATCTTCTGCATCAACAACATCTTTCTCACTCTCATTTTGAGCATTGAGCTGCGTTTGAGCGAAAGCATTATTAAATTCCTTTTTGCCTTGAACATTTTTATTCTTCATAAATTTTTCTCCTTGTTGTAGGTAAATCAAGTGGATTATCTTCTCGCCTTTCATATGTAAACGCTCGTCTCGGCTTTATTGCCCTATGAACACACATATATCGCCAAGCATCCGCAATGTGGTCCTCTAAATCGCTGTTAAGGTCCTCAGGCTTATGTTCGTCATACATCATTAATGGAATTGTCCTGATGAAATTCTTGCAAGTGCTAAAAACATAGAACATAGGAAAGCCGTTTTCATCAAATGCAAGCCTGTAATGGCATTGCATCCAACCTTGAATACGGTTGTTATCCGCCTTTTCGAAATAAATTCCGTTTCGTTCTGCAAAGTCGTTAATGCTATAGCCTGTGCCCTTATTCCAAATGGCAGGGTCAGCAATACCGTAGATGTGCCGTCCTTTAAGTTCGCTCGTTTCATAATCTTTAATTCGCTTGAAAACCTCATCCGGCACAAGTTTCGCACCCTCATTTGGTTCTCCGCTATAAAAGTAAATCTCGTGAAAATGATACATAACGCCTTCGTAATCCATTGCAAAATAGCAACAAGCGGACGGTTTGCTGTAACCCCAGTCAAACGCCCTGTAAATCTTCCAACCGCTTGGAATAGGAAACGGCTCTATGACATGTGTCCACCGTTTATCGTGATAATGCTCAGGTCGATTTCTGAACTCTTCAAAATATTGACCTGAGAACACATCCCATCGCCCCTCTAACCACGCTTGACGGATTTTCAGCGGTAATGCTTCAAGGTTTTTTATATAATCGGGGTTTGTCGCCATTAGAGCTTTATTGTCCTGTACAAGACTTTGGATGAATGAATAATCATCAGGGTCCTCGTTATCTTCAAAATTACGGTCGATAAACAACCGCTTCACCCATTGCAAGCCGATATTATCGGGGTTGCAGGTCAAATAAATTCGCTTCGGGATATTGTTAACACCACGAACACAAGCGCACATCTTTTTGAATGTTTCTTCGTCAAACTGTGTTGCTTCATCAATAAATAGCCAATCACATTGGTTACCTTGCCACCTACCGAGCGCCTTTTCGTTGTCGCAGTACATAAACTTGATTCTGCTGCCATTTGGAAAAACAATTTCTTTGTCCGTTCCATTGTATCGAGCAAGCCTTTTGTTTTTATCTGCGTGATAACATCTAAGGATTGTTATAAATTCATTAATGTGATTGTTTATAAGTTCGGGATAAGTCTTTCTTGCGATGATAATTTTAATGCCCGGATATTTATAACAGCCGCTTATTGCTTTGCGTTGAACAAACCAAGACTTGCCACCGCCTCGTGCTCCGCCAAAACATATGTATTTGTGTCTATCAAGTAAAGCCCTTTTCTGCTTTTCGTTCGGCTCTCCGAGTTCAAGTCTATTCACCATAAGCCTCGCCCTCATTGTTAAAGACTACTTCAACGCTTTGCTCTCCAACTTCATCTCTTTTAATTCGTTCTCGTTCCATTTTGAGTCTTTCAAGTGCAATCTGTCTCGTTTCGAGTTCTTGAACAGTCATAAGGTTGTTAACACTTCTTATTGCCGGTATTAAATCTCGGTAAGCGGTAATCAAATCTTTTAATTCTTTTGTGTCTGCTCCGCTTTCGACAACTTCTTTTATTTTGTCGTCAATGGCTTTGCAAAGATTATCACCGCTTTGGATGAGAAGTTTCAGCTTCTCAACTCCCTGCTGAACTTGTACTTTTGCAATTAAAGTGTTTATTTCCTTGCCGTTTTTGTCAGCTTGTTTCTGTCGTTCGGCATCCCATTGCTCCTTTTTTGCACGCACAGAAAGAGTGCTCCTACCGACCTTGTGCTTGTCAGCAAGTTCACTCTTACTTACAGAAGTATTAATGTATTCGCTTTTGATTTCTGCCCAATTAATATCAGTTCTCATATTTAATATTTTAAAGAAGTCAAGGGCGCATTCTCCCCTCGCTGTTGTCTGTAACATAAAGAAAAGAAGCCGATTACTCGGCTTCTTCGCTATTGGTTATCATCTTTGCTATCGGGCAATTCCACCACTTGCCTGCACAAAAGTGTTCAATTTGATTTTGCCTTTGCGGTCGGCTTTGGAACACATTTCTGATAGTCCTCGCTTCTTTAATGGGCGAAGCACAGTTAATTGTAACCGCTCTCAGCATTGCATTATCTCTTTTGACTTCTTTGTAATACGGGCAAGTGCCTGTGTGGCACGATATTGTTATGTGCTTATTTATCCATTCGGATTTGCACTTATCGGAACAAAAATAATGCGTTTTCTTCCTGTTCCTTGCCGGTCTTTCCAAATATTTTGCTTGATAATTCCCTATGTCAGAAGTGTATGTAGGCTTTCCACACTCCTCACAATTAAAATTTTTCCCTTTTGCCGAACTCATAATCTCACCTCAAAAGTTTAAATATCCTATTCACTACTGCATCGAATTGTTCTTCTGTTGTAATAGGCTTGTTTCTTTCTTCCTTTACGAACTGCTGGAATTTTTTGAAGCATTCCTCACACATATAAAGTTTAGTTCGCTTTCGGCTAAAAGAAGACAATTCCTCGTTGCATTTGATTTTATATCTTTTACTGTCTCTTGCTATGTCTTTGTAACATATATCACAATCAATTATTTTGTGTTTCATCTTCCACCTCATCCATTTTACAGCCACAGTCGGGGCAATGTCTATAAAGTTCGCTCTCATCATTAATATCATAAAAACAAACAGTATATCCACAAGCAGAACATTTGCAGTCTACATATCCTAAATCGCCTCCGACTACTATCCAATGAGCGTGTCGCTCTGTATCTACTGTCGGTGCGGTTAGAATATCATTCACAAGATTTTTAAACATCTTCTCATAATTTGGTTTTCCACTTCGTGTTGAATAAACACGGCTGTTCAATAATCGTTCTCTATCGATTAAATCAATCATTCTTCTACCTCGCTCCAATCTAACGCCTGTCCACATTCAGGGCATTTTTTTTGCTTTTTTATTCCGACAAAATCATCATTTAATTTAAAAAATATTAATTTGTCACAATACGGACAAAGAAACTTTTCAAAATTAACGCACTTGCAAATACTCCTTTCTACTCTCAATTTCTTAGGTATCTGCTTTCTGATTACCAATTTTGCTTCCCTTAACCTATCAATATCCTCTGAGTCAAGTCTATTTTTTATTTTTTCATTAATTAAAATATTATCAATTATTTCTATTGCATTTTTATTTGTCATTCTTCTACCTCCAACTTCACTAAACCGCTTTTTACAATATCATCAACGATTTGTTTAATTAAAAGATTTGCACCACTGTTTTTGCTATCTTCCAAAGCATTTTTGAGTTTTTCATTTTCCATTGCAAGATGTTTTATTTCTCTTTCCTTTTCCTCTGTTTGGCTT
>ERZ1034691.566-NODE-566-length-27757-cov-19.702512_pt1 | contig 27757 bp, 22 predicted proteins | sample MGYA00520638_ERZ1034691 | MGnify/ENA primary metagenome ERZ1034691 (study PRJEB33766, sample SAMN09781763) | gut metagenome | biome: gut microbiome | host: Homo sapiens | place: Madagascar | study: EMG produced TPA metagenomics assembly of the PRJNA485056 data...
TTCGCATATATCAACAGGTTATTTCGCCCTTATTGCCTGACGCCTGCATTTATTATCCAACGTGTTCTCATTACGCCGTCCAGGCTATCGAGAAATACGGTGTTTGTAGGGGCTGCTGGCTTGCCGTGAGGCGCATCGCTCGCTGCAATCCCCTGCACGCCGGCGGTTATGACCCTGTGCCCTAGCGGGCACTCGCTATCGGAGGAAAATTTACATGTGGGATTGGATCGTTAACATCCTTTTCGAGCTTCTCAAGCTCATCCAGACCTTTGCGGTCGACTGGGGCCTGTCCATCATTATCTTGGTGGTCATCATCCGTCTGCTGCTGACGCCGCTCATGCTCAAGTCGACCAAGTCGACAGCCCGTATGCAGGTGCTGCAGCCCAAGATGCTCGAGATCCAGGAGCGCTACGCCGACGATCCCCAGCGTCAGGCCGAGGAAATGCAGAAGTTCTACAGCGAGAACAAGTTCAATCCGCTGTCCGGCTGCTTGCCGCTTCTGATTCAGATGCCTGTCCTTATTGCCCTGTTTACGCTTCTGCGCAACCTGCCGCAGTACTTTAACGAGGGTACGTTCTCGTTCTTCAGCATCCTGCCCGACCTGACCACCACGCCGAGCGCCTCTTTTGCCGATGGCTTTATGGTCGCACTGCCTGCACTGATTTGCCTGATTCTGTTTGCTGTCCTGACCTTGATTCCGCAGCTCTATATGTCGCGCAATCAGACTGGTCAGCAGGCCCAGAGCATGCGAATGATGGCCGTCGTCATGACCGTTATGATGCTCTGGATGGGTTGGAGCCTGCCCGTTGGTGTTCTGTTGTACTACGACGTGTCTTCTGCTTGGCAGGTCATCCAGCAGATCTTTGTGACGCAGAAGGTTATCGAGAAGGCTAAGGCCGAAGAGGAGGAGCGTCTTAAGAACGCCCCGCTGCAGGTTGAGGTCACGCGTCGCGAGAAGAAGCCGCGCCCGCACAAGAAGAAGTAACGGGCTAGTAATCTTATTTAGGTACCTAACTTTTGGAGTACGTTATGTCTGAAGAGATCGTCGAGGATATGCTTGAGGAGGTTGCCCCACAGGTCGCGGGCGATTATCCCGAGATTGCACAGCGCTACAAGGCCGGTGAAGAGCTGACCGATGAAGAGCTCGACACCATTGCCGATGTTGCGATTTCTATTCTTCGTTCCATCCTTTCGCACTTCGACGCCGCCAACTCTCCTATCGATGAGTATGAGGGCGACGAGGGCGAACTTATTCTTGATGTAACGGCTCCCGATCTTGCTGTTCTCATTGGGCGTCATGGTCGTACTCTTGATGCCCTTCAGGTTATGTTTTCGTTGCTGGTGAGCCGCAAACTTGGCTTTAGGTATCCCGTCGTCGTCGACGTCGAGGGATATAAGAGCCGCCGCCAGGACAAAGTTGCCTCTATGGCACAGTCAGCTGCCGAGCGAGCAGTTCGCACTCACAAGAGTGTTTCGCTTCCGCCCATGAATGCCTACGAGCGTCGTCTGGTCCACATTGCACTTCGTGGTAACGATGCTGTCGACACTCATTCCGAAGGTTCTGACCCTGATCGCCATGTGGTAATTGTTGCTCGATAATCTACTCGAGCTTATGCTAAGGGGACGTGGTTTCCACGTCCCCTTTTTTTGTCACAAGTTCTCGATTCACTGATTTTTGTCACAAAGGAGCTTTCGTTGTTAGTACTTACTGATCAGCAAGCTGACGAGATGCTGAGTCGTCTAACTTCCTATTGCAAAGAGTATTCCTTGAGCATAACTGATGCTGAGCTGAGGAAATGTATTCAGCATTTGGATTTGGTTTTGGAAATAAATAAGACAACCAATCTCACCCGTATTCTTAACATAGAGGATGCTGCGGTACTCCATATCCTTGACTCACTTGTTTTACTCCCTTATATCAATAAGGCTCCTGAGGGTGCTTTGCTCGATATGGGAACAGGTGCTGGCTTCCCTGGCATTCCATTAACGATAACCACGCACCGTAAGGCAACTTATATTGACTCTGTTGGCAAGAAGGTTGAAGCTGTTAATTCTTTTGTTCATGCTCTGCGATTGAAACATACTCATGCGGTTCATGATCGTCTTGAAGAATATGCTCGAAGCCACAAGAAGCAGTTCTCTGTCGTAACCGCCCGCGCACTGGCACCTCTACCGATTCTTGTTGAGTATGCGGCTCCGTACCTCAAGGATGGAGGGCTATTTGTTATCACCAAGGGCAATCCTTCGGATGATGAGCTTGCTTCGGGTATGTCTGCTGCAAAGATCTGCGGCTTTACATTATTCCAGAACGATGCAATTGATTTGCCGGGCGGTTTAGGCCATAGGGAGTTCATTGTTCTAAAGAAGAGTCATCCGGCTTCTGTTTCATTACCTCGTGCAAATGGCATGGCTAAGAAGAATCCACTTGCTTAGATGTTTCACGTGAAACATAATGGATAGTAATAACTTGTTATGTTTCACGTGAAACATAACAGATGATGAATCGGAATGTTTCACGTGAAACATCCTCCGTTTAACAGCTAAAATATACTAGGAGGGACCGTGGGATTTCGCGACGTTAAGCGTTCAAAGAGCGCAAAAGACACGCGTATCATTGCAATCATCAATCAAAAGGGTGGTGTGGGTAAGTCCACCACAGCTGTGAACCTTGCAGCAGCACTGGGTGAACAGGGTCGAAAGACGTTGATCGTCGATTTTGATCCGCAGGGCAATAGCACGAGCGGCTTTGGAATCGAAAAAGAAGAACTCGATCACTGCATCTATGATGCATTGCTGAATGATGTGCCTGCAGAATCGCTTGTACTTGATACAAATTGCAAAAAAGTCTTTGTAATTCCGGCTACCATTCAGCTTGCTGGCGCGGAAATCGAACTTGTAAGCGCTATTGCTCGTGAAACTCGCCTTAAAGATCTGTTAGAGCCCATTCAAGATGAGTTTGACTTTATCTTTATCGACTGCCCGCCTTCGCTTGGTTTGCTTACCATTAATGCTTTGACGGCAGCAGACAGCGTTTTGATTCCGATTCAGTGTGAGTATTATGCACTCGAAGGCGTTACAAAGCTGCTTGAGTCTATGAAGATGGTGAAAACACGCCTCAATAAGAGCCTTGATACCTATGGTGTGCTCATGACGATGTATGATTCGCGCACATCGCTTTCAAATCAGGTTGTTGAAGAAGTGCAATCTTATTTTGGCGAGAAGGCATTTAAAACTCTGATTCCTCGTACCGTAAAAATCTCGGAAGCACCCTCGTTTGGTGAGCCGGTAATTACCTATGCGCCTCAGAATAAAGGTGCAAAAGCGTATATGAACCTTGCTAAAGAGGTGATCAAGCGTGCCTAGCCCTAGAAAGCGCGGCGGATTGGGCCGTGGACTCAATGCATTGGTCTCGGAAGCGGAGTATGAGACTGGTGGCTCTTCAGCGTCAGTGTCAAATGCTGCTTCAGAAACGAAACTTCCAATCGAAGATATCGTTCCGAATCCAAATCAGCCTCGAATTCATTTTAATGAGACCGAGCTTCGCGAATTAAGTGAATCAATTCAGGAACATGGTGTTTTACAGCCGCTTCTTGTTCGAAAACACGGCAATGGCTATGAGATTATTGCAGGCGAGCGCCGTTATCAGGCTTCTAAGCTCGCTGGACTTGAGGAACTTCCTGTCATCATAAAAGATGTTGATGATGAACAGATGCTCGCGCTTGCATTGATTGAGAATCTGCAACGCTCTGATCTAAATCCCGTCGAAGAGGCTAAGGGATATCGACAGCTCATCGATGCGAGTGGTATGACTCAAGAGGCCTTGTCGAAGGCTGTCAGCAAGTCTCGCTCAGCAATCACCAATTCGCTGCGCCTGCTTGATCTTCCCGAGGTTGTCCAGCAGATGATCTTTGAGGGTAAGTTGACTGCTGGTCATGCGCGAGCGATTCTTGCGATCCCATATGAGGAAGCTCGCATAAAGCTAGCAGAGAAGGTCGTCACAGAAGGATTGTCCGTTCGAGCGACAGAAAATCTTGCACCATTGTTTTCTGCCGGAGAAACACCAAAGACAACGCGTCCCGCAACACCGCAGTCTTTTAAAAAAGCAGCACGTGTTTTGCGTCGGGTGTTTAACACAAATGTTCGCGTTAAAAGCACTCGCGGTAAGAATAAGATCGAGATTGAATTTAAGGATGAAGAGGAACTGTCTCGCATTCTTGGTGAAATGATTCAATTTGACCAGGGAGGTCAGGATGAAGAATAAAGTTCTGACTGCTTTAGCTTTGGTTGCAACTGTTGCCGTCGGTGCATATACGGGATATAAGGTTGCAACAGATGAAGAATTGCGGGGCCGTTTACTTCGTGGAGCGCAGGATATCGTCGATACGTCCAAAAAGAAAATGGATGTTATGACCGAGGATGTTGCTATGCGCACAGCTCAAGTAACAAAGAATCCCAAGATCAATCAAGATTGGGTAAATCGCCAATGGGAAAGCGTTGGTTTTTAGGTACCTAACAATCACTCACCTATTTTGAAGGGATCCTTGTCTGATTGCCAGAATAAGGATCCCTTATTTCGTTAAATAATGAGGAATGTCCGCTGAGCAGTGCTAGCGTCCAATGAATATGGAACAGCCCCGGTTGCGTTTCTGCAACCGGGGCTGTTCGATGTTTCACATGAAACGTATTTGGCGCAAGACTCCCCTATGCGTTCTTCTGAACCTTGAAGCGCTGCTTGAGCTGGCCGCAGGCCGCGTCAATATCGTTGCCTCGGGAGTTGCGTATTGTGGTCTCGATACCACGGGACTCAAGGCGGCGCTGAAGGTCTTCGACCTTATGAATCGGTGAAGGCTTGAGCGGGCTGCCTTCAATGTCGTTAAGCTGGATCAGGTTGACGTGGCACAGCGTACCCTCGCAGAAGTCGCAAAGCGCCTGCATCTCGGGGTTGGTGTCGTTAACGCCCTCGATCATAGCGTACTCATAGGTTGGGCGGCGGCCGGTCTTCTCGGTGTAAAGCTGAAGTGCTTCGTGGAGGCGCAGAAGTGTGTATTTCTTGACGCCCGGCATGAGCTTGTTACGCGTTGACTGGATAGCAGAGTGAAGAGAGACGGCGAGGGTGAATTGCTCGGGAATATCGGCAAACTTGCGAATGCCAGGAATAACACCGCTAGTAGACACGGTGAGGTGGCGCGCTCCAATGCCGATGCCGTCGGGGTCGTTAAGGATGCGAAGGGCCTTGAGGACCTCATCATAGTTGGCAAAAGGCTCGCCCTGTCCCATGAAGACGACGCTCGTTGCGCGCTCACCGAAGTCGTTGGAGACGTGGAGCACCTGGTCGACGATTTCCTGGGCGGTCAGCGAACGCTTGAGGCCGTTGAGACCGGTAGCGCAAAAGGCGCATCCCATACCGCAGCCTGCCTGGGTGGATACGCAGACGGACAGCTTGTTGCGACGAGGCATGCCGACAGTCTCGACGGAGATACCGTCATGATACTCGAGCAGATATTTGCGGGAACCGTCTTTGGAGACCTGCTTGGTGAGCTCAGTCGGCGTGTCAAAAGCAAAAGCATCTTTGAGCTGTTCGCGGAAAGCCTTGGGAAGGTTAGTCATGTCGTCAAACGAACAAACGTTCTTCTCGAAAACCCATTCGATGAGCTGCTTGGCGCGGAACGCGGGCTGACCGAGTTCGGCCACGAGCTCGCGAATATCGTTTTGGCTCAAGTCGCGAATGTCCTGAGATTTAGTCCTGGGATTCATGGAAGCCTTTCGATTTTGGGGAAACGTAGAGGGTATCGCTACAATATGGTATCAGCTGCAGAAATTATAGAGGAGGAGTCTGCCCATGCCGGTTAAAAGCCTAGAGAACATGCACGTAGCGGTCTTGGCGGGCGGCCATTCCGCCGAGCGCGAGATCTCGCTCAATTCGGGAAAGAACGTCGTGGTGGCCCTGAAGGAGGCTGGCTACACTTCGGTGGAGCTGCTCGATACGGCTGCCGATGATTTTATGGTGACTATGGCAACTGGCGGTTTTGACGTGGCGTTTATTGCCATGCACGGCGCCGGCGGCGAGGATGGTGCCATGCAGGGGGCCATGGAGACGCTGGGTATCCCCTACACGGCGTCGGGTGTGCTCGCCAGCGCGTGTGGCGCCGATAAAGAGGTCTCGAAGCTCCTGTATGCCAAGGCGGGCATCCCCATTGCACCCGGCCTTGCGCTTGAGGCGGGCGACGAGGTGGATATCGATCGCATCGTTGAGATTTGTGGCGAGCGTTGCTTTGTAAAACCCGCCGTCAATGGCTCCAGCTACGGCATCTCCCTGGTGCACGAGCCTTCTGAGCTGCCCGCTGCCATCGCCAAGGCCTTTGAGTACGGCGATAAGGTGCTGGTCGAAAAATGCATCGAGGGAACCGAGATTACCGTAGGCGTCTACGGTGAGAATGACGTGCGCGCCCTGCCGATTGTCGAGATTCGCAAGCCTGAGGACTGCGAGTTTTACGATCTGGACGTAAAGTATGTCGACCCCACGGACATCCATCGCATTCCGGCGCAGATTTCGCCTGAGAATTATGCTCGCGCTCAGGAGCTGGCCTGTGCCGCACATAAGGCGCTTGGTTGCCTAGGCGTCTCGCGCAGCGATTTTATTGTGAGCGAGGACGGCCCCGTCATCCTTGAGACCAACACGATCCCCGGGATGACCGATACGTCGCTGTATCCTGATGAGATTCGTCATACCGACGACATGACGTTCCCTCAGGTTTGCGACAGCCTGATTCGCATGGGCCTTCGTCGAGCGGGCATTGCATGCTAATCGAGGACGCCGTTTCGCCAGGAACGCCGCAGTTTGTAATCGATTCCTATGCAACCCTTGCCGAGCGCGCCCAAACGCAATCGTTTGGCCTTATCGAGGAGGATGTTATCGTCCTCGATACCGAGACTACGGGCTTGTCTGTGCAGGATAACGAGCTCATCGAAATTTCCGCGGCCCGTCTATCGGGCCGCGAGGTCGTTGACCGTTTTGATACGTTTGTGCATCCCAAGCAGCTGATTCCTGCTGAAATCACTGAGCTCACAAGCATCACGAACGCCGATGTGGCAGATGCTCCCTCGGCCATAGAGGCCGTGGCGGCGCTCGCCGATTTTGTGGGCGGGTGTCCGGTCATTGCACACAACGCAACGTTTGACCGCTCCTTCATTGAGTCGGTCAAGGGCGGTGTCAACGTGAGCGATATCTGGATTGATTCGTTGGCGCTGTCGCGCATCGCGCTTCCGCGCTTGGCTTCGCACAAGCTGTCATTTATGGCCGACCTGTTCGGCTGCGATTCGGTGTCGCATCGCGCCAACGCCGATGTCGATGCCCTATGCGGCGTGTGGCGCGTGTTGCTCGTGGCACTCACCGACTTACCCCAGGGCCTCATGGCGCGCCTGGCCGACATGCACCCCGATGTGCCCTGGTCCTATCGCCCCATTTTTTCTTTTTTGGCTGGCCAGAATCCGGGTTCGATATTTTCGCTCAGCGCAGCTCGCGCTGACGTTCTCAAGGCCGACCGTGCCGATGATCGGGTGGATGCCGACGAACTGCCGGTCCTCAAGATGCCGAGTCGCGAAGAGATTGAGGCGGACTATGCCCCGGGTGGCCTGGTTAATCGCATGTATCCTACCTACGAGCCGCGCGATGAGCAGATTGCGATGGCGGTTGAGGTGCGCGATGCGCTGGTCACGGGTACCCATCGCGTGATTGAGGCGGGCACGGGTGTCGGTAAGTCGATGGCCTATCTGGTGCCTTTTGCCGAGGCAGCGCGACGTAATAACATCACCGTTGGTATTGCGACCAAATCGAATAACCTCGCCGACCAGCTCATGTACCATGAGCTGCCAAAACTTGCCGAGCAACTGCCAGGCGGCTTGTCGTTTTGCGCATTGAAGGGGTACGATCACTATCCGTGTTTGCGCAAACTTGAGCGTATGAGCCGCAGCCAAGTCGAAATTACAACCAAACGTGATCCCGCCGACACGCTTACGGCGGTTGCCGTGATCATGGCGTACGTCTGCCAGTCAGCCGATGGCGACCTTGATTCGCTTGGCATTCGCTGGCGCAGCGTCAACCGTCCCGACTTTACGACGCCCTCGCGCGAGTGTGCTCGCCACCTGTGTCCGTTCTTCCCCGATAAATGCCTCGTCCACGGTGCCCGCCGCCGCGCGGCGCATGCCGATGTCGTGGTCACAAATCACTCCTTGCTGTTCCGCAACGTTGCGGCGGAAGGAAGAATCTTGCCTCCCATCCGCCACTGGGTGATCGACGAGGCCCATTCCATCGAGCGCGAGGCACGCCGTCAGTGGGCGCGCGTGGTCTCGGCTGACGAGTCCCGCGTGCTATTTGAGCGCCTTGGCGGGTCGAGCTCCGGCGCATTGAGCCAGGTGTCTCGCGATTTGGCGACATCCGAAAGCTCTACGCTGTATTTGGGACTCACCGCTAAAGCGACGTCTACGGTCGCCCGCGCGAGCATGGCGCTCGCCGGGGTGTTTGACGGCGTGCGTGAGCTCGGCCGCCGCGCCCGTGGTGGCTACGACAACGCAAATCTATGGATTGGCCCCGAGTTGCGCGAGTCAGATGACTGGCATGACTTCTTGCAGTCCGCCTGTGTCGCCATCGATGCACTGGAGCAGGCGGATAAAAATGTCGCCGCACTGGTGCAGGCCGTCGCCGCAGATAAGCCCGAGATGGTGGTTGACCTGGGTGACATCTCGCGCCGTCTGCACGAGTTGGCGGAAAACCTCAAACTCATCATTGACGGCACCGATGAGCACTATGTGTACTCGTTGCAGGTCAACCGCCGCCTACGCGCGGGCGGAGAATCTATGACCGCCGAACGCATCGACATTGGAGAAGCCCTTGCGACCGAGTGGCTGCCCGAGGTGCATACGGCTATCTTTGCCTCGGCTACCATGACGGTTTCCAAGAGTTTTGAACACTTCAACCATGCCGTCGGCCTTGACCGCATCGGTGCCGCGACATCGTCATCGCTGCATTTGGATTCGAGCTACGACTTCGATTCGAACATGGCCGTAGTCGTGGCCGGCGATATCCCCGACCCGCGCAATCGCGAGGGCTATCTGTCCGCGCTCGAGCGGGTGCTGGTCGATGCCCATCTTGCCATGGGTGGATCGGTGCTCACGCTGTTCACCAACAGGCGCGATATGGAGGACCTGTACGCTCGGGTTGAGCCCAAACTGGCGCGCGCCGGCCTGGAGCTCAATTGCCAACAGCGCAATTCGTCTCCCCGTCGCCTGCGCGATCGGTTTATCAACGAGCCGACCTCGTCGCTCTTTGCCCTCAAGGCTTTCTGGGAGGGCTTTGACGCCAACGGAGAGACGTTGCGCTGCGTCATTATTCCCAAGCTGCCGTTCTCGAGTCCCACTGATCCACTCTCGTGCGAGCGCAATCTGCGCGAAGACCGCGCTTGGGCGCGCTACTCGCTGCCCGAGGCGGTACTTGAGGTCAAGCAGGCCGCCGGCCGCCTGATTCGCTCATCGACTGATTGCGGTGTGCTGATTCTGGCCGACCCGCGGCTGGTGACGAAGGGCTACGGTAAGAAGTTCTTAACCTCGCTGCCGACGAGCTCCTATCAGCGTATCGAAACGGCACAAATTGGCCATTACCTGCAGCTGTGGCGGCAGGCGCATGAGCGTCATCGCTAAAGTGGGCAGGCCATAGCCTTTGCGGCATCGCATAAACGTTTTGCGAGAGCGGTGTCATCTGCTATGCGGATGGCTCCGCCGGCCGCAATAATCTGGCTGAACAGCCAACGTTCGGATCCATAGCGTATGGTTACGGTTGCCGTTTCCGTCTCATCGACATCGATCGACGCGATGCCTGCCCAGTTCAGACGCTGTGCCAGATCGTTCGGCATCAAGAGTCTTGCGCTCCGGTTTGACTGAGCGAGGGAGTCTTGCAGGGAGCTGTTTTGCATCTCGTGCCGCATCACGGAATCGTCAGTGAGGACGAGGTCCTCAATTTTATCCATGCGATATCTGCGCTCCTGGTCGACCTCGATATCCCAGGCAACCAGATAGGTGCTGTCGCCGTTTGTTTCGACACGCAAAGGGTCGATAGTACGTTCGCGGGGGCGCGGGTCGTCCATTGAGCGGTAGGAAATGAGACAGCGTACGCCATCCTGAATCGCGCAGCTAATCTCCTGCCAATAAGATCCGTGAGTCACGGTGTCATAAACATGTTGGTTGTAACCCAGTTCTTCGGGCAAGAGGGCGCGGCGAATCCTCGCGGCAGCTCGAGATTCGATTCCGAGCGATTCGAGCTCGTGGTTGAGTACGGCACCTTCGGCTGCACTTAGACGCAACGGTAACACGCGCCCCGCATCGCCGGTAAGGTAAACGCGCCCGTTGTGACATGCGCAGATGATGCGGGCGCCCGATTCGCGGTCAGCCAGAGTCGAGATGATTTCAATGATCTCGTCGAGCGCCGCGCCGGAAATATTAAAACGGCTACATATCTCCTCTCGGCCCATACCTTTTTCGCCGGCAGCATAGAGGGCCTCCATGATGTCGATGGATCGGGAGAGTCTTTGCTCACTAGTGAGTTTATGCGCGGGCATGAGCGGTCACCGTCCTTTCGATCAGATTGTTCCATGCTTGCTTGAGGGCGTCGGGCGACACTGGCCTCATACCATCCATGCTGTGCTCCATGCAGAATGTGGCCGCGGCGTCGATATCGCGTATGCCGACGGTCCAGCGCCAACCTTCACCGGTGCGGTCAAGTTTTCCGCGTCCATGGGTGAGTCCGAACACCAGGTCCGACGGAGACTCGGGTTCAAAGGAAAAAGTTGCCGCAACGGGTTCGCGGTCGGCAAAGTCAAATTCAAAGAACAAATAATCGCTTAGATTGAAATCATCGGGTATGGCGTAGGAGCCCGATGGGCGCCACGCTCGAACGATGCGATCGCAACGAAACGTCCTAACCGCATTAGTGGTGTTGTCTAAGCCGCAGAAATATGCGATGCCTTCGTGCTCGAATATGCCGTAGACACACACGGTGCGCATTCGTTGTTCACCTCGTCCGTTTCGATATAAAAAACGTAGCGCACAGCGCTCGGCAAAGGCGCTCCATACGGCATCGGCCATAGGGGAGTGGCGAATCATCGGATCGCCAACATCTGCCCTATCGGTAAGGTAAGCGATTTTGGATCGGATATCGGCAAGCGGGGTAGCGAAAGCAGTTGATCCCGAGACGAGCGCCTGGTCGATGGCAACCATCAAAAGGTCGGCATCGTCGGCGGTAATCAGGCCGCCGGCGGCGAATGTGTGGTCGCGGTCGACCGTCCATGCGCTCTCTTCGGTTTCTTGGGCCCCCGCTTCACGAACTTCTTTGATTACGATGCCTCGTTCGAGAAGTTTATCTCGGTCGCGCCGAAACTTGCGTTTGTCCGAATCGATATTCCCCGAGCCGTATCCCAAGTCAGAGTCCAAGACGATCTGCTCGGTGGTCAAAGGCTCAGGGGAGCTGTTGAGTACAAAAAAGAGGTTGAGGATGCGCTGAGCCGCCTTGTCGAAGACCGGTCCCGGTGCGGATTTTTTATTTGTCACGGTCGATGCGCTAGCCATCATAGGATCCTCGCATGAGAAGAGTGTTTGATGTCATGATTTTAGTCCGATATGGAGATTAGGCTATATCCATGTCCGTGTGGGGCGTTAAGATGCCCAGAATTCGGTCGTTTGCGCTCGCTCGGGGTATACTTTCGACTATATACGGTTCTAATGTGCATGCATTGGGCCTATTTGTCGGATTATGGATGTGGAGCGCACATGGCGAACACCCAGAACTATATTAACCACCTGCTGCAGAACACCGGCATTACGCCGGCGTGCAGTGAAGAAGAGCGCCTGGCTGCCGAGGATATCGCTCAGATTTTCCGCAACCACGGCTTTGACCCCGAGGTGCAGGAATTTAATGCTCCCGCGCCCAGCAGGTTGGCGTTTGCCGTTACCGGTATTCTGGCGTTTGCCGGCGCCCTGCTGATGGGCATCGGCGGCGGTATCGGCTTGGTCGGCACCTTGCTGGCCATTGTCGGTGCCGTGCTCTACGTGCTCGAGCGCACGGGGCATCCCGTGGTTTCGCGCCTGGGAAAGACCGGTGTGAGCCAAAATGTCATCGCCTATCACAAGGCCTCGGGCCCGCTTGCGTCTCCGCGCAACCGCCCGGTCGTCGTGGTGGCGCACTATGATTCCCCCCGTGCCGAGCTCCTTGCTCGCGAGCCCTACGCTCCGTATCGCGCGCTCATCGCCAAGCTCCTGCCTGTCGCTACGATTGCGCCCGCGGCTGTCGCCATCCTGCGTATCCTGCCGCTTCCCGGCGTGCTCAAGGTGCTGCTGTGGGTTGTCGCGATTCTGGCCTCCCTTGTGGCACTGGCCAACGCCGCCAATATCATCTCCAACCGTTTTGTGCTTCCCTACACGTCTGGCGCAGTGTGCAACAAGTCCTCTGTTGCCGCCATGCTCGGTGTCATGGACAACGTTGCCCCCTATCAGGGCGAAAACGAGTTTCCCGACGACATTCCATTCGATACCTATTTTGGCGAGCAGAAGCGTCGCGCCGAGGAAATGGCGCGTGCGGCGGCCGAGTATGCCGCGGCCCAGCAGCAAAACGACTACGGCAACACCATTGAATATGAGGAACCTTCCTACGACGAGGACGAGTTTGGCCAGCCGGAGGCGCCTGTCGATATACCCGAGCAGGACGAGGCTTTCGATGGACAGATCGATGGTTTTGAGGATGCCTCTGCCGACGAGACACTGATCGGTGTTATCGCCCCCGAGGCTCAAGACCAGACTGCCCAGGCCGAAGTGTCCACCGAAGAAAAGCCTATTGCCGAGCCGGCGGAGGAGCCCGCGGTGGTCGAAGTCGCCGAGCCCAAGCCCAAGCTCTATCGCAATGCCGCCGGCAATATCCGCTTTGGTTCGGATGCCATCCGTGCGCTCGGCATGCTTCCCGAGTCCTGCACGCTCGATTACGAAGAGGGCGAGGAGCCGACGTTTGAGCCGGAGCCTGCTCCCGTTGCACAGGAGCCTGCGCCCGCGGCCAACGCGGCTGTTGCTCCCGCCGAGCCGGTCGCTGCCCCTGTTGCTGCCGCGGAGTCTGACGAAAAGTCCGCGCTCGATCCTGCAGCCGGTCTGGATATTCTGGCGCCTGCCGCTCCGGCACAGGTTGAAGACGAGACCGTCGACGAAGACTATGACGAGTATCCGCAACGCGTGTCCTATGAGAGTGACACCGATTTCTCGGCCGAGCTTCCCTCGACAACGCCCCATGCCGATATCGCTTCCGCATTCTCCTCGATTGGTGCCAGCGCTTCTAGCTTCTTTAAGGGCGCCCTTGCGAAGGGCAAGAAGTTCGTCGACGACTTTGAGGAAAAGCGCGCCGCTGCCCGCGAGGCCGCCGAGCGGGAGGCCATCGCCCAGCAGCAGGCCGCCGAGGCCGAGCGTGAGCGTGCGGCACAGGAGTTCGAGCAGGGCGAGGCCGAACAGCCGGAGCCTGTCGATGTCACCGACGCCACGACGTCCTTCGAGGCTCCGCGGCCGACATCCGCTGACGCTGCCAAGGCTACGACATCCTTTGAGGCGCAGCAGCCGGTCGATATCACCATGTCATTTGATGCCACGATGACGTTTGAGAAACAGGGCACCGCAATTGCCGAGCCCCTTCCCATCTCCGGTGATGCCCAGGACGCCGCCGATGATTCGGTTGTCGACGAGGCCGATTCCGTTGAGGCCAGCGCACCCGAGCAGGTCGAGGCTCCTGCTATGGAGCAGGAGTCCCCTGCGATTGACGAGGCTCCCAAGACGGATGAGTCCAGGCCTTATTCTACGCAGATTTTTACCATGCCCGCGCCGAGCGACCCCGGTGCCACGGTGGCAAATGTCGCTCCCACACAGGACGAGACAGTTGACTCCCTCATGGCGCAGATTTCGTCTCAGGTGCCCCCGCGCCAGCAAATGAATATCCCCGATCCGGCCTCCGCGCCTGCACCTTCTTCGTCGCCGCTGGCCTCGGTCCCCGATCCGTCGCTGCCTTCGATGCAGCAGGCTAATGTAGCGTCTCGCACATCTTTGTTCGATCTTCCCGACCCCTCTGCCCAGACCGATGACCCCTTCGCCTCGACTCAGAGTCCTGAGCCTACGGCAGCTCCCGTTGCTCCCTCTGTGCCCGCTTCGCCGGCGGTCCAGTCGCTCGAGACCATCTCGGCTCCCTCGGCTGTGGGCTCAAAGCCTCAGAAGCGTGGTTTAGGCGGGCTGTTTGGCCGCAAGAAAAAGAATGAACAGGACAGCATGAGCGATTGGCTCGGAGTCGACGACGATTACGATGCTAAAAAATCAGGCCGCGGCATAGGCTCGTGGGATAACTTCGAGGATGACGATAGCGGTTGGAAGGGCGGTGCCGCATCTTCTGATGGTGCCTCGGACGAAGACATGCTTTCGGCTGTTGCCTCTATGGGCGACGATGAGCTGCTTGGTCACGATATCTGGTTTGTTGCAACGGGCGCTTCGGACTGCGACGGCGCCGGCATGAAGGCGTTTTTGGCCTCGCATCGCGATAAGCTCCGCGGCGTGTTCTTTATCAATCTTGAGTCCGTTGGTGCCGGCAGGCTTTCGATGGTCACCGTTGAGGGCGAGCAGCGACTGCTTAAGGGCGATCGACGCATCATGAACTTGGTTGGAAAGGTTTGCAAATCGTTCCACGTTGATTGCGGCGCATTTGAGATGCCCTACGCTCGGACGGACTCCTACGCCGCCCTTGAGGCGAGCCGCCGTGCCCTTACTATTGCCGGTGTGGATGGACCGCGTCTGGCGTGTGCTCGCACTGAAGACGATTTGCCCTACAACGTCAACCCCTCGAATATCGCTACGGTGTCCGAGGTTGTGACCGAAGTCATCCGTCGCTCGTAGCTGGGTTAAAAGGAGTCAGCGTGTTTTCGTACATTAAGCGGCATTGGCCTATCTATCTCATTTTGGTCTTAATTGCCATTGCCTTGGGGTTTGGCGCTGCCTATGTTGTGGGCGTCAAGGGTTCCACGCCCGAGTCTACGATTAGCGAGGAAGTGCGGCACGAGCAAAACTTGGGTGCCGACGGTATTTCTGACACTGATCAGTCGCTTGCCGGTGAAGGCTCTGCTTCTGCAGAATAGAAACGGTGTGTTGAATAGTGGTATGCGGGCGAGCCGATGTATCGGCTCGCCCGCATTTTTGCGTACTCGCTCTAATGTTTCTTGAGCATTCGCCTCCCGCACGACATCCAAATTGCCGCACCGCCTGCGGTCAAGAGGGCGGTGAGCGTTGCGGCGATGGGAGTGCTGCCCGTGCTCGGCAGATCACGTTCGCGGGCGCAGAGCTGAACGACACGGTCCTCGTCATGCGATTCGAGTTTGTCGCCGCCTCCGTTTCGGCAGAGATCAACATGGGCGCTGTTGACAATTGCCGTCTGGGGGTTGTAGGACGAAGTTGCGTGCATGTGGATGCGCGCGCCGTGTACATTTGGGCCGAGCGATGCCGTCGCGTCGTCTAGATCGTCGTGTTCGCTTTTAAGGTCGTCGCGCTGCCATGATTTCTCGTCATACCTAGTTGTGAAGTCGGCGGATACAGCGCCGTATTCAAAGCGGACGCCCGTAACGACAGAAGATTGTGGCAGATTGAGGTCCTCAACCTTGAGAGTGATGGATTCCGTGGTCGGAACATCGGCTTTCCACAGGTGCCAGTCCTCGTAGTCGACCAGGCGTGCGTCTTGCCCCAAGTGCTCCCTGGCTTCATCGGTCTGTAACCAGGGGTTTGAATGCCCGTCATCGAGGGTTGCATTGAGCTCTTCGTCGGTGTCGAGCGTTTCCGTTGGGGTGGTCCGATACCAAACGTTGCAAAGTCCGTTAAGATCGCCAACCGCTATTGGCGTCTCTATGGACGCGAGCTGAGCCGTTCCGGCTTTCGCACACTCGAGAGCGTCTGTAAGCGTGAATTCATCAACCCAGGTATTTGATTCATTTTTGGCATCGACGGTATAGGTATAGGAACCGTTTTTGTCGGTTTGTGCTACAGCACGATTTTTGCCGTCGCCGTTAACCGTGAATCCCTTTGTGGGTGGCTGTGCGATCTCCTGACGCTTGTCAACACTTCCTTTGATTTCGATGGGCGCGTCTTTTATTGCTGCCGTCTGGATCTTCCCCGTTTCCCTAATTTCAAAGGACACATCTTCAGCTGGGTCGTAGGTTCGTGGCGACATTATTTCGCGGAGGGTATAGGTGCCGGGTTTAAGGTGCTCGATGCGATGCGGCGTACCCGTCGAGGTCCACGCGTCGATTTGCTCGTTATCCGCATTTAATAGCACAAGGCGCGCGCCTTCAATTTCCTTTTTACCGGTTAGGTCAATTTTGGAGAGATCGACTTTGGTGTACTCGTTGACGGCGTCGATTTGGGCGCAGACCACAGGCGTTTCTTGGTCAGTGTATGCCAGTTCCACGGGGCGCGGCGTCGAATCAAGCAAGTATCCCTCGGGAGAATGAGTTTCAACAACTTCGTAGTGCGCAGTGCCACATCCTAATGGGAGCTGGTCTGCATATGCCTCTCCCGTTTCGTCGGTTTTGATGGTGGCAACTGTCTCCTTTGCCAAGGCTTCTACGCTGCCATCGGGACCGATGATGTCTTCGGCGGCCCGTATCTCAAACACCGCTCCCGCGAGAGCCCTGCCGTCCACAGCGTCTGTTTTAACAATTTCGATGCGACCCGTTGCGGCGTGATCATAAAAAGAGGCGATTGCGACAGGTGTCAGGTCTGCGTTCGCGGGAATCTTCAGCTCAAGGTCTTCGGCGTTGAGATAAGGGGCCATGGCCTTGGTTTCGCGGATGTAATAGGTGCCGGGATTGAGCGGCTCGGGCAGCGTGACGGATCCCGTCCGGTCGGTTACAAAGGTGCTCATAACGGAATGGGAGGGATACCAACATGTTTGAGAGACGGGTTTATGTTCGCTATTGAGCAGCTGAAAGGCAAATCCCGCAAGCGGAACGGCTTTGCCCGTCCGAGCATCTCGCTTTACGATCTGAAGATGGGTCGATATGGCGTGGTTGTCGACAATGAATTGGAGTTTGGCGCCATTGGTGATTTGCTCGGCGGAGATAGTCCAGTCTCCTGCTCGTTTGAAGCCTTCGGGAACAGTGTCCTCAACCTCGTGAATGGTGTATCCTGCGCGGTCATAGGGGATGGCGCCACGGGCACCGTCGGGACGTTCTCCTTCTCCAAACCATGATTCCCCCTGATCTTCGGTCGATGCGAATCCGTGGCTATTTGTGGTCAGCTTGCCCACGATCTGTCCGGAACTATTGCTAATAACCTCAAAGACAACGCCCTCTGCTGGCTGTTCCAGCCCGGATTCATCGTCGTTGCCGCTGTCTTTGAATTTCGAAACTTCAATATCAAATGCGATGGGGGTGTTGGGAATGAGACTCTCGAGCTCAACGATACCCGTGCTGTTCATCTGATCTGGACCGACGGTGTAGGTCCAGGTGTCTTCGCAGGGCAGATAGCCTTCGGGCGCGACTGACTCATAGATAGTGAAAGTGCCCAATGGGATATTATCGAGTGCTGCCCGCCCGTCTTCATCGGTCGTGACGGTTCGCGACCAACCGGGGGTCGATTGTGAGACGCAGGTAAATTCCGCGCCTGCAAGAGAGGCTCCAATTTGGGGAGAAGCTCCCGTTGCGGCATCGAATTTCACGATACTCAGGGAAATAGCTCCTGGCTGCTCTTCGATGACAACGTTTCCTCCGCTGCTGCTCGTGGTAAAGGCTATGCGGTCGCTTCGGGGGACATAGCCTGCCGGCGCTTTTGCCTCAACTAAGTAGTATGCCGTATTGGGCAAGAGCGTTGCCCGAGCGCGCCCTTTACCGTCCATCTTGATGCTGCCGATGCGCGCGCCGCTAGCGGCTTCAAAAATATCAAACACTGCTCCGTCCAGACGATATGAACTGTTTCCGCTCGTAATCGTGGCGTTTGCCGAGGTTTTTTGGAATGACACGGAGACGGTGGGGAGCACGTGGAGCATATCCTGGCGAAGGTTACCTCCCGAGACGGCTCCTATGTAGCGCCGCACGCGATGGGGCGCTGCTTTGAGAGCTCCTGACTTTGCGCCGTCGTGGAGCCAGCGTGCTGCCGCCACGACTTCGCTGTCTATATTGGTGAAATTGCCGCTTACGGTATGACCTCGTGCAGTTGTATATGAAAAAGCGCCATCGGTGTGCGTGGTGCCCTTGAGCATCCAGATGGCAATTTGGGTAGCCGCCCGAGCGCGGTCGGGTGAGAGCTTGTGCCCGTTGAACGACGATGAAGATGGGTATCCGTGGCAGATGATGGCGGCGAATTCGTTATCAAGCCATGCCCAACCCTGAGTGTAGGTAAGCCAAGGGTTTCCCGGGTCTGTGGGCCAGTCCCGCTCTTGATCCATACAATAGGCGACCGACGAATCCTGCGCCTCGTATTTACCGACAAGGAATGGCCCACACTCTTTGCTGATGGTGCGAAAACCGAGCGCTCCATGACCGTCAACAGCAAATGCAGAGACTGGAGTCATGACACCGATAAATAGAAGAAGGAGAAGGAGCAGCGGACCTGCTGCGATTGCGCTGTGGACAGAGTGCGTGGGTGTGTTGGACATGACTGCTCCTTATCCCTTGAGCGCCGCACGGGTACGTCGCGGCGTGTGGGGTGAGGCTAACGCCGCGATTCGTGCGGGTAAGTACCGCAGCCTGTCCAATAGCTTGCCCAATGGCCGACAATTAACGGCCGTGTAAAAACAATCGAGAAAGAGTGCAGCTCAATGGGGTTAAAGAAAGGCCCCCAAAGACTCGAGTCTCCATAAATGGGAGGACTATTTGACGATTCCCTACAAGGAAAACATGAATTGCCACCCTTGTGCCCAACAAGATGCCCGCGTTATACTATCCCCCGCATATGCGGGCATCGCCAAGTGGTAAGGCATCAGCTTCCCAAGCTGACACTCGCGGGTTCGAGTCCCGTTGCCCGCTCCATAGAAAAGTAAAAGCACGACGCCGTTCCGGTGCCGTGCTTTTTTCAATAAAGCGCCGGGACTCGAACCCGAAAGGGTGCGAGCGTAAAGCAAACGCGAAGCGTTTGTAGCGAGCAGGCGAAGGCGCCGGCAGGCGCCTGAAGCCGGTGCGGATTTGCGAAGCAAATACGCGGACGTCCCGTTGCCCGCTCCATCGGGTACGGCGGATTCAACCGGCGCTGCGCCCCCAAGATCCGTCACAAAGTGTTAGGTTAATGCCTGCTGCCTATACTTGCACCTGCGCACGGTACAATGGTTGAGTTACGACCAACGTGCCAATAACCAAAAAGGAGCCGCTATGATCGATCGCTATACCCGCCCGGAGATGGGACACATCTTCTCCCTCGAGAACAAGTACGCCATTTGGCAAGAGATCGAGGTTCTGGCCTGCGAGGCCCAGGCGGAGCTCGGCAAGATCGGTATTTCTAAAGATGAAGCTCAGTGGATCCGCGACCACGCCAACTTTGAGAAGGCAAAGGTTGACGAAATCGAGGAAGTCACGCGTCACGACGTCATCGCCTTCCTGACCAACATGAAAGAGTACATCGACGCCGATGTTCCCGAGGGCGAGCCTAAGCCCAGCCGTTGGGTTCACTACGGTATGACCAGCTCAGACTTGGGTGACACGGCCCTGTGCTATCAGCTCACCCAGGCCTGTGACCTCATCATCGAGGATGTCAAGAAGCTCGGTGAGATCTGCAAGCGTCGCGCATTCGAAGAACGCAATACGCTCTGCGCCGGCCGTACTCACGGTATCCATGCCGAGCCGATGACCTTCGGTATGAAGTTTGGTTCTTGGGCTTGGGAACTCAAGCGCGACCTCGATCGTCTTGAGGATGCTCGCAAGAACGTTGCCTTCGGTGCCATCTCGGGTGCTGTCGGCACCTACAGCTCCATCGAGCCGTTCGTCGAGGAGTATGTCTGCGAACATCTGGGCTTGGTTCACGACCCGCTATCTACGCAGGTTATCAGCCGCGATCACCATGCCTACCTTGCCGGCGTGCTCGCCACCACGGCAGCAACCTGCGAGCGCATCGCAACCGAGGTTCGCAACCTGCAGAAGACTGACACGCTCGAGGCCGAGGAGCCGTTCCGTAAGGGCCAAAAGGGCAGCTCCGCTATGCCGCACAAGCGCAACCCCATCACCATGGAGAAGGTCTGCGGCTTGTCGCGCGTCGTGAAGGCCAACGCGCAGGTTGCCTTCGACAACGTCGCCCTGTGGCACGAGCGTGACATTTCACACTCCTCCGCCGAGCGTGTCGCCCAGGCTGATAGCTTCATTGCGCTCGACCACATGTTCCAGTGCCTTATCCGCGTTATCGACGGCCTGCAGCTGTATCCCGCCCGCATGATGGCCAACCTCAATAAGACCCGCGGCCTTATCTTCTCCTCTAAGGTGCTGCTCGCGCTCGTCGACACGGGCATCACCCGCGAGGACGCCTACGCCATCGTGCAGGAAAACGCCATGGCCACGTGGCATGAGGTGCAGGATTGCGTCTCCGGCCCCACCTTCAAGGAGCGTCTCGAGGCCGATCCACGCTGTACCGTCAGCCAGGAGAAGCTCGACGAGATCTTTGATCCGTGGGACTTCCTCACTCGCATCGATACAGTCTTCGATCGTCTGGAGCAGCTGAGCTTCGAGTAGGTTCGGGCATAACGTTAGCGTTTTAGGGCGCTTTGCTGGTAATGTGTGTTGCCGGTAAAGCGCCTCGTTGCATTTAGGGAAAGACGGGGATAATAGTCGTCTCGAATGACATTCTGAGAGGAGATCGCATGATTTCGTTTGATTACAAGCCTCAGGGCGTGTGTGCTCGCAATATTCACCTCAATCTTTCCGATGACGGCAGCAAGGTGCTGGGCGTTGAGTTTACCGGTGGCTGCGACGGCAACCTCAAGGCCATCTCCAAGTTGGTCGAGGGTGCTCCTTCCGATCGCGTGATTGAGGTATTGGCCGGCAATACGTGCGGTATGAAAAAGACCTCCTGTGCCGACCAGCTTACGCGTGCCATCGAGGCCGCGCGTGCCGAGATTGCCTAATGAGTATTTCTGATCGCGTTAAGAATGGGATAACGCGCCGAGGATTTGTGTTGGGTGGTGCTGCCGCGAGTGCCGCCACGCTGTTTGCGGGTTGCTCGAAAAAAACGGGCACCAGCGATGATGCTGCCGGTGAACCGCAGGTTATCAAGGATGATTCAAAGATCGTCTCGATTACCGAAGAGTATGAGGCCGTCGACATTGATCTTAAGCCGACGTCGTCGTGGACGTTGCCGTTGGGGACGCTCCTGTACTACTGCGATGGCGGCTACGCTGCGGCGATGATGGCGCCCGCCTCTGCGTTGCATGCCAACACGCTTGGCGTGCTCAACTTGGGGGACGGCTCACTCACCACGTTGATTGACGATCCTATCGAGGGTTCCGGTTATGCGTTTTACGATGTTCGCGCCACCGATAGCGTGTTTGCATGGGTTGAGATGAACTACGCGAATTCATCGTGGAAGCTCTATGCGCAAACCCTGTCGGGCGCGGCGCTTACTGGTGATGTCGTTGAGCTTGATCGCGGCGGTGAGGATTACGACCCTCCGCTGTTTACTGCCTTTGACTCGTCGGTCATCTGGTACAAGATGCCTTCGACCGGTGGCAATAAGACCGGCAGCGACTCATATTGCTACCGCCGTTCGCTCGATGAATCTAAAGCGGAGGCAATCTGGAAGTCGACAGGCCGCTTTGCGTCTGCACCGCGCGTGAGCGATGGCATCCTGACCATCTCGCCTCGCGTGCACAATGACGAGGGCGTCTACTACGGCATGACGGCAATCGATCTGACCGATGGGCGCAATACCAAGAGGGCGCAGCTGGTCCTTCCTTCGTCGGTGTCACCTTTCGATGCCGTATATATGGGCGATACGTTTGTGTTCTCCATTGAGGCGACCTATGCCGGCGTGGGCGGCCTGGGCAATATGGGTACCTACATTGGTAACGAGGGCGGCCCGTATCTATTTCTGTCGCGCGAACCGCTTGCATGCGCCGCGGGCAGGAAGAACAAATATCTGGTCAAGGTCCAAGCGTCTCATTTTTTGATTGACACTTCGGCAAAAACCTATGGCTCGCTGCTGTCGCCCGACCGTGCCTTGGAATATGGCGATTATCCTGCTACGGCTGGTAAATCTGATGCGTTTCTGACCTATGCCACGGTCCGCAACAGCCAGGGAATACCCGAGGCCGTCACTGCCAGGCTGTTCTCTCTTTAGGCTTTGGGGGGATAAAAAGGCGCCAACAGGGGAATAAGCCCGTTGTAACCTTAAGTACCGCCCGCCGAGCTATCGCACCCATGCGATGCCCGGTGGGCTCAGGTGCGTTAAAATGAGCTTGTTCTTAGCTAATTGAGACAGGGGGGCCGTGTTATGGCTTCAGATGCAAAAAAGATTCTGTTGGTCGAGGATGAGAAGGCAATCCGTGACGCCGTCGCTGCCTATCTCGAGCGTGAAGGCTATTGGGTTGTGGGTGTCGGCGACGGACAGTCTGCTATCGAGGAGTTTGAGAAGCATCAGTTTGACTTGGTCGTGCTCGACCTTATGCTCCCCAAGATTCCCGGCGAGCGCGTTTGCCGCACCATTCGCGACACCTCTGACGTGCCCATCATCATGCTTACTGCTAAGGGCGAGATCGAGGATCGTATTATCGGACTTGAGCTCGGTGCCGACGACTACCTGATTAAGCCGTTCTCGCCGCGTGAGCTCGTCGCCCGCGTACGTGCCCTGTTCCGTCGTGCTCACCAGGCCGATGAGCCCGCCGTCGAGGTGCTTGACTTTGGCGATCTGGTCATCGACATCTCTGGTCACAAGATCTTGGTCGAGGACAAGGAAGTCGATCTGACTGCTTCCGAGTTCAAGCTGCTCACCACTCTCGCCCGTCATCCCGGTCGTGTCTATAACCGCATGGAGCTGGTCGAGAAGGTGCTCGGTTACGATTTCGAGGGCTACGAGCGCACCATTGATAGCCACGTCAAGAACCTTCGCGCCAAGCTGGGCGATGACCCCAAGAAGCCTAAGTGGCTCTACACCGTTCACGGTGTCGGCTATCGCTTCGAGGCTCCAGCCAAGACCGATAAGTCGGACGAGAAATAGGGAAATCACATATGACACCTGCGCGCTTTGAAATCGGACAAAAGCACAGGCAGGAGAACGAGGCGGGTTCCAAGGCAAGTTGGAACACGCCTCGTTCCGATTCGCGCCCAACAATGAGCTACCCCTCGCGTATGGCGTTGGCTTTTGCCCTCACGTCCCTTATGACGGTATTGGTGTTGGTGGGCGTGGTTTCGGTTGTATGGGGCACAGTGTTTTCGGATTACACGCGCTCCAATATCGTCGAGATTGCAAATTCTGCTGCCGAAAAGCTGGCGACGTCGTACGAGGAGAATAGGAGCTGGACCGCAGGAGAGCTGCGTGCTATCGCGACGTCTAGTCTGGTGTCCGATGACCTCGGCATGCAAGTCGTCAATAGGAAAGGCGTTATCGTATACGATGATTCATGGCCTTCGGCGAGTGCTACTGCCGACGTGCGCGAAAACGGTCCGGCATCCGATGGCCCCAGCGGTAAAAAAGCATCCCACAGCCCGGTCTCGTCAGCCCCCACCGAGTCTGATAGCGTTGCCAATGTCGAAATTGTGACTTCTGCCGGAGAACACGTTGGCCAGGTCAAGCTGTGGGCCATCGGCTCCGATGCCTTGCTCACCAAGGCGGATTCTGCGTTTAGGGAGAAGACCTTTAACGCCATGGCCCTTGCCGCGATTGTTGCGGTCTGCATCTCGGTTGTTATCGGATCGCTCGTGTCGCGCATGCTCACCAAGCCAATTCACCGTATTACCAGCACGGCCAAGCAGATTCGCGACGGTGACCTGTCTGCCCGCACGGGCTTGCGTGGCGACGATGAAATCGATCAGCTGGGCGAGACCTTCGATGAGATGGCCACCTCACTCGAAAAAGATATGAAGCACGAGAAACGCTTGACCTCTGACGTGGCTCACGAACTTCGTACGCCGCTTATGGCCATGCTCGCGACAGTCGAGGCCATGCAGGATGGGGTGTATCCCACCGACGATGAGCATCTGGAGACGGTTGCCTCAGAAACGCGACGCCTGGCTCGCCTGGTGCAGCAGATGCTCGATCTTTCGCGTATGGAAAACAGTACTGCGCCCCTTAGCTTGGAACCGGTTGACGTAGTCCCCTTTGTACGCTCTATTGTCAACGCGCAGGAGAGACTGTTTGTCGACCGCGATTTACGCTTACGCTTTGCGGATGAGACCCAGGGTCACGATGTCGTCGTGGAGGCGGATCCCGATATGATCACGCAATGCGTCATCAACCTCATGAGCAACGCTATGCGATATACCCCCGAGGGCGGTTGGGTAGTTGTATCGGTCTATGGTGACCGCAAGCACGTGAATATTGCGGTATCTGATACCGGCATCGGTATTGCCAAGGACGATCTGTCGCGCATCTTTGGGCGTTTTTGGCGTGCCGATGCCAGCCGAGCTCGTGAAGCGGGTGGTCTGGGCGTCGGTCTTGCCGTGACCAAGCAAATCGTCGAGCGACACCATGGCTACATATCTGTGGAGTCGGAGCTTGGAAAGGGTACGACTTTTACGATTCATCTGCCCCGTGAGCACACGGCGGACGTGGCATCTACTACAATGGAGCACTAGCTTTTCGCTATTCGGTGAAGGAGGGGTCTTGTCCCTGCCGCTCCGAGTTTGCGAAAACGTGCGGGAAAGAACCCGCATTTCTGTCGTATTTAGGTAAGGAGTGACTCACGTGACAACGATGGAGCGTCGTCCGGATTCTCGTGGCAAGGTTCGTGACATCTACGATGCCGGAGAAAACCTGTTGATGGTGGCAACCGACCGCATTTCTGCGTTCGACTTTATTCTTCCCGATGAGATTCCGTTTAAGGGAGAGATCCTCAACCGCATCTCGGCGTTCTGGTTCGACAAGTTTGCCGACATTGTCCCCAACCACCTTGTCTCCATCGACCCGGCGGATTTCCCCGAGGAGTTTGCCGAGTATCGTGACTACCTCGCCGGCCGCGCCATGCTGGTTAAGAAGGCCCAGACGATTCCCATCGAGTGCATCGTCCGCGGTTATCTGACCGGTTCTGGTAAGAAGACCTACGATGAGAACGGTACCGTCTGCGGCATTCAGCTGCCTGAGGGCCTAACCGAGGCCTCCAAGCTCCCCGAGCCGCTGTTCACTCCGTCCACGAAGGCCGAGATCGGCGACCACGACGAGAACATCTCGTTCGAGCGTTGCTGCGAGATCGTGGGCGAGGACATCGCCACGCAGATTCGCGATCTGTCTCTTAAGATCTACAAGGCTGCCGCCGAGTATGCAGCGACCCGTGGCATCATCATTGCCGACACCAAGTTTGAGTTTGGTGTCATCGATGGCAAGGTCACGCTGATCGACGAGTGCCTCACGCCCGACTCCAGTCGTTTCTGGCCTGCCGCCAGCTACGAGGAGGGCAAGATCCAGCCTAGCTACGACAAGCAATTCGTCCGCAATTGGCTCAAGGCCAACTGGGATATGACGGGGGAGACCCCGCATCTGCCCGCCGAGGTCATCGATGGCACGTCCGAGCGCTATCGCGAGGCCTTCCAGATCATCACGGGCTCCCAGTTCACAAGCATGAAGGAGAACGCGTAAGTGAGTACCCGCAGCGCCACGAACAAGCGCACGCAATCCCATGAGGTTACCGGGGTTGCGCGCAAGTCCGCCGCATCCGCCAAGCCCGCTCGTCAGGCGGCGAGTTCTGTTCGCGTCGTGCCGGCATCATCCAAGGCACGTCGCAAGGAACTCGAGAAAGGCGAGAGCCTCGAGGGCCTCTCTAAAGAGGAGAAGCGCGCCCGCAAGGCTAAGCAGCGCGCCAAGGAAGACCGCATCTATACGGTGTCGAATATCCTCCTCAAGCAGGATGAGGACTACGCCAAGCGCCGTCGCATCTGGTGGGCCGTGCTCGCTATCGGCATGGTGCTTGTTGTGGCGATTTGGGCTTTGCTGTATTTTGCCCCCGGTGGCACGGTGTCTAGCCCCGTCCAGATGGTCGGCATCGTTTTGTCCTACGCCATCATTCTGGGCGACTTCATTTATGATTTCGTGCGTATTCGCCCCCTGCGCAATATGTATCGTACACAGGCCGAGGGCATGTCCGACAACAAGCTCAACGCTGTTATCGAGCGCTCGGCTGCCGAAGAGGACAAGAAGGCCTCCAAGAAGTAGTAGCGTTACAACCTACAGATATCGCTAAGATATAAGGCGCGTCGTTATGTGCGGCGCGCTTTTTTACGGTCCTATAAATAGATGGAGTGGCACATGATTCGAGCTGCCCTGACGGTCGAAGAGGCTCTGGAGGGTATGAAGTCCCTGGAGCCCAAGATTAAAAATTATGCACGTCTCGTTGTCCGCAAGGGCGTAAACGTTAAGCCCGGCCAGGAGGTCGTCGTTCAGTCTCCCGTCGAGTGCGCGTCATTTGCGCGCGTGGTGGTTGCGGAGGCTTATGACGCCGGTGCCGGTCACGTAACGGTCATCTGGGCTGACGATGCCGTGACGAGGCTTACGTACGAGTATGTCGAGAAAAGCTATTTTGAGCAGACTCCCGAGTGGAAACGCATGCAGCTGGATTCGTTGGCCCAGGACGGTGCCTGCTTTATCTTTATCGAGGGCGCGGACCCTGCAGCTCTCAAGGGTATCGATCCCGCCAAGCCAGCCGCGGCTTCCAAGGCAAGGAATACGCAGTGCAAGGTCTTTCGCCGTGGACTGGATTACAACATCAACCCATGGTGTATCGCCGGCGCTCCGGTCGTGGCTTGGGCGCGCGAGGTGTTCCCGGGAGACGCCGATGAGGTTGCAATCTATAAGCTGTGGAATGCGATTCTGCACACCGCCCGCGCCGATGGCCAGGACCCGGAGAGCGACTGGGAGCTTCATGACGCGGCGTTCGAAAAGAATTTGCGCTTCCTGAACGACAATCGTTTTGACTGCCTGCATTACACCGCTTCGAACGGAACTGATCTGACGATTGGTATGACGAAGGGCCATGAGTGGGCCGGCGGCAAAGGCAAGACGCCCGATGGGCACCCCTTCTTCCCCAACATTCCCACCGAGGAGGTCTTCACCTCGCCTGATCGTATGCGTGCCGACGGTATCGTGTATTCGGCTATGCCGCTCATTCACCACGGTAACAAGGTTGACGATTTTTGGATTAAGTTCGAGGGTGGCCGCGTAGTGGACTACGATGCTCGTGTGGGCAAGGCGACGCTTGCGAGCATTATTGACACCGATGAAGGTGCCGCTCATCTGGGTGAGGTCGCGCTTATCTCCAAGAATACGCCGATTCGCGAAAGCGGCGTTCTGTTCTATGACACGCTCTATGACGAGAATGCCAGCTGTCACCTTGCGTTGGGTGTTGGTTTCCCTGAATGCATCGAAGGCGGGTACGACATGTCCAAAGAGGAGCTCCTGGAGCATGGCGTCAACGTTTCGAGCACGCATGTCGACTTTATGATCGGTACGGACGACATCGATATTGCGGGTATTACGCCCGATGGACGTGAAGTTGTGATTTTCCAGAACGGCCAATGGAGTTGGGAATAGTCCC
>ERZ1034691.567-NODE-567-length-27733-cov-6.234374_pt1 | contig 27733 bp, 22 predicted proteins | sample MGYA00520638_ERZ1034691 | MGnify/ENA primary metagenome ERZ1034691 (study PRJEB33766, sample SAMN09781763) | gut metagenome | biome: gut microbiome | host: Homo sapiens | place: Madagascar | study: EMG produced TPA metagenomics assembly of the PRJNA485056 data set...
AATATCACTTATTTCCTGCAAAAATACACAGAAGTTTTCAAAATACCAAATATTTCCAGGCAAATCTACAAAAAGGTTATTGTTTTCTTTGATTTTCAGAGAATTATTCGCATTTTTGCATCGTCATAGGATATAAATTCTTTATATGTCAGAGATACTATATGCCCTCTCCCATCTTCCCCGCAACTCCAAGCAAAGTGCACGAGTGAGAAACAAATATATCATCAACATAGCTGACAAAGTTGTATTTGGAGCTTTAGATACTTCTAGTTTACTTGCAAACCTAACGAAAGATGCAGAAGGAATAGGTTCTTGTACCATTAGCAAGCGTAATAATCAATCGTAAAAAGCAATGGAAGTTGTAGGAACATATAGGAGAAGTTGCCGGAAAGATTAATATCTGTTTTCGGGAAAGTTAATATCTCCGCTCGCACAACAGCTGTTGTGCGAGCGGAAACCAACTGCTGTGCACCAACTTATCCAGTCTTTTCCTTTCTCGTATAATCGGACAAAACTCCTTTCACCATTAAGCTTCTGATAATCAGAAAGAATTAATGAGTGTGAAAGGAGAATTGAATTACGAATTTGTTTTTAGAATTTAGTGAAGTATAGCCTCAACATCTTAGAGCGGAGCATCATTTTATCGCCCTTGAGCTTCTCTTTGTAGAAAGCTTCTCGCAGATTGTTGATGCCGTAGCTTCTGATGCTGTCATTCACAACGGTTGCAGGAATATCACCACCATTTTCACCATGATCCTGATGCCAGTTGTTCTTGTAAGGCGAATGCAGGATCAGACTGTCACCAGTCTGTTCGAATCGGAAATAATAGCCACGGAAACTTGCCGTTGTGCCTGTGATGTTCGCACATGAAATCAACTTGTGCTGCACGCCCCAAAAAACTCTTTCTTTCGAGAGGTTCAATTTGCCTCTGGTAGCGAGCGTATCAACTTGCTCCAAATGCCAGTAACCATCCAGGTCGCCATTATCGCTCGTCTCTAGGGTGCATGCCGATTGGAAACAGAGAACCAACATTCCAACTAGCATTAATATCAAATGTTTTCTATTCATATCCTTCCCGTCCTAATTAAAAGTTTAATATGCCTTGTTTGCTCACCGTCAGTTGGAAGCCAGCGTTATGCCCCAGCATTTCCTCGCTTCCGAAGTCCATGCCGTAGGCAGCCTTCAAGCTCCATCCCTTGTTGAAATGGTAGCAGCCTTCCAACAAGGTGCTCACGTTGTGATGAGCCTTCGTAAAAGGCCATATATATCTGCCCCATCCTTTCTGATAGGTCAGTAAGGCACGATACGCTAACCTGTCGCATGGCTCGCCATCAAAGCCCAAGTGATAGGCGATGAAGCGATTGTTTTTCACCTCTATCATGCCATCGTTGTTGTAAAGAGGGGAACGGTAAAGGGGATTTCCCATCACCTGCCCCCAATGCTGCCAACCCGGATAGTTGCGATGATTGTAATAGTCGTCTACGCCCGAAAGATGATCGGGGATGTTGGCGGTGTGGTCATGGTTGTAAGGTCCACTCTGATACTTGGTGTAGATGTATTCCAAGACCAGATTGCGCAACCATCTGCCATACTTGATGTTGATTTCGGCTCCCAGCATATTGTCCTTGAGCGAGTACTTGAAGTATCGGCGTGTTTTCTTTACTTGCCAATCCTTTCCCTCTCCATAGCCATTGTAGTCCATCATCAGCATCTGGCTATCATCCTCGAAGAAATGGTCGGCATAGATACCCAGTTTCCAAGTGTCAGCGTCGTAGTTAATGCGCATTACCCACGACCCCAACAAATTACCAGAGGTATTGGCATATACTCCATCGCTCTCCTCCTTACCGCCAGGCATAAAGGCATGCCATAAGCCCTTGAGGCCGCCCTCTGTCTTCATAGGAATCATTTTACCCTTGCTATCAGGAGCATAAGGGGTACCTCCAAACTGCGCTGCCATCTCCAAGCCAAGTTCCACGCTCAGTGGACAGAAAAAGCCCTCGTTTCCGATGCGCAGATACCCAGCTTTGCTATGATACAGCACTCCATCTGAGTACTTAGTTTTGCGCTGCGTGAAGTCGTGCTGCCAATTTTGGTCGGTAAACTTTCCATAGGCTATGTGGCCCTTCATCTGTAGCCATCCGTTCAGGATAGGTACCGTCCAGTATTCAGGCAGAGCCAGTCGCACCTGTGGAACAGGTCGGGCGTTGATGCCCAACGTCTGGCTACCGCTAGAGAGCGACTGGTTCTTCAATTCCATCGGATATTCCTTGGCACCTACGCTGAGCACACCATGCAACCATCTTACCTCAGCAAAAGCCTGTTGCACCACCAGCTTACTCGTGAAATGATAAGGTACAACAACATCAACCCCATACCCTATTCCCCAATGGTGAGCGTTGTCGGTGGCAAGCGGACGCAACAAACAGCCTCGAAGGTAGCCATTCTGCTTTTCTAGGGAACTCAGTCCGTATTTATTAGCATTCAGCCAAAGCGGAGTCTTTTCGTTCGAGAAAGATCCAGAAGTCTCCAATCGGTATTCCAATCCATCGCCAAGGCTTTGTTTTGCAGTATCTGCCCCTTCTTGCCACTCATATTGAGCGAGTGAAGAAGTAGGATTCGAGCTTAGGGCAATCAGAAACATAGCTATCGTACAATATTTATTCATTCTTATATTTAAGTTGATTTGCTTACAAAAATACGATAATTCTGGCATAAACATACTAAAATTAACATTCCTTACATAATTAGTGCAAAATTATTTGCTTAAATTAAAAAAATAGTGTACTTTTGCAAACATAAAGTGCAATTATGTAGCAAAAATATATAAAATGACAGATATTCTTGAAAAGAAACAAATAATTGAAACAGACGCAGAACAGATAAGCCTTCCTGGTTTTGTAAGATTGGTAAAGGCTCGCAAGAAGCTGTTCTATGTTGTCATGCCCATAGTGCTTGTGGTGGCAATCTGTATCCTGTACTCCCTGCCAAGATATTATACCACACAGACATCCTTGGCACCAGAAGTGGAGAACACTTCTATATCGGGTGGCGCACTCGGTTCGCTGGCATCCTCGTTTGGAATAGACTTGAACAATATGCAATCCTCTGATGCCATCACACCTTTACTCTATCCAGACTTGATGAACGACAACAAGTTTGTGGTAGATTTGCTTCGGATTCAAGTGAAAGCTATCAAGGAAAAACTTCCTCCCCATACCAACTACTATACATACTTGACTATGTATAAGAAAAAGTCATGGATGGAAAAATCCTTGGAGAGTATGAGCAACTTGCTGAGCCATGAGGAGACTGCAGTGAAAAGCCTCGAAAAAATCAATCCCTATATGCTCACCAAGAAGGAAGACGGCATCGTGAAAGATGTACGAAACAACATCCGTATAGATATCGACAAAAAGTCTGGTATGATTACAGTCTTTGCCACCGCACAAGACCCATTGATTTGCAAGATTTTAGCCGATTCCGTTTCTGAGAAATTAAAGGCTTTCATCATCAAATATCGCACTTCCAAATCTCAGAAAGACGTAGAGCACTATAAGAAGTTGATGGCAGAATCGCAAGCGGCCTACGAGAAGGTAAGGCGTCAATATGCCAGCTTTGCTGATGCCAACAATGATGTAATTATGGAGAGTGTTAAGTCAAAGATGGAAGATATGGAGAATGATATGCAGTTGAAATACAACCAATATACAGCATATAACACGCAATATCAGGCTTCCATTGCAAAGTTGAGGGAGCATACCCCTGTGTTTACCGTCTTGCAGGGGGCTTCCGTGCCAGTAAAACCTGCTGGACCTAAGCGAATGCTGAGCATTCTTGGTATCTTGACGTTCTCCTTCTTCGTCCTCTTGGCAGGTATCATATCCAAGCAGTTATTGAAAGAATTAAAATAGCAATTTAGATAAGTATGTTAGGTATATTGCTTTTGGCTCTTTTGCTGTTGGAAGTATATGTGTTGGGCTATCTGGAGTTTATCTCTTGGCGAACCATCTATACTCCCCTATGTTGCCTGATGTTTCCGTATCTATTGGTGTTGTTGATTTCCATGGCTGTAGCAGGGCACTTGGGATTCGTCAATTTCTACTACTCTAGCATCAGTGTATGGTGTGTCGGACTTCCTGTCTTCGCCATCCCAAGTTATCTTCTCTCGTTGGCAAAGAACAGATATCCCTTGATATTCGGCGAGAAAGTTCAAGAAGGTAGATACCCTGCCACGCTAGGTGTCATCTCCCTTCTGTTGGCACTGCTATTCTTATGGAGATTCCATAGTGTATGGAACAGTAGTACAGCTATGTTTGGTACAGATGATTTTGCCGAGGATTTTGCGGGTCATGGCATTTGGGCACACTTGCGTACCCTGGCAATGCCGCTGCTCATTGTCGCTGTGTATTATTTCAAGCGGAAGCAATGGTATCTATGGGGCATTATCTTTGCCTTGCTCCTTATACAACTCTTGTATATGGTGAAAGGTGCCATCATCATAGGTGTGGCATCAGGTCTGCTCATCCGTCTCATGGCTGGCAAGATGCACTTGAATCTGGGGCTTATTCTCAAGGTGAGCTTGGGTGCTTTCGCTATCTTTCTACTCACTTATATGGTTCTTCCGCTACTAGGCAATGAGAGCGCAGAGGCAAACGTCGAGCTTTTCGAGATGGTGGCAGGACATTTCCTGCATTATCTTACTAGTGGAACGTTAGGGTTTAGTTATGACGCAAATCTCAACTTCCCCGATATGGGAAACTTTGAGATATTGGTATCTCCTTTTGTCAATATTTATAAGACGCTTACGGGCGACCCAAACTTGCTTTCGCCAGTCAATCCTCTCTATTTGCATACAGGCATCTCCTATACCAATGTGAGAACCTTCTTCGGTACGATGTTCATCTATTGCAATAGTTGGCAATTCATAGCCTATACGCTGATATTGAGCAGCTTGATCTATTCCATCCAATTGGGTTCGCTTCGCAGTGGCAATATGTTTCTATATACCCTACTCAGTTACTATTGCGGACTCTTGGGAATGGGATGGTTTGAGTTCTATTATTTCCACTTAGCCATCCTGGAAGTTCCTGTCATGATTCTGATGCTAATGGGCATTGCCAATGTCGAGAATAAATTTCGTGAGAAAATCCGCCAGAAACATCTCGTTGAATTAAAAAAATAAATTATGAGCATACGCAACAACTTTAAATATAGTTTGATTCTCACGCTCAGCACCTATTTAGTGCCTCTGCTGGTGTTTCCGTACATCAGTCGAGTGCTGGGTGCAGAACGTATTGGAGCTATAGACACGGTTGATGGTATCATAGATTATCTCGTACTCTTCTCCATGATGGGTATGCAGGCACTTGGCATACGAGAGATAGCTCGCCATAAGGATGATAAGGCAGAACTCCAATCTGCCTTCAATGACCTCTTTTGGCTTAACGCCATCACAATGGTCGTTGCCCTCGTCATATTATACTTCGCCTCCTGCTTTGTGCCAGAGTTACAACAGAGGGGAAGGCTGCTGCTGATAGGGTCTTTCAAGTTGGTAGCAAACCTATTCTGGATAGAGTGGTTCTATCGTGGGCTGGAGAATTTCCGATACATCACTATTCGTTCCATCATTGTCAGGCTCTTATTTGTAGCTTCGGTTTTTACTTTTGTTAGAGATGAAGGTGATTTCGACATCTATTATCTGCTCTTTGTGGGCATCGTGGTTCTCAATGCCTTTTGCAACTGGACTTATCGTAGCCGATTGGTTTCACTGAGTTTGCGCCACGTGAATCTACGTCGTTATCTCAAGCCTTTCGTGATGTTAGGCATTTTTGCCATACTCTCTGCCATATATACCAAACTCACCTTGCCAATACTGAGTTTCTTGTGTGGCGACGAACAGGCGGGGTATTACTCTGTGGCAGTAAGGATGTATCAAGTCATCATCGCTCTTATTTCCTCGCTCATCAGCGTGCTCATCCCTCGAATGAGTGTGCTTATAAAACAGGAACGATGGGATGAGGTAAATCACTATTATACTAAAGCTATCAAGCTACTCGTCGTGCTTGCAGCATTGATTATCATCATTATGGAAATCCTAGCCCCTTATGTGATATACATATTTGCAGGAAAAGGATTTGAACCAGCCATCCTGCCTATGCGCCTCGTGATGATTCAAGTGCTAGTGGTTGGATTAGAACAGATATTGGTATTACAGCTGCTGATACCCCTTCGGGAGGATAAGACCATCGTGAAATGTGGTTTGTGCGGTTCTCTCACCTGGTTGCTTCTCACTTTCATACTGATTCCTAGATTTCAGTGTGTAGGAGCAGCTATTGTATGGATTGCCTCGGAAACCATGGTATTGATCCTTGCAGCGAGGAAAGTGAACAAGAAATTGAAAGAGGTTAATAAAAGACGAACATTATGATGAATCATACAGCTATTATTATCGTAACATTCAACCCTTCGTCAGAGGATTTGCAGCACATCAGAAATTTGTCTGCTTCCTGTGAAGGCTACATTGTTGACAACTCCCCTTCCCCTATTTTACAGCAAAAAGAGATAGGAAAAATGAATTATAACTGGATGAAAGGGAACAAAGGAATTGGCGAAGCCCAGGAATATGCCTTGATACAAGTCCTGGCGCAAGGAGTCTACACGTATGTCGTGTTTCTTGACCAGGATAGCAGGATTGATGCAGAGTATGTTCGGATGATGGTGTCGGAATATGAAAGAGTGTTGCTGGAAAATCCCAATCTGGGAATACTCGGTCCTACCATTTTGAATGCGACGCAACAAGAGGAATATCATTCCTATATCAGAAAAAAACAATATCAAGGGGATGGATTTCTCAAAAAGGAGAATATTATATCTTCTGGGAGCTGCATCAGTTGCAAGGTCTTGGAAAAGATAGGATTTCCTGATTCCAGACTATTCCTCGACTATGTGGATAGCGAGTGGTGTTGGAGAGCGCACAAGCGAGGTTTCATCTGTGGACAGACAGATCGTTGCCAGTTGTCACACCAAATCGGAATCAAGACCATCCATCTTGGAGTCATGCAAGACATTCTGTCGGCACCCATGCGTTATTATTACCAATATCGAAACTTCTTATGGTTGCTACATGTGAAATACGTGCCGAGATATTGGAAGTTGACGAACGCCGCAAAACTTCTTTTGCGTCCTTTCTATCTTCCATTTGTCACAAGTCACATCACACCTTATTATATATATATGTTGAGGGGTGTTTGGGATGGTATCACACAATATAAGAAATACAAAAATCACAAATAATGAAAATAGCTATCTATTGCGTCACCTACCATACTTATCAGGAACTGGACGCTTATCTTAGTAATATCGAAGAAAGACTTCAAGGATGTACGCAAATCGAATTGTCCGTGAACGTATGTGACAATACTGAAGGTGAGATTCTGCCTATCAATTACCAGCCCAAAAGATTCACAATCAACGTGTTTGGTGTCCATCGAAACCTCGGATACTTTGGGGGAATACGCTATATGATGGAAAAGGTGAATCCTGAAGATTTCGACATCTCCATCATCAGCAACGTGGATGTAGCCATCAGTGATGATTTCTTCTTGCGATTACAGAATTTGCTCATCCGTCAAGAGACTGGTTGGATTGCCCCCTGTATCTTTTCGCATCGAGAGCAAATAGACAAGAATCCCAAGATCATCGTTCGGTATAATAAGCGCAAGCTTTATCTGCTCCGAATGCTCTTCAGTTTTTCTCTACTCTACAATCTCTATAATCGTTATCTGCACAAAGGCAGAAAGAAGGTTCAGAACACCCAGTGGCAGAAAAAGTGGGTGCGCAAGATATATGCAGGGCACGGTTCCTTCATCATTCTCACCAAAGAATACTTCAAGAGGTGTGGCATCATCAATTACCCTTGCTTTTTGTTCTGCGAGGAGATATACCTAGGAGAGCAATGCAAGGAGCATCAACTGGATGTGGTTTATGAGCCAAGCCTTCGCATTGATGATGAAGAGCATGCTTCCACCGGAAGCTTCAAAGACAAGAAATACTGCAAATTCAACTATCAAGCATTATCGTATATAATCAAGAAATACTATTAGCTCAATGCCATCCTCATTACAAGGATGGCATGATGCACAAGCTTCGCTTTCCCGTATGCACGGAGTCAAAGCATATCCACTTGCCGTCGGCGCTGCATCTAGGATGTAGGTCGCACTTCCAATGCTTGTGTTCGGAAGGAGACACGAAGCACTTCGGACTCTTGGCATCGGCAAGTAGGACTATTTCATCCGTCACTCGGTTTACTTTGTATAATCTGACATGGCGCCATTTGTCAGGATAAGTATCCACCAGGAACCAGTCGTCGTCGATGAAATGCTGATGCCCATCACTGTTGAGAACAGGATAGGCACATCTTTTCCACTCCTTCATTTCGGGAGAAGAGAAATATACATGAGAATCCACATCTTCTACCCTGCAATATGCCACAATGCCATTGAGATGGTTCCAGGCATAATGAGAAACCATGCCCGTGGTAGGAGAAGCCATCAGTTGATTCTCTTGGAGGTCATAGACCATCAGGCGGGTATGACGAGATACCCCCTTATACCAACGATGCAAAAAAGCCACGTAACGATTGTCGTAAGAGAACTCTGTATGAGTTACAAAGTGCATTTTGTCATCCATCGAAGGCTCATGCTCAAATTCTGATATTTGCTGTATGCTGAGCAGCATCTTTCGCGTGTTTCTTTCCATATCTATCAAGTACAAGCCTGTTTTTTCTGTTATGCCTTCTGAAAGGACAGCATCGGCATCACTGACACAGTATCCATATCCTGGCATATTCTGCTCCAATCTGCCATAACTGAAGTTAGTGGCAAGCTTTCCGTCATAAGAGACGGTGTCTATCGGATAGTTCAATTTTTGAATCATATTACCCTTCATATCTATTACTTTAGCGCAGAGTTGTCCGTTTTCGCTGTCATTATAGACAATTCTTTCGTCCTTTGTCCATTGGAGTCTGCACCCCTTGTGATAATTCCAGGCATGGGTCTTGGCAAGACAATGCCAATCCGAGAAATCCTTGCCATCCAGATAGCCTATCTCCAAGGCGTCCTGCGGAGTCGGCATTCGCAAGGGAATGAGCAAACGATTGCAAAGAACTTTCTGGGAGTCTCGACTGAAAGGATCTAAATCGTGAAATCCGAAATAATACCCCTCACGGACCAGTAGCGATGAGCTGAACATGGAGTCATAATTAGGTAACAAGTCGAAGAAACCTTGATAAATATTGCGCAAGGAGTTCTTTAACAGATAATTGTTCTTTACCTTTTTATATACGTATGATTCTATTTTATTCATCTTTTTCTATTTTTATGCCTATGCAATAATTGGTTATACAATGCAAAAGTAGAAGAAATAATTGAAAGTACCAAATAATTTGCACTTTTTTGTGTCATACTGCAATAATAAGACATCCCAAACGTTATTATAGATATAAACAAGAAAATAGAAAGAACAATATAGAAATGGATAGGAACAGGTTAGTATCAGTTATCATGCCTACTTATAATGCCGGCAAATTTCTTGCCGACAGCATAAGTAGTATCCTAGACCAAACCTATCCTGACCTGGAACTGCTGATTACTGATGATGGTTCCACAGATCCAGTAACTCTGGATATTCTGCACAAGATAGAGGAAAAGGATAGCCGGGTGGATGTGCTCTATCTTGACCACAACCATGGAGCAGGATACGCCCGGAACAAGAGCATAGAACGTGCCAGGGGAAGATACATCGCTTTCTGTGATAGTGACGACCGGTGGACACCGGATAAACTGGAAAAACAAATCGCATTCATGAACCAGAAACAGTGTGCTCTATCCTGTGCCTCATACATCATCTTCAATTTGAACGAACAAAAATCTGTAGGCATCAATATCGCACCGCCCGAAATCACTTTCTCTATGATGAAGCGGGATAATAAAATAGGTTGCCTCACCGCTATCTATGATACCCAACTGCTGGGCAGAAAATACTATATGCCCACTTTACGTAAGCGACAGGATTGGGCTCTCTTCCTGCAAATCCTGAAAGATTGCAAGGTGTGTTATTCCTACCCCAACCAGCCGCTGGCTGTGTATTGCCGCCACAGGCATTCCATATCCAGCAGCAAGTTATCACTTGCTAAATACAATATAGCTGTTTATCGTAGCATTCTGGGGTATGGATGGTTGAAGGCTTGCTTCTACTTTGCTTTTTTGTTTTTGCCAACATACATTCTGAAACTAATGAAGCGAAAACAGGATAGTTACTGCTTTGTTAAAAGAAAAGGATAGCTAAATATAATATATCGCACAACTTTACGTTTATATAGTAAATGGAATAACTCTATATGAGAAATAGTATTGTTAAGACAAAAGTCATAGCAGATGGAATGAGTGCTATGGAGCGAAACGTCAAGCGAGCTGGCGACTTTCTGTTAGCAGCAATCAGCTTACTGCTCGTTTCGCCTCTCATGCTTCTAATATATATAATGGTAAGATGTGAAGATGGTGGACCAGCTATTTTCAAGCAGGAACGAATCGGACGGTTTGGGCGCCCCTTCAACATCTATAAATTCAGAAGCATGACGGTGGATGCAGAAAAGAACGGTCCTCAGCTCTGTTCCCATAAAAAAGATAAGCGGCTTACACGCATAGGCAAGTTTCTGAGAAAACACCATCTGGATGAACTTCCTCAACTCTGGAACGTGATTTGTGGCGACATGTCGTTTATTGGTCCTAGACCCGAACGAAAGTTCTACATAGACCAGATTATGGAGCGTGACCCTAGATATAAGAATCTGTATCAGATTCGCCCTGGTGTTACTTCCTACGCAACCCTCTATAACGGATACACAGATACGATGGAGAAGATGTTGCGCCGCCTGGATATGGACCTTTACTACCTGGAGCATCGCTCATGGTGGTTTGATGCCAGAATCTTAGGCAAGACTTTCATCAAGATGATCTTCGGAAGAGTGTTCTAAAACAAAAAAGTCATACCCCCAATCAAAGGGATATGACTTTTTTTGTTTCTTACAGATGATTCGAAAGCCCCAGCAAAGCCAAGGCTGCCTCATTATATTCATTGATGACATCAGCCTGCTTCATACCCATATCTATCGCCTCCTGCAAGGCATTGGCATATTCCACATAGCTGATTTCGCCACTCTCATACTCGGCAGTACTGAGGCGAACGATTTCTTTTGCCTTAGAAATGTTCTCGCCGTTATAATAAGCCATGCGCTTGGCTGCATTCTGGAAACGGTTGTAGCCTAGGCGATAATCACGTTCCTTTTCTTTCTGCTCCTGCTGCATCTCCAGTTCTGCTACCTCACGATTCTTCTTGGCAGCCTTCACCTTTGCCTTGGTTGCGCCGTAGAAGAGAGGCACGCCTACTCCAATCTCAAAGCCGAAGAAGTTACCCTCGGTAAATCGCTGACGGTCGATGTGGTAAGGATCCCAACTGGAAATGAGTGCCTGGGTGCGAAGCGTAAGCGAAAGAGATGGCGCATAACCCGTCTTGGCGCACTTCACCTCCTTATCGAGTGCCTTCAGACGGTCTTGCTGATACTGCGCATCAGCAGTCTGCTGATAGTTGAAGGTTCCGCTGACAGGAGATTCCAGTGCAATGAGATAAGATTCGGCAGGCAAAACTGGCTGATCGGTATTTAATAAAGCCATCAGTTCCAACTGCTTGTTCTCAGCCACACTCTTCACATTTACCATCTCTAAATGGTTTTCATTACGCAAGCGCTCGGCTGTAAGGAACTCCAGCTGTCTGGCTTCGCCTGCCTTGTAACGCTTCTCGGCAACATCGCAATAACGGTCGAGGATAGAATCCTGGCGCTGAAGGATACTCAGACGATGGGTCTGATAGAGCATCGCATAATAAGCAGAAGCAATCTCAAGCTTAATCTGCTGATTAGTTACACCAAGACGACTTTTCTCTGCCTGAGTTTCTGCCTTAAGCTGACCACGGCGGGCGGTATAAACCGTTGGAAATTCGATGCCCTGTGAAAATGCAAGAGCATTATCAGTATCGCCACTTGAAGCCGGATTCTGTCCGAAAGCAATCTCTGTCTTGTCCACATCCCATGCCGTTCCTTCCATTACCTTGGCACGTTCTATCGATTTTCGTCCAGCCTGCAACGTCAGGTTCTGCTTATCTGCCAACTGGAAACACTGTTCCAAAGTCATCTTCGTGCCGGGAATGGTGGCATCGAAAAGGTGAGCCTTTGCCTCTGAAGGGGCCAGCAGCATCAAAACTGCTGCCAGCCCGAATATAGTTTTCTTTTTTCTATTGTTCATCCTAAATGTTTTTATGTTATCTTCTGAAAAGCCTATTTCCTGGTGAATGTCTTGTAGATAGCAGGCAACACCAGCAAGGTGAGCAGTGTACTGGTTATCAGACCACCTATCACCACCGTAGCCAGTGGGCGCTGTACCTCTGCTCCATCACCCTGGGAAAGTGCCATTGGCAGGAAACCCATAGAGGCAACAAGTGCCGTCATCAAGACAGGACGCAAGCGAACCATACAGCTCTCGATGATGCGATGATGAATCAATTCTGTCACTCCACTGGATGCTGACAGCTTGTCAGCTGTCTTTTCTTCACGCTGCATCTGGTTCATCTGTCCGATAAGTACGATTCCGTTGAGCACCGCTACACCAAAGAGGGCTATGAAGCCGACACCTGCCGAGATGCTGAAAGGCATATCTCTGAGCCACAAAGCCCAGACTCCTCCGATGGCTGCCAGCGGAATGGCTGAGAAGACGAAGAGCGACTCACGAACATTCTTGACTGTAGCATAGAGCAACAGCAAGATAATGACAAGCGCTATCGGTATCACTACCATCAGACGGTTGGTTGCACTCTGCAGGTTTTCAAATTCACCACCATAATTATAATAGTAGCCATCCGGCAACTTCAGCTTTTCATCGAGAATCTCCTGGATATCCTCCACGGTACTCTGCACATCCCTGCCCTTCACGTTGAATCCAACATAGATGCGGCGGGCACCATCTTCATGAGAAACCTGAGCCGGCGCTGGTGAATAATCAATATCTGCCACCTGGGACAACGGAATATTCGTACCATCCTTGAGAGGTATGCTCAATTGCTCAAGCGTCTCTACGTTGCGCTGCGAAGGATCCATACGCAGCACGATATCAAACTTCTTGTCACCTTCGTAGAGAGAACCCGCCACGGCACCGGCAAAGGTGGTTTCCAATATCTCACTGATATCATCCACACTAACCCCGTAGGCAGCCATCTTTTCATGGTTGTATTTTACCTGGATCTGAGGCAAACCGGCAACTTCCTCCACAAAGATACCGCTCACGCCCGGCACATTTTCTATCATTCTCTTCACCTTGCCAGCCTGCTGAGTGAGCACGTCCAGATCTTCGCCAAATATCTTGATAGCCACATCCTGCTTGATACCTGTCAGCAGCTCATTGTTGCGCATCTGGATAGGTTGAGAAATCTCTGCTTCCAATCCAGGAATGGCACTCAAGGTTTCCTCCATCTTCTCCATCAGTTCTGGAGTAGTCTTGGCAGAGGTCCATTCAGCCTTCGGTTTCAGTGCAATCATGATGTCGGCACGTTCAACCGGCATCGGGTCGGTAGGAATCTCAGCACTACCTATACGGCTCACAACCTGCTTAATCTCAGGATATTCCTTCTTGAGCAGCTTTTCAGCCTTGGTACAACTCTCCACCATCTGCGACAATGAAGTTCCCTGCGACATACTCATCTCCACGGCAAAGTCTCCTTCTTCCAGACTTGGGATGAATTCGCCTCCCAGAAATTTGAAGCCCACGACACTGACGCAGAAAAGAGCCACAGCACCAGTGATGACATCCTTGTTACGTGCCAAGACCCAGTCAAGAACCGGACGGTACCATGCCTGCAACTTTTCTATCACGCGGTCGGAGAATGTTTTTCGGGTATGAACCTTTCGACTTAACATCAGTGAACTTGCCATCGGCACATAGGTAAGCGAGAGAATGAAGGCTCCCAGAATGGCAAAGAATACAGTAAGTGCCATAGGACGGAACATCTTTCCTTCGATTCCTACCAGTGTCATCAGTGGAATATATACAATCATAATGATGATTTCACCGAACGCAGCACTCTGACGGATTCGGGAAGCAGAGAAATGAACTTCCTCGTCCATCTGTTTCTGGGTCAGGGCAAATGGAGTTGCAGCCCCGCCATTCTGACATTGAGCAAGATAAGCAGCACGAACTTCCGGCTGCGAGAAATGACCGGTATTGATATGTGTCACCACAGCTTCAACAATGATGACCGCAGAATCCACGATCATACCAAAGTCGATGGCTCCCAGCGACATCAGGTTTCCGGCAATGCCAAAGGTCTTCATCATACCGAAGGCAAAGAGCATACTCAGTGGGATGACACTTGCTACAACAAGTCCGGCTCGCCAGTTACCCAGGAAGATAACAAGTACGAAAATTACGATAAGTCCGCCTTCAATCAGGTTGCGGGCGATGGTGCCCTCTACTCGGTCCACCAAATTGGTTCGGTCGATAAACGGTTCGATCACCACTCCTTCCGGTAGTGATTTCTGAATCTGATTGATTCGTTCCTTTACATTTTTGATAACTTCCTGGAAGTTCTCGCCTTTGAGCATGATGGCAATACCAGCCACCACCTCGCCTTCGCCATTGCGGGTAACGGCTCCGAAACGGGTAGCATGGCCCAACTGAACCTTTGCCACATCGCCCACCTTGACTGGTGTTCCATCCTCCGTCTTCACCGTGATGTTGGCAACATCCTCCAGATTCTTCACGACACCGATGCCTCGGATATAATACTGGTTGGAATTCTCCTCAATGTAGCTGCCACCCGTATTGGCATTGTTGCGCTGCAAGGCATCAAACACCTCGCTCACGGAGACTCCGCTGGCGTTCAGCTGGTCGGTATTGATAGCCACCTCGTATTGCTTGACATAGCCGCCCCAACCGCTTACTTCGGCAACGCCCGGGGTTCCGGAAAGCTGTTTGCGCACAATCCAGTCCTGCATGGTTCGGAGCTGGGTGAGCGAGTATTTATGCTCGTATCCCTCCTTGGCACGAATGGTATAGTGGTAGATTTCGCCCAATCCGGTGGCAATAGGTCCCATCTCGGTTTCGGTGTTCTTTGGCAGTTCTTTCTCCAACTGTTCCACCACCTGACTCACCTGCGAACGTGCCCAATAGATATCGGCGGCATCGTCGAAGACAAGCGTGATAACCGAGAGTCCGCTTCTTGAAATGCTTCGGCGTTCCCGGATGCGGGGGATATTGGCAAGCGCCATCTCTACAGGAGTGGTTACGTATTGTTCCACCTCCTGGGCTCCCAGCGAAGGAGCCTGTGTGATAACCTGCACCTGATTATCTGTAATATCTGGGGTGGAATCGAATGGCAGATGCACAAGCGACCAGACACCCCATATCGCCAGGGCTATAGAGAGTACTCCAATCACCAGTTTGTGGCGAATGGAATAAGTAATAAGTTTCTGAAACATAAGCTTTAATCTAAAAATGATTCGTTGAAAACTATTAAAGCTTAATGTGCATGCTCGCTATGTTCGCCTGTAAGCGAAGCCAGATAATAAGCGTTCTCGGTTACAATCTTCTTGCCGGCAGCTCCATCCTTGCCCTTCAGCAGATGTTCGCAAAGCTTCACCTCTGTATATTTACCATCCGAAGCGCCTGTGGTCACCTCATGACGGGAGAAGCTATAGTTGCCCTTGTTAGGCGCTCCATTGAGAGCAAAGACATACTGCTTTCCATCTGCGCTCACAATTGCCTGGGATGGCAAGGCGAGACACTGCTGGCTACCTGTAGCTATCTTCCCGCTTACATACATGCCTGCGAAAAGCTTTCCGCCATGAGTGTTGCCTGAAGAAGAATGCAGATAACCCTTCACGCTAGCCGCATCCAACTTAACGTGGACAGCAACGGCTTTCGAGTTATCGTTAAAGTATTGGTTCATACCATAAACGGTTCCTGAAAGTTTTACGCCAGGCTGGTTAGTCAGGTTTATGGTCACCCGATTTCCAACCTTAATCTTTGATAAATCCTTCTCGAAGACATTGAGGTCACATTCCACCGCCTGGGTGTTTCTAATCTTCATCAGAGGAGTCTGCATATCAGCATAACTTCCCAAACTGGTAGTCATCTCGCTCACGATGCCGGAGATAGGCGCATGCAAAGGGAACGCTGTGGTAAACTTGCCTTTGGATACAGCAGAAGTAGAAATACCCATCTGGCTGAGCTGTCTGCCAATACCCAAAAGATTGGTATGAGCCACTTGGTAATCTTTCTTGGTCTGCTGTAAGGTACGCTTCACACCTGCTCCCTGCTTACTGAGCAGAAGTTGGCGCTCCAAATCTGCCTTGGCAAGTTCACACTCCTTGGCAGCAGAGTAATACTCACGCTGAAGACTTACCACATCTGTATTTTCAACGGTAGCAACAACCTGTCCCTTATGAACAAGCTGCCCTTCTTTTACAGAAATAGATTTTACGATACCGCCCATCAAAGAGGCAACATCACCCATTGCCTGCGGACGAAGCACAAGCGATCCTTTCGCTTCTATGGTGGTATCCATCTCGCGCTCCACAGCCACACCCATCTTCAAATCTACGGTGCTGACCTGCTTGGCAGTCAACGGAATATGATCAAAATCTACTACTTCTTCTTCATGTTCATGCTCATGTTCCTCATGTGCATGAGCCTCTGAACCGGTCTGCTTCCCAAAGAAAGCGAATCCAGCCCAGGCAATCGCCGTAACGGCGACGATCAAAATTATTCTTTTCATGTTTTTTCTATTTTATAATTCTACACTACAATTTGACACAACGAATCTTATCAAAAATCCGTTGGCAAAAGTACACAAAAGATCTTGCAACTCAGTTGCATTCAAATCTTCAAATCGATTTTTGCAACCAAGTGGCAAACTTGTAAAATCATAAAATAGAAGGAGGCCCCCGCCTGCTATAGCCAGCCGCCAACCCCTCAACAAGCGGAGAAGCTGCCACATGCTGCCATCTCACTGAAATGAGTGAGAGACGAGGGAAGGTTAAAAGGGAAGAACAGGACAGGACCACAAGCTGATGGTTCTCATCTACCTGCAACTTGCGGATTCCCTTCACCATCTTGGAATTGACGACAAACTGATGCATTTGACGAACGCTACAGTTCTCACGATCTCTATCATTTTCCTGATCATGATGTCCTGTATGCTCATCATTGATGTTGCCATCCTGCTCACATTGCTCCTGAATCGTACAGATACGCCCCATGTGGTGATGATGGGTCATCACCGTAGATAGCAATATACTCAATGTAGCTATCCAGAGACTGAATATGTATAATGTTCTTTTCCTCATTCGCAATTTGGCTACAAAATTACAGTTTTTTTGCAATATTACCAAGAAGACGTGATGATTTTATAGCATTTTTTTCTAAAAAAAACTAAAAGACAAGTTTCCGTACTTAATTCATAGCCGTATTTAAAATTAAATTTAGTACCTTTGCAATCAAAATTAGTACATAAATAGAAATGAAAAAGTTTATTGCAGTTTTACAGTTACTCTTCGTAGTAATATTGGCTCATGCGCAGATGATGAACCCTGTGAAGTTCTCAACCTCGCTCAAGACCAATGGAACCGCTGTAGCGGAAATCGTGTTTAATGGAAAGATTCAACCGGGATGGCATGTCTATTCTACAGGTTTGGGCGCAGACGGACCTATTTCAGCCACTTTTAACGTAAACAAGCTTGACGGTGTAGAACTCGTAGGCAAGTTACAGGCTCGTGGCTATGAAATTTCAAAGTTCGACCCTCTCTTTGAGATGAAGTTACGCTTCTTCGAGGGTAGCGCCACTTTCGTACAGAAAGTGAAGTTCACCAAGCCTAACTATCGTATCGATGCTTATTTAGAGTATGGCGCTTGCAGCGACCAGAATTGTCTTCCACCTAGCGAGGCAAGCTTCAAGCATAGTGGTAAATCTCCTGCTGTAGATGGCAAGGATGCTGTCAGCCCTGAAGATGCGAAAGCTAACGGAAAGGTAGAAGATCCAGCAGCTATCGCTAAGGCGAAAGCAGACTCTTTGGCTCAACTTGCCGTAGCAGAGAAAGTAGATAGCACAGCTAATATTGATTCTTCATTCTCTGTAGATGGTGATGATGCTAAGGCTTGGTGGAAACCTGTTGTAAAGGAGCTTCAGGCATTTGGTGGCAACAATGACATTGCCAACCATTCACTCTTCTATATCTTCATTATTGGTTTTGTGGGCGGTTTGCTCGCTCTTGTGATGCCATGTATCTGGCCTATCATTCCGATGACAGTAAGCTTTTTCCTGAAGCGTGCCAAGAATGACAAGAAGAAGGGTATCCGCGATGCTATCACTTATGGTTTGAGTATTGTCATCATATACTTGGCACTCGGTCTCACCGTTACTGCCATTGCAGGTCCTAGTACCCTCAATGCGCTTAGTACAAGTGCGGTATTCAACATCATCCTCTTCTTGCTTCTGGCAGTCTTCGCATTCTCATTCTTCGGATGGTTCGAAATCAAGTTGCCAGACAGTTGGGGTAATGCTGTAGATAACAAGGCTTCCAGCACAACCGGACTCATCAGCATCTTCCTGATGGCGTTCACACTCGTGCTCGTAAGTTTCTCTTGTACCGCTCCTATCATCGGCTTACTTCTGGTACAGACTGTTACATCAGGTGACTGGTTGGCGCCAACCATTGGTATGTTTGGTTTTGCCCTTGCTCTCGCCTTGCCATTCACCCTCTTTGCACTCTTCCCATCTTGGTTGAAGTCAGCTCCTAAGTCTGGTTCCTGGATGGAGACCATCAAGATTGTGCTTGGTTTCATTGAGCTTGCTTTCTCTTTGAAGTTCTTGTCTGTAGCAGATTTGGCTTATGGCTGGCACATTATGGATCGCGAGGTATTCCTCTCACTCTGGATTGTCATCTTTGGCCTGCTCGGTCTCTACCTGATTGGCAAGTTGAAGTTCCAGGTAGATGCTATCGGCGGTGACCTCAACAAGCCAATGCCAGTAGCTTGCATTATGCTTGGTCTTTGTTCCTTGGCTTTCTCCGTGTATATGATTCCTGGTCTTTGGGGTGCACCTTGCAAGGCAGTAAGTGCTTTTGCCCCACCTGTAAATACCCAGGATTTCAATCTGAACACCAAAGTGGTAGAACCTGCTTATAAGGACTATGAGGAAGGTATGGCAGCAGCAAAGGCAGCAGGCAAGCCAGTACTGATTGACTTTACCGGCTACGGTTGTGTCAACTGCCGTAAGATGGAAGTTTCTGTCTGGACAGACCCTAGTGTTACTGACATCTTGACAAAGGATTATGTTCTCATTTCTCTCTATGTAGATGACAAGACTCCATTGTCACAGCCTATGGAGGTGACTTTCAATGGCGAAAAGCGTACATTGAGAACCGTCGGTGACAAGTGGAGCTACTTGCAGGCAAGCAAGTTTGGTGCTAATGCTCAGCCATTCTACATTCCTGTGGATAATGAGGGAAATCCTCTGAACGCTGCATTCAGCTTCAAGGAGGATGTCAGTGCTTATCTTGACTTCTTGCATAAGGGTCTTGATAACTATCGTAAGTAATAATTAACTTTTCATAAGGCGGGAGTGGCATGTTATTTGCTGCTCCCGTTTTTGTAATTAAAGTATAACACTATAAAAAGAGGAATTTATGATCAATAAAGAAGTTCCAGTCCTGCTTTTGACAGGCTATCTGGGCAGTGGTAAGACTACCCTGCTCAACAAGATTTTGGCTAACAAGAAGGGTATCAAATTTGCCGTTATCGTCAACGATATCGGTGAGGTGAATATTGATGCAGCTCTCATAGAGAAAGGTGGTGTGGTAGGTCAGAAGGATGATTCCTTGGTTTCACTCCAGAATGGATGTATTTGCTGTACCTTGAAGATGGACCTCGTAGAACAGCTCAAGGAAATTGTAGATATGAAGCGTTTCGACTATATTGTAATAGAGGCAAGCGGTATCTGCGAGCCTGCACCTATAGCACAGACCATCTGCTCTATCCCATCCCTGGGTCCTCAGTATATCAAGAACGGCATCTTGCGTCTTGACAGCATCGTAACAGTCGTTGATGCACTTCGTATGAAGGACGAGTTTGCCAATGGTTCTGATTTGATGAAGCCAAACCTCGATGAGGAGGATCTCGCTTCTCTCGTCATCCAGCAGATGGAATTCTGTAACATCATCCTTCTCAATAAAGCAGCAGATGTAGAGCCTAAGGAGTTGGAGCACCTGAAGCAGATTATCCGCGCCATCCAGCCTAAGGCAGAAATCTTTGAATGCAACTATGGAGATGTAGATCTCGATCTGATTGTCAATACTCACAAGTTTGACTGGCAGACTGTTGCAACATCAGCAGGCTGGATTCAGGAAATCGAATCTGAACGAAGCGGAGAAGAGGAGCATGATGAAGAGGAGCATGAGCATCATCACCACCATGATGAAGACGATGACGAGCACGAGCATCACCATCATGATGAAGAAGAGGACGAACATGAGCATCACCATCACGATCACGAGGATCATGAACATGGTCACCACGGTGGCGAGGTTGAGGAATATGGTATCGGAACCTTCGTATATTATCGCCGCAAGGCATTCGACCTGGGTCTCTTCGATGAGTTTGTTGCAAGAAAATGGCCTCGTGACATCGTTCGTGCCAAGGGTATCTGCTATTTTGCTGATGAACCAGACATGTGCTATGTTTTCGAGCAGGCAGGTCAGCAGAAGACAGTCAAGCAGGCTGGTCAGTGGCTCGCAACAATGCCAGCCGACCAGCTCGCAGAACTGCGCAAGAACAATCCGCAGCTCGAGAAGGAATGGGATGAGAAACTTGGTGACCGTATGATCAAGATTGTATTCATAGGTCAGCACATCAAGGATCAGAAGGATGCTATTATCGCCGAACTTGATAAGACTTTAGCACTCTAAAGAAAGTCGCCCTGTCAGGCAAAAGCATGAAGAGATTTATGTTTTTGTCCTCACAGGGCGTTATATTTTACTTGTAAAACTTAAGAGATAATAGCGCATTTTAACTACCGAAAAGATAAAAAAAACAGAAATTAAAGGAAAAATGCGGGTAAAAATGCAGTTTTTTCTTCGTTTGTACTTTTAATTCGTTTTTTTTTGTTAAATTTGCACCCGATTAATAAATAATTAAGTGAATATACAAAGAAATGAAGACCGATTTTCGACCTGCATATATTAAGGACTTTGAGGCGTGTTGGAACATCATTGACCAGGCTCGTCGCTCTATGATCGCATCAGGACGTCATCAGTGGACTAATGATTATCCTGCCGAGCACGATATAAAAGACGACATCAACAATGGTAACGCATACGTACTTACCGTAGATGGCGAGGTGGCTGTCTATGGTGCAGTAGCACTCAATGGTGAACCACAGTACGATTTTATCGATGGCGACTGGCTTACCACAGGCGATTATTATGTAATACACCGCTTTGCTACGTTGCCTAAATATCAGCGTGAGGGTTTCGCACGTATATTTATTAATAAGGTGAATAGTCTCTGCGAGGTAGAAAAGGTTCCTAGCATCAAGGTAGATACCAATTTCGATAATCTTCCGATGATTAACTTGCTCTCTTCCATGGGCTTCTGCATCTGCGGAAGAATCAACTATGGGAACAGAGGTATGCGCTTTGCTTTCGAAAAGCAAACGATACAGCCACAAATACAATAACGATTTACAGACATTATGGAGGATAAATTAAATAGAATGAGAAGCTTGGTCAATCAACTGAACCAAGCTTCTGATGTTTATTATAACGGCAAAGGTGAAATCCTTACCGATTACGAATGGGATGCCCTATTCGACCAACTCAAGAAGCTGGAAGAGGAAACCGGCGAAATTCTCCCCGACTCCCCTACCAACAAAGTTTCTGAAGATACGATCGTCGGTCAGAAGGAAGAACACGAGTTCGCAGCTCTCTCTCTGGCAAAGACCAAGAAGGTCAGCGACCTCGTTAAGTGGGCAGAAGACCGCCCTATCTGGATTTCCTGGAAGCTGGATGGCCTCACCTTGGTTGTGACATACGACAATGGCAAACTAACCAAGGTGGTGACTCGCGGTAATGGTCATATAGGCACCAACATTACGCATCTGGCACCAGCTATCAGTGGTATTCCGCAGTCCATCAGCGAAAAGGGACATCTCGTGATTCGTGGCGAGGCTGTCATCTCCTATGCCGACTTCGAGCAGTTTATCATCGAAAGCGAAGGTGATTACGCCAATCCCCGCAATCTTGCATCCGGATCTCTTTCTTTGAAAGATGTAGAAGAAGTAAAGCAGCGCCATATCCAATGGATTCCTTTCACCCTGGTTTATTGCGAACAGGAAATCACATCATGGGGCAAAAGAATGCAGTGGCTGGAAGAACAGGGTTTTCATCCGGTAGAGCGCCAGAAGATAGAGCAGCCAACTTCTGATAACATCCAAAAGGAAATTGATGCTTTTACAGCTAAGGTGACCAACAAAAAGAATCCTTTCCCTGTAGATGGGCTCGTCATCTGCTATGATGATACCTCCTATGCTGCTACTGGTTCCGTAACAGGTCATCATGCAACAAGAGCCGGTTACGCCTTCAAATGGCAAGATGAGCACGCCGATACCGAACTCGACCACATCGAATGGTCGTGTGCAGCCAATACCATCACTCCTGTGGCTGTCTTCAAGCCTGTAGAACTGGAAGGCACAACTGTTCAGCGAGCCTCTCTCTGCAATGTAAGTGAATGCGAGCGTTTGGGTATCGGAGGCAAGGGAACCCGATTGCAGGTAATCAAGGCCAACAAGATAATCCCAAAGGTGATCAATGTGACAGAATCACTGGGTGTTTTTGAAATTCCTGAAGTGTGTCCTGTCTGCCATGCTGAAGCTATCGTTAGAGAAAGCGAAAGCGGTACGAAAACACTGCATTGTACCAACCCTCAATGTGCGGCGAAGCAGTTGAAGAAGTTCACGAGATTCGTAAGCAAGGAAGGTTTGAACATAGAAGGTATTTCTGAACAGACCATCTGGAAGCTGGTAAACGAAGGCTTGATCAGTGAATATGCAGACTTTTATCATCTTTCCGATCATGCCTATGTCATCTCTTCCTGGGAAGGATTCGGAAAGAAGAGTGTAGGCAATATGCTGGAAAGCATCCGCAAAAGCCGAAATACAGATGGTCGCCATCTGCTCTATGCACTGAACATCCCACTGTGTGGAGGTGATGTAGCCAAAAAGCTGATTGAACGCTATCCTGTCCAGAAACTGATAGAAACCGCACGACTCTGTATGTTTGATGATGAGTTTGCCAGCATCGACGGTATCGGTCCTGAAAAAAGCGCCAAATTCATCGCCTGGTTCAAAGATGACAACAACTTCGCTCATGTACAGCATCTGATGAAGGAGCTGACCATTACAGAACAGGCTCCTGTAGAAAAAGGCACGCTGTGTGATGGACTAACCTTCGTTGTAACGGGTGATGTTCATCATTATAAAAACCGCACCGAGCTGAAGGCTTACATCGAAAGCCAAGGTGGCAAGGTGACGGGAAGCGTAAGCAAGAGCACAAACTATCTGATTAATAACGATGCTGCCTCGCAGAGTTCAAAGAACAAGAAGGCACACGAACTCAACATCCCTATCATCACGGAAGATGAGTTCGTTGAGAAATTCGGATAAAAAGAAATCCCTTAGACTTCCACAAGCCTAAGGGATTTTTTTATTCTGTTATTCTTGAGAATTAATTTGTTCCGCAATATTGTCCCATAAAAAGGATACCGCCACTCTGACTGTCCTGAATCATATACACGAATGGACGGTCGGCGATGAACTCCACATTTCTTGTCTCCTCAGGTGCCATGGCTGTCAGCATCACGGCAGCTGTTACAGCAGCAGCCTTTGTTCCCTGCTCATTCACCTCTATCTTTGCCTTCTGGAGCATCTTGCTTACAAAGAAATTGCCGTCAGCAAAATGACTGAAGTTCGCTTTGCCTGCCACAAACATAGAAGGAGCACCCAAATCACTGATGATTGCATTCAGAGGCAGTTCCTGCTCGATAGTAAATTTAGGCAACTTGAGATTCACCATACAGTTTTCCATATTCTGCGAAATCTGATTCAGCTTCTCTTCATCCAATCCTTTCATCATTTCCTGGATATTCTTGCCCTCATTTGGCAGAAGTACCAGCATGCGATAGCTGCCATTACCATAAGGAAGATCTACTGCCTTGAAATCCTTGTTCTCAACATAGAAGAGCTTCTTTACCTGATGCATCATTTCCACTTTCTGGATATCACGTGTATAGCCACGGAAGTTCTCCAGCTTAGTGTCCTTGGCATTGAACTTGTTCTGCCATGTTCCCTTGAAATAGATGGCATTCATCAGATACGATACTGCATCGGCTGAAACCTGATCAATAATACGGGGAATCATGCCGTTGGTCTTTTCCTTGCACCAGCCATTGATGCGGTCAGTTGACTTGGAAGAGGTGAAATCAAGACTTTCGATACCAGCCAAATAACTATCGCTCACTTTCTGACAGAAATCCTTGTTGAGCTGGAAGTTCTTGTTTACGGCAATGTAATTAGCTATATTCACGGTTGTCTGCTTATCCTGCTTGTTAGCAGTAAGAAGCATCGCCTTATAAAGCTCATTCAGATCGTTGACAGAAACTCCTTCGCAACCGATAGCTTTCAATATCTCCTGCTGCGTGATTCCATCCGCACCATTTGCCAGCATTCCCATCAGATAAGATACGCTCATAGGTGAAATCACCTTAGACTCCATATCTGTAATCTTATTGAAGAGGCGAAGCGCAAATGCATTGTTTTTCTTCACTATATCCTGCTGGGCGTCAGAAAGAACGAGATAGCTATTATCCAAATCCTCTTCATTCTTACCCATTTCGCTGTCCTTGCTTGCATTGGAATCACCGTTTATTTTCTTGCTGCTAGCACAAGAAGTCATAGCCATTGCAGCCATCATCATCAGGGCTGCCATAGTTATCTTACTGTCATTTCTCTTTTTCATAATCTTTTAATTTTGTTGATAATCTGTCTATGAAATGCAAGTTGCTGCGATTCCTTGCATCGGGAGGCTAAAATTTAAGACTCGTTAACTGCCTCCTTACCTGGCAACACACGCAAATGATATCTGTTACCATCGAAGTCAACACGCATCAGACTCTGAGGTTTGGTTATCTTGGCTAACTCAAGAGCCACATGCCCCATCGTTTTGCGAAGATTCAATTCGATACAAGATACAAGCTCTAACTGGCCATCCTTTGCAGCAATCATCATATCTACTCCAAACGGCCCATTATAGTTTTCCTTTAACGCAGGTTCAACTATATCTATAATTCTCTGTCTAGCAGAGAAAAGTGTATCTTCACTGATGTATTTCTTTATCATTTCAATCTTCTCTTCTTCAGAGCAGAGCAAGTTACCGGTATAGGCATTTTTGACGGTATCGAAGAGCGAGAGTCCCAGATAGTGTACCTTGCCGTCACGCATCTCGAATTCCATACCGAAATCTTTCACCTTATTATAATATGGCTCTACGGTCACACCACCCTGTCTGAAGATGATGTTGCTTACCCAGCGTTGGAAAGCCGGATATTCACCATTTGTCCGGAACTCATCGGCAGAAACATATTTCACGCCTCTACCACTGCTGCTCCAAGGAGCCTTGACAACAGCCTTACCCCACTTCATTACGTATTCCTTAACCAGAGCAAAGTTATCTGCATACACTACATCCTGCTGCAGATGTTCAGCAGCCCATTGGCGGCTGCTTATCGCGCGTACCTTATCTAATACCTCATCAGTAGGCAGCATGATTTCCGGCAAACCGATACGTTCGAGCTCGCCTTTCAGACTCAAGTCCCATCCCCAAGGATGCACGCAGTCTATAAACTCCGTCTTAAGCAGATGCTCAAGCTGCAGTTTGGTTATAAACTCAACTTTTTCCAACAGATGCTCCCCCAAATGGCGCACCTTGTCGCGTGCATTGTCGATGTCGTCAACAAGCACCAAGTCACCCTGATCTGCCCACAAGGCAGGAATAAATGCAAGGTCGCTTCGCAACTGTCTTCCAGCATGTGGAGCGGTAAACTGTCGCAAATGAGCGGCCAATGCCAAATCGTGTTCTGGATTGAAGATATGTAGTTTCATACTGCAAAGATACAAATTATTGAGATAAAAACGGCAAAAGAAGGTAAGTTTTACTTAGAAAAGTGCTAAATAATGAAAAAAATGTTAGTTTTTGCTATCTAGAGTTTGCAAATTTAAAATATATTATTACCTTTGCATCGTAAAAAACAAATATGAATCAATATTAAACGCATGGAAGAAGCATTCTTCAGAACACATACATACCTAGTTGAGCATACAGATGCTCCAGTCAGACGAACCTTGATGGATGAGATTGACTGGAACGATCGTATGATTGGCATCAAAGGCACTAGAGGCGTAGGCAAATCTACCTTTCTCCTCCAGTATGCCAAGGAACACTTTGGACCATACGATCGCAAGTGCTTGTATGTGAACATGAACAACTTCTATTTCCAGAGCAGAGGTATTGCCGATTTTGCAGGTGACTTTGTGAATCAAGGTGGACGAACACTTCTGATAGACCAGGTTTTCAAACAGCAGGACTGGAGCAAGGAGCTCCGCAAATGTTACGACTTGTATCCTGAATTGAAGATTGTGTTTACAGGTTCCAGCGTCATGCGCTTGAAGGAAGAGAATCCAGAACTCAATGGCATCGTGAAGAGTTACAATCTCCGTGGCTTCTCATTCAGAGAATATATCAATCTGAAGACGGGCAACGATTTCCAGCCATACGAGCTCGAAGATATTCTCCGCAATCATGAACACATCATCAAGCAGATCCTTCCCAAGGTGAGTCCGATGAAATACTTCAATGATTATCTGCATCATGGCTTCTACCCATTCTTCTTGGAACAGCGTAACTTCACAGAGAATCTACTAAAGACAATGAACATGATGACCGAGGTTGACATCCTCCTCATCAAGCAGATAGAACTGAAGTATCTGCCAAAAATAAAACGCCTGTTCTACGAGTTGGCTGTCGAAGGCGCCAAGGCTCCCAACGTGAGCCAGCTGGCCGAAAGCATCAATACAAGTAGGGCAACCGTGATGAACTACATTAAGTATCTGGCTGATTCCAGACTCATCAACATGATCTATCCAGAGGGGCAGGATTTTCCGAAGAAACCATCTAAGGTGATGATGCATAATACTAACTTGATGTACGCGATCTATCCTATACAGATTGACAAGCAGGAAGTGATGGAAACATTCTTCGTCAATTCACTTTGGAAAGACCACAAAGTTCACCAGGGCGGCAAAGACCACTATTATACAGTGGATGGCAACAGAAAATTCAGAGTCTGTGATGCACAAACTCCCAACAAGATGCGTAGTAATCCAGATACCATCTATGCCCGTTACAATACGGAGGTGGGCAAGGACAACAAGATTCCGTTATGGCTCTTGGGATTCCTGTATTAACGAAATTTCGAAAAGAAGAATTAAATACAAAACATTTTTAATATTTTATCTAAAAGTA
>ERZ1034691.572-NODE-572-length-27495-cov-13.920408_pt1 | contig 27495 bp, 22 predicted proteins | sample MGYA00520638_ERZ1034691 | MGnify/ENA primary metagenome ERZ1034691 (study PRJEB33766, sample SAMN09781763) | gut metagenome | biome: gut microbiome | host: Homo sapiens | place: Madagascar | study: EMG produced TPA metagenomics assembly of the PRJNA485056 data...
GCAGAGATCCCGGCAGCCGAGCTGGCGGGCTACGGCTTTGCGGTGGAAAGCACCGAAACCATCCTTTACGAATACACGGGCTGGAATGATATTGACGGTGTGACGTATTATTATGACCCGGCAACCCATCAGCCGGTCACCGGCAACCAGGTGATTCGGGGCGATGTATACACCTTTGGCGCTGATGGTGCCTTGAACCGCACTGCCCGCGGTATTGATGTTTCCAAGTATCAGGGCGTTATCGACTGGAACGCCGTCAAGGCGGACGGCATCACCTTTGCCATCATCCGTGTGGGCTACCGCGGCTACGGCAGCGGCGCTTTGGTCGAGGACTCGCAGTTCCGCGCCAACATCCAAGGCGCAACGGCGGCGGGGCTGAAGGTCGGCGTCTACTTCTACAGCCAGGCCGTTGACGAGGCAGAGGCTGTCGAGGAAGCCAGTATGGTGCTGAGCCTTTGCGCCGGGTACGGCTTGCCGGTGGGCGTCTACTACGACACCGAAAAGGTCGCCGGGGACACCGGGCGCGCCGATGGCATCAGCGCCGCCCAGCGCACCGCCAACGCCGTGGCGTTCTGTGAAACCATCCGCGGTGCCGGGTATACAGCGGGCGTTTACTCCTACGCAAGCTGGTTCTACAATGCGCTGAACTTTGCCAACATCAGCAAGTACCGCATCTGGATCGCCCAGTACCGCGACACGCTGAGCTTTAACTACCACTACAACATCTGGCAGTACACCAGCACCGGCAAGGTGAGCGGCGTACCCAAGGCTGTGGATATGAATATCGGCTGACAAAAACCCGCCCTCCTCATTTTGGGGAGAGCGGGTTTTTCTTTCGTTTATTTCGATGCGGGCTGTGCGCCGGGCAAAAGGGTCACAACATCGCGCAAAAGGGTCAGCGGGCTTTCGCCGCGCTGTACGCGCAGGCTGAAATACGGGCGTCCCATGGCGTTGTACAGCACGCGGTGGGGGAACTGCTCCATAATCGCGCCCAGCTGGCGCGGACCCACAATGTCGCTGTACAAAATCAGCTGGTCGCCGCGCTGCACGATCTCCGCAATGCCGACACGGGCGGCGGTCACGCGCACCAGCGAAACATCCACCAGCCCCTGCACGCTCTTGGGCGGGTCGCCGTAACGGTCAATCAATTCATCCAGCACATCCTCGGCATCGGCGGGGGTTTCAATGGCGGCAATGCGCTTGTACGCCTCGATGCGTCCGGCGGCGTCGGGGATGTAATCCTCCGGCAAAAAGGCGTCGATGGAAATATCCACAAGACAATCGCTTTTGTCGGGTGCGGGCGGCTCGCCGCGGGCGGCGCTGATCGCCTGCCCCAGCATTTTTACATACAAATCGTAGCCCACGGCTTCCATATGCCCGTGCTGGCTGTGTCCCAGCAGGCTGCCCGCGCCGCGTATCTGCAAATCGCGCATGGCAATGCGGAAGCCGGAGCCGAAGGAGGTAAACTCCCGTATGGCGGAAAGCCGCTTGGCGGCGATCTCGGTCAGGACCTTGTCGCGGGTAAAGGTGAAATAGGCATACGCCTTGCGGGAGGAACGCCCCACCCGCCCGCGAATCTGGTACAGCTGGCTAAGCCCCATACGGTCGGCGTTTTCGATAATCAGCGTGTTGCAGTTGCGCACGTCCACGCCGGTTTCAATCAGCGTGGTGCAGACCAGAATGTCGATTTCATTATCCAACAGCTGCTGCCAGACCGAGGAAATCTGCTCCTCGGTCATTTTGCCGTGGGCAATGCCGATACGCGCACCCGGCACCATCTGCCCGATGCGTGCGGCGCAGGCGTCAATGGTTTCCACGCGGTTGTGCAGATAATACACCTGCCCGCCGCGTGCCAGCTCCTTGCGGATCGCCTCGGCCACGATGCCCGCGTCATATTCCAGCACATAGGTTTCGATGGGCTGGCGCTCAAAGGGCGGCTGCTCAATGGTACTCATATCGCGTATGCCCGAAAGCGCCATATTCAGCGTGCGCGGAATGGGCGTGGCGGACAGCGTCAGCATATCCACACCGATGAAATTCTGCTTGAGCTTTTCCTTGTGCTTTACGCCGAAGCGCTGCTCCTCGTCGATGATGACCAGCCCTAAATCCTTGAACTTCACATCATCCGAAAGCAGCCGGTGGGTACCCACCACAATGTCCACGGTGCCGTCTTTTAAACCGCGCAGCGTTTCTTTTTGCTCCTTGGCGCTGCGGTAGCGGCTCAGCAGCCCGATGCGGACGGGGAAGGACTCCATACGCGCAATGGCGGTGTTGAAGTGCTGCCACGCCAGAATGGTCGTGGGCGCTAAGATGGCGCACTGCTTGCCGCCCATCACGCACTTGAACGCCGCACGCAGGGCAACCTCGGTCTTGCCGACACCGACGTCGCCGCACAACAGGCGATCCATCGGGTAGGGCTGCTCCATATCGTGCTTGATGTCGGCGGCGCAGGTCAGCTGGTCGGGGGTTTCGTCGTAGGCAAAGCGCTGCTCAAAATCCCCCTGCCAGGTGTCGTCATCGGGGAAGGCGTAGCCCTTTGCCTGTTTGCGGCGGGCGTACAGCTCGATCAGCTCCTTCGCCATCGCCTCGGTGGCGGCCTTGACCCGCTTGCGCGTCTTGACCCAGTCGCCGCCGCCAAGGCGGCTCAGCTTGACATTGTCGCTGTCGCCGGGCGCGGTATAGCGCGAAAGCAGATCCAGCTGGGTGACCGGCACATACAAAACGTCCTTTTTGTCGTACTGGATGCGCAGGTAGTCCTTGGTTACGCCCTGCACGGTCATACGCTGGATGCCCGCATAGCGCCCGATGCCATGGTTCTGGTGTACGACCAGATCGCCCTCGGAAATTTCGCTCAGGCTGTTCAGGGCATCCTTGCTGCGTTTTTTCTTTTTCTGCACGCTGCTCACGCCAAAGGCGCGGGCGGTGATGACGGCGTATTTGGCAAACGGCAGGCTGCACCCGGCGCTCAACTGCCCGGGCAGCACCTGCACCAGCCCGGCGGCGGGGGCGGCGGCCGCATCGGTGGTAACCTGCAAGCCGTGGGTGCGCAGGTCATTGGCAAGCCCGGCTGCCGCGCGGGCGGTACCTGCCATCACGGTCACGGTGGCACCGCCGCTGCACAGCGGGTTCACATCCTCCAGCAGGGCGGCAACCTCGCCGCCCCACGCGGGCAGGGTGTGCGCGGGCGCATTGACCACGATTTTCAAGGGAATGTCCGGCATACTGCGCGCAAAGTTTTCGGCGCAGATGGTGGGGTAGCGTCCGGGCTGCGCCCACAGCCACGCGGCATTGGCGTACAGCTCACCCAGCCCGGCAGCCAGCACGCCGTCCTGCAGCAGCGCGGCAAGCTCCTCGCCCCGGCGGAAATCCGCCGCACGCTGCGCTTCCTTTATGGAGGCAGGCTCCTCAAAAATCAACAGCGGTTTGTCCAGATAATCCAGCACGGTGGCAGGTTCGGAATAGCGCACGGCGAGATATTTGTCCATATTCACCGGCATAACCCCGGCGTCCAGCTGGCTCAGCTCGGGGGCAAGGCAGCTTTCCAGCGCGGTGCGCTTTTTGCCGCGCTGCTTTTTTAAAAAGGCGCGCAGCAGCTCGGCGGCAGCGGGCGGTGCGCCCAGCAGGACCTCCCGCGCAGGGCTGACATATATTTTAGGAATACTCTCGTCCCGGCGCTGGGTGGCAAGGTCAAAGGTGTGCAGGGTGTCGATCTCATCGCCCCAAAACTCCATACGCACGGGCTGTTTCATATCGGGGGCGTAGATATCCACAATGTCGCCGCGCACCGAAAACTGCCCCGGTCCGTCCACTTGGGTGCGGCGGGTGTACCCGGCGCTGTACAAAAGTGCGGTCAGTTCCTCGCGCGGCAGGGTGTCCCCGGCGTGCAGCGTGCGGGTGTTGGCGCAAAAATCCGCGCGCGGGGTGGTGTATTGGGTCAGCGCCTCCTGCGGCACACAGACGGCGCGCAGCCGCCCGCCCACAAGGTCACCCAGAACGCTCAGGCGGCGGTACTCGTACTCACGCCCGGTGCCTTCGATGGGACGCAGCAGATAATCCCGCGCGGGAAACACCGCCGCCGGGATGCCCAACACGTTCAGGTCGCCCGCAAAACGGGTCGCCTCTGCCTCGCCGGGGGTCACAATGCACAGGGGCGCACCCGTGTGCCGCGCCAGCGCCGCGTACACCATGGCACGCCCGGCGCCGGGTATGCCAAATAAGGCGCAAGCCCCCGGTGTGCCGAGCGCCTGCGCCAGTTTGGTAAATTCTTGTGTTTTGGCAAAAAGTTGGTCAAACATAACGGTTATTCCAGATATTGTTTGCAGAGCCAGCCGTACTTGTCGTTGTACTGCACCACGACCCAGCTGCCGTCGGCGTTGCTGCCCAGTGCGGTAACGGCAGTACCCAGGGGGATCTGCGCCACCTTGTCAAAGTCGGTGCCGGGACCTGCCCGCAGGTTCATATTGGCGTCGGCGGGGGTCTTGTAGCCGGGCTGCTGCCCCTGCGCAAACAGGGTGGCGGGCTGCTCTGCCAGACCGGCAAATTCCTGGCTGGCGGCAGGCTCGCTTTCCGGCTCGGCGGGCAGCGCTTCGGACGGGGTTTCAGGCTGGACTTCGGGTTGGGCTTCGGGCTGGGAATCCGGGGCGGAAACCGGCTCGGAGCCGACATCGCCCGGCTTTACGGTTGCCGAGGTCACCCCGTTCGGCATGGCGCTGCCGGGGTGCTTTTTCTCGCCGGAGCCTTTGCCCGTTGCCAAAAGAAAGCCAACCATACTGAAAACGATCAGCATGACGGCGCATACGGCAAGGGTAACGGCAGCGCGCTTACGGGGATTTCTCATGGGGAAGGACCCTTTCTGAAGTGAATTACTTATTGTACTTATTCTGCGCATAGGGCAGGTTGCCGTCCATAATCAGCCGGGCGGCAGCCTCCACATCGGGGTAGCGGTCGGTCATCGCCTTGCGGTCCTCGGCGGGCAGCTTGCCCAGCACCCACGCCGCCAAGTCGTACTGCGGGTTGGGCTTGGCACCGATGCCGATGCGGATGCGGGCAAATTCCTCGCTGCCAAGGCTGGCAATGATGCTTTTCAAGCCGTTGTGTCCGCCCGCCGAACCCTTGGGGCGGATGCGCAGATGCCCGGGCTGCTGGGTGATGTCGTCGCACAGCACAATGACGTGTTGTGCGGGAATTTTAAAAAAGTTGGCGGCCGGGGCAATGCTCTGCCCGCTTAAATTCATATAGGTAAGGGGCTTGAGCAAAACCACCTTGTGTCCATCCACCTGCGCGGTGCCGTACAGCCCCTGCCACTTAGACTTGGCAATATCGCAGTGCCACTGCGCCGCCAGATAATCCAGCGCCTCAAAGCCCGCGTTGTGGCGGGTGCCGTCGTATTTCGGTTCGGGGTTGCCCAGACCGGCAATCAGCCAATCCGCCCCGGAGGTCATTCCTAGCATAGCTTCTTCCTTTTGTATCAGCCGTTTTTTTGTATCAGCCGTTTTTCTTGTCGGCTTCCAGCTTCTGTTTTTTGGCAATGTACTTTTGCAGCTTGCGCTCGCCCCAGCCGTCAATTTCGGTCTGCTTGGCACGCTCGATGCCCAGCGCCCCGGCGGGGACATCGCGCCCGATGGTGGAGCCTGCGGCGGTAAAGGCGTGGTCGCCCACGGTCACGGGGGCAACCAAGTTGGTGTTGCAGCCGATAAAGGCGTAATCGCCGATGGTGGTGTGGAACTTGCCCTCGCCGTCATAGTTGCAGGTCACGGTGCCGCAGCCGAAGTTGCAGTATTTGCCCACGGTGGCATCGCCGATGTAGGTCAGGTGGCTTACGGTGTTGCCCTCGGCAAAGTCGGCATTCTTGGTTTCGACGTAGGCGCCCAGATGGCAGCCCTCGGCGGTCTTGGTGCCGGTGCGCACATGGGTAAAGGGGCCGATCTTATTGTTGGCACCGATGTGGCTCTGGTAGCACTGGCTGGCATTTACGGTGGAGTTTTCCTCCACGACGGTATCCTCCAGCAGGGTGTTGGGACCGATCACGCAGCCGGCGCCGATTTCGGTCTTGCCGCGCAGGATGCAGCCGGGCAGAATCACGGCGCCCGGCGCAATGACAACGTCCGGGTCAATGTACACGTCGCGGCTGATAAACTCCACACCGTTGTTCAGGTGGTATTCAAACGCAGCGGCAAAGCGCTGTTGGGCGGCTTCAAAATTTTCTTTGGCGGTGGACATACAAAAACACTCCTAACCTTACCTTATACATTATACTATGCAATTCCTCTTGCCTTGCGGTTCTATGGCTATTGTACTCTATCCGGGGCGTTTGCGCAAGCCGAAAACCGCCCGGCAGCTGTAAAATTTGCGGCAGGGGAAATTGTACAAAAAGCAGAAGGCAGAATAGATTCTCAACTTTCTGCCCATTATAATGTACACGATTTTTGTGCAAATTGCAATAGATTCCGCAAAAAAGTTTGTCCAATTTTCGGCAAATCTATTGAGCATTTTTTTAACAATCCACTGGAAATTCCTCTTGCAGTCTGTTATAATGGACTATGCAAACATGATTTATGTAATGCACACGTCCAAAACAAATTTGGGAGGAAAACTATGAGCAAGAAATTCTTGTACCTGTTCAAGGAAGGTCACGAGGCTTTCGGCGGCGACCAGACCACGATGAAAAACATCCTGGGCGGCAAGGGCGCCGGTCTGGCTGAGATGACCCATGCCGGCATGCCGGTGCCTCAGGGCTTTACCATCACCACGGAAGCCTGCACCCAGTACTATGCCGACAACCGTGAGATCAACGACGAGATCAAGGCCGATATCTTTAAGTATATGGGCATTCTGGAAGAGCAGACCGGCAAGCAGTTCGGTTCTATCGACAACCCTCTGCTGGTTTCCGTTCGTTCCGGCGCCCGTCAGTCCATGCCCGGCATGATGGACACCATCCTGAACCTGGGTCTGAACGATCAGGCTGTTGAAGGTCTGGCCAAAAAGACTGACAACCCCCGTTTCGCTTATGACTGCTACCGCCGCTTCATCCAGATGTACTCTGACGTCGTCATGGAGCTGGGCAAGAGCTTCTTTGAGGAGCGCATCGACGCCATGAAGGAGCGCAAGGGCGTTAGCCTCGACGTTGACCTGACGGCCGATGACCTGAAAGAGCTGGTCAAGGAGTTCAAGGAAATCTACCTCGAGAAGCAGGGCGAGCAGTTCCCGCAGGACCCCAAGGAGCAGCTGATCGGCGCTGTCAAGGCCGTTTTCCGTTCTTGGGACAACCCCCGCGCCAACGTCTATCGTAAGATGAACGAGATCCCCTACGAGTGGGGTACCGCTGTCAACGTGCAGCAGATGGCGTTCGGCAACTCCGGTATGCGCTCCGGCACCGGCGTTGCGTTCACCCGTAACCCCGCTACCGGCGAGAAGAAGCTGATGGGCGAATACCTCATCAACGCTCAGGGCGAGGACGTCGTTGCCGGTATCCGTACTCCTTCTCCCATCAGCAAGCTGCATGAGGAGATGCCCGAGGTTTACGATCAGTTCGTTGAGATCGCAACCCGCCTCGAGAACTACTACAAGGATATGCAGGACATGGAGTTCACCATCGAGGATGGCAACCTGTTCATGCTGCAGACCCGTAACGGCAAGCGTACCGCCCAGGCTGCTCTGCAGATCGCCTGCGACCTGGTGGACGAGGGTGTTATCAGCGAGCAGACCGCTGTTCTGCGCGTTGAGCCCAAGCAGCTGGACACCCTGCTGCATCCCCAGTTTGATGCCGCTGCCCTGAAGGCTGCCGAGGCTATCGGCAAGGGTCTGGCTGCTTCTCCGGGATCTGCCTGCGGTCGTGTTGTCTTCAGCGCTGAGGACGCCGAGGAGAAGGTCAAGGACGACGCTTGGAAGAAGGTCGTTCTGGTCCGTCTGGAAACCAGCCCCGAGGATATCGTCGGTATGCAGGTTTCTCAGGGTATCCTGACCGTCCGTGGCGGTATGACCAGCCACGCCGCCGTTGTTGCCCGTGGTATGGGTACCTGCTGCGTTTCCGGCTGCGGCAACGACAACACTGTCGCCATCGACTATGACGCCAAGGTCATCACCATCAACGGTCACACCTTCCACGAGGGCGACTGGATGAGCATTGATGGCTCTACCGGCAACATCTACGAGGGTCAGATCGCCACCGTTGCTTCCACCGAGAACGCCAACTTCAAGCGCTTCATGGGCTGGGCTGACGCCAACCGCCAGATGAAGGTTATGACCAACGCCGACAACCCGAAGGACGCGCAGAACGCTGTCGATATGGGTGCCGAGGGTATCGGTCTGTGCCGTACCGAGCATATGTTCTTCGCCGAGGACCGCATCAAGGCTGTCCGCGAGATGATCTGCGCCCGTACCGTTGAGGAGCGCAAGGCTGCCCTGGCTAAGGTTGAACCCTTCCAGGAGGCTGACTTCACCGCTATGTACCGCATCATGGGCGATCGTCCGATGACCATCCGTTATCTGGATCCGCCGCTGCATGAGTTCCTGCCCACCAAGGCCGAGGATATCGAGGCTCTGGCAAAGGATATGGGTATGACCGCTGAAGAGCTGAACAACGTTGTGGTAAGCCTGCACGAGTTCAACCCCATGATGGGTCACCGTGGCTGCCGTCTGGCTGTCACCTACCCCGAAATCGCCGAGATGCAGACCAACGCTGTCATCAAGGCTGCCATCAAGGTTTCAGCCGAAACCGGCAAGATGATCACTCCTCACATCATGATTCCTCTGGTTGGCGAGGTCAAGGAGCTGAAGTTCGTCAAGGACGTTGTCGTCAAGACTGCCGATGCCCTGATCGCCGCTGCCGGTGTTGACATGAAGTACGAGGTCGGCACCATGATCGAGATCCCCCGTGCAGCCTTGACTGCCGGCGAGATCGCCAAGGAAGCTGACTTCTTCAGCTTCGGCACCAACGACCTGACCCAGATGACCTTCGGCTTCAGCCGTGACGACGCTGCCAAGTTCCTGTCTGCCTACTACGACAACAAGATCTACGAGAGCGATCCGTTCCAGCATCTGGATCAGATCGGCGTAGGCAAGCTGGTCAAGATGGCTGCTGCCGACGGTCGCGCCACCAACCCCAACCTGGGTCTGGGCATCTGCGGCGAGCACGGTGGTGACCCCTCCAGCGTCGAGTTCTGCCACAACGTTGGTCTGGACTACGTCAGCTGCTCTCCCTTCCGTGTTCCCATCGCCCGCTTGGCCGCCGCTCAGGCTGCAATTAAAAATCCCAGAGCGTAAAATTGTTGCATAAAATGTATAATTCGCTCGCATAAATAGCTAATACGAAGCGCATCGCCTGTAAAAAGATGATGCGCTTCGTGTTTTTAATAGAATTTAGAGATATACAAGGGGGAAGTGTACCATTTTGCGGGAATGGTGGAGAATGATTTGTTTTCCCCTATACCCCCTTTCAGCTGGCTGAAGTGATAAACAGCCTGCTGAAAAAGGGAATATCGTATCCTTAGCACCTTAGGAAAAGTAATATAGGAGTTGTTATGAAAAAACAGATGATAGCGGCGCTTATAGCAACGATGCTTTTGACCAGCTGTGCCGCGCAAGGTACTCAGACAGACTCTGCCCAAACCGCAGAACAGGCCGCCCCCGCACCCACCGCCACGCCGGAGCCTGCTTACGAAGGTCTGCTGTATGAAGTGAGCTACGAAAAGATCCAGGACACGATCCCCGCGTTCCGCAACCCCAACATTTCGACTATGGTGTTGGACGACAACGGCTACCTTGGCATGATCCTGCGCACCGATTTTGCCGAGGACGGCGTGCTGAATATCGCCTATGACTATCACCCGCGCGGCAACGGCACGAACGGCTACTACCGCTATTTCTGCACCACCGACCTGCAGCCCGTACCGATTGAGGGCGATTACGACTTTCTCGGCTACGGCAACGGATATTACCTGTTTGCCCATGAGGTGGGTGACGACCACAACCAGCGCTATGTGCAGCTGTACGACAGTGACTTCAATCTTGTCTACGACTCCACCGGCGCCTACGACCTGCAGAACTGGGGTCCCTGCAACATCTACCTGAACACCGGCTGGATGCCCGGCGAGAAGCTGACCACCGGCGAGGAAGGATATTTTAACCTGTTTACCCAGGAGTGGCGCGCGCTGCCCAGCGACCAGCACCTGGGCGGCTTGGACATTGTGGGCTACAACATGTATTCCTTCTACTCCGAAGGGCTGGCCCACGTCTGGGGCAATGGCACCCATGTGCAGATGGGCTGGACCCCCTACACCGAGTACCCGGTCCTGGGCTTTATTGATGAAAACGGCGACTGGGCGCTGCGCTTTGACGACCTGCCCGCCTTTGACAATCTGACCGTGAACAGCTGCACGGGCTTTTTGAACGGCGAGTGCCTGATCTGCGCCCACGACAAGGGCTACTTGCCCAGCGACTACGCCGAAAACACCGACATGCTGTACCGCCAGTACATCTACCGCATCGACAAGGAAGGCAACATTCTGGGCGAGACTGATTATGAGAGCTACGAGCAGTTCTATGTTGACGTGATGAACGCCAACCGCCAGAAGGCGGACTTCGTCGCCAGCGGCGACGGCAACTACCGCGTGGAAGAAGCGCAGATCGCCGACGGTCTGACCCTGCGCATCAAGAACCCCCTGACCTACGGCACCCCCGCCACCGATTTGGAACTGAACCAGTATGAGCTGGTGGACTGCAACGGCCATGAGTACGACCTGCCCGAAGGCGAAATCAGCGGCGCTATCGTGGGCGACAACGGCGTTGTGATGCTGCGTATGAACGAGTATCTCTCCGCCGAGGACGACGGCCTGCCGCTGGCTGAGCACCTGAGCGAAACGTATTCCCCCTGGTACACGATCAAGCTGAACTACATCGCCCCCGATGACTATACCGTGCCCGCCGACCAAGTGCAGAACCTGACCCCTGCCGAGGGAACCCCCAAGGCCGAGGACGTGATGCTGCACACGAACTGCGAACAGTTTGTGGCCTGGATGGACACCGGCGTACACGACATGAAGCTGCATTTCAGCCTGTCTGACCAGAGCGAGGACTACACTGTGCAGGATAGCGAGTACAAAGCCTGGGGCGAAGATCATGTGCAGGTTTGGGTGCAGTTCCATTGGCTGGACCAGAAGGCAACCGACGACTACTCCTACGAGCAGCCGGTCATCACCGCCGAATGGCTGGATGCCGACGGAAATGCCCATCAAGGCACTTATGATGGGTACAGCCTAACAGAAGACGAAGCATTGGATGATTGCAAATCATAATAAAGTGGCAAATCAATCGCCACTTTACGCTGTTCTGTATTGTAAGCCGTTATTACCGTACATTTCAGCTCTCAAAGTGGTCCAACTTTTCGTCTGCATTCCCTTTCCCAACAAAATACTTCGTCTGTGACAATAGTACGAACCAATAGTAAAAATAGTTAAGGTTCTTCTATAAATCCTATCAAGTCCCGAATTGCTTGTATCTGCAATTCGGGACTTTTTGTTTTATTTTGCCCCATTTTGTACATTTTCCTGAAAATGTACACGGTTTGATGGGTACATTTTCGGGCCCAAACAAGGTCACTTAAGGATACCCACAAAAACACGGAATTTACGATTAGGAGCGCAAAGCTATGAGCAAAAATGGAGTATCTTATCTGGCAGGCGCAGAGCAAGCGATACCATTAGAAAGGCTGCGACCCTTTGCCAACCACCCGTTCCAAGTCCGGCACGATTTGGAAATGCGGGAGCTGATGGACAGCATAGGGGAGAGCGGCATCATCACCCCGATTCTGGTACGCCCCAAGGAAAACGGGCTGTACGAGGTCATCAGCGGGCACCGGCGCTGGGAAACCTGCAAGGAGTTGGGCATCAAGTAGGTGCCCGCGAAGGTGCTGTATCTGGACGATGACGAAGCCACTGTCCTGATGGTGAACAGCAACATTCAGCGCGAACAAGTGAACAGTTAGCCCAAGATGTTTCGGAAAGTGCTAGGCAAATACAACGTTACATTCGACTCACTCAGCTAATTCCTCCTATCCTGCAAATGGTCGACGAGGGTCGCATCGCCTTTAATCCGGCTGTGGAGATCTCCTACATGACCGAGGAACACCAGCGCTGGCTGAAAGAGGAAATGGATTTGTGCGATGCCACGCCGTCCCTTGTGCAGTCCCGCACGCTCAAGGAGATGAGCCGCAACGGCACGCTGACAGAGGACTACCTGAATCCCTGCTTACGGAAGAAAAGCCGAACCAACGTCAGAAATTCTTCCTGAACCAGTCGGACGTGCAGCGCTATTTCCCCGACACCTACACCCCCGAACAGATGCAGAACGTCATCTTCCACCTGCTGCGCAGCGGGGAACATAAGCGCACCAGCCGCCAACGCCCGCGGCGCGAGGACGAGCTGGAGAAATAAGTTTGCAAAGCGTTCTTACGCGCTGTCAGCTCTTTTTTTACGGCTGTATAGGTTCGCCCGTAGACATAGCCCCAAATGGCGGCTCTGTCCGGCTTGCGCCCCTTGATATAGCGCCCCGCCCAGCGACCGTCCTTGCGTTTTCGAATGCTTTCTCCGCGTCTTGCCATAATAAATTTTGACCCCTTTCCTGACCCATGACGGGCGGTGCGTTTTCCTGTCGCATACAATACCTGACAAAAGGCCAACGACATAGTGGTGTGCCTGTGGCAATGTGCCGAAAAACAGTTGCAGTAGAAATAAATGCGACAGGATATGTTGTAAATTGTCGACTCTTGTGGTATTATACTATTAACTGTCATAACAAAATTTAAGCTTAGAGGTATCCTCTCCATTACCCAAATGGCGGATACCCCACCGACTGAAAAGGGGAGGAGGAGCGCCATAGTGGTGCCGTTGTTTGAACACAATACAAAAGCCTACCAAGCGGCAGCATCGGTACGAACCGGCACGGGGATATTTGCGGGAACATGGGGATCCGGCTGGGGCGCTGGCTCTATAAGCAAAAGGTGCTGCTGCGCAAGCAGCCACCAAAACGGAATGCGGAACAAATAGATACATTGCGGAAGCTGCCGGGCGAGGAGCCGACAGAAAAAGTAGGGTAAGGTTTAAGGAGAAATCATGACAAGGTTTAAGCACGATTTGATTTTGCGGATCATAAAAACACTGGACGCGGTTTTGATGACCGTTCCGTTTGCAATGTGCTGGTATTTGTACTATGCAAAGCACATTGCGTCGCCATTTTACGCAAAGGGCGATTATCTGGTGGTGGCACTGTTCTTTGTGCTGTTCATCATCTTCGGGCGTGTATATGATGCCTTTTTGATGTCCATGCAGCGCATTTCCGAGATCGTCTACGCGCAGTTCTTGGCAGCAGCGGTCAGCGATTTCATTATGTACATCGTGATTTGGCTGCTGAGCAAGCACCTGCCCAACATCTTACCGGGCGTTGCGGCGCTGATCGGGCAGGTGATTTTGGCAGCCGTCTGGGCATATAACGCGCACCACGCGTATTTCAAGATTTTCCCGCCGCAGGCAACGGCTGTGATTTACGACACCCGCCAAGGTATGGAAAAACTGATTGGCAAGTATGGGCTGGACGATAAGTACAAGGTTGTGCTTACCGCCACAGCAGATGAATGCATTGCGAACCTTGCCATGCTGGACGGCGTCAGCACGGTGTTTATGAGCGGTATCCATAGCCATGACCGCAATGTAATTCTGAAGTACTGCGTGGAAAACAATATCGGGACCTTCGTTATCCCCCGCATTGGCGACACCATTATGTCCGGCGCGTATCCGATGCACATGTTCCACCTGCCGATGCTGAAGGTGGGCCGCTACCATCCGCAGCTGGAGTATTTGTTCATTAAGCGTCTGCTGGACATTGTGATTTCTGCTGTTGCACTGGTCGTTCTCAGCCCGATCTTTCTTATCACGGCGATTGCCATCAAAGCAACCGATCACGGCCCGGTGTTTTATAAGCAGATTCGCTTGACCAAGGACGGCAAAGAGTTTGGCATTCTGAAATTCCGCAGTATGCGCGTAGATGCAGAAAAGGACGGCGTAGCCCGTTTGTCCAGCGGCGATCATGATGACCGCATCACGCCTGTCGGTAAGGTGATTCGCGCCTGCCGCGTTGATGAGCTGCCGCAGCTCCTCAATATATTGCGAGGAGAATTGAGCATCGTCGGTCCCCGCCCCGAACGTCCCGAAATCGCCGCCCAGTACTGCGAGGAAATGCCGGAGTTCTCCCTGCGCCTGCAGGCAAAGGCAGGTCTGACCGGCTACGCGCAGATTTACGGCAAGTACAACACGACCCCCTACGACAAGCTGGTCATGGATTTAATGTACATAGCCCATCCCAGCATTGTCGAGGATCTCAAGATCATGTTCGCAACGGTAAAGGTTCTGTTTATGCCTGAAAGCACCGAGGGAGTTTCTGAGGGTCAGACTACTGCTAGTGCCAATCAATAAATTTCAATGGCTTTTTGCGTTCGAGAAGCACAAATCACCCATAATGGAGGTACAAAATATGTCTTGGGATGTTGCAGTAGAAATTCTTGAAGGTCGTTCTGAATATAATTCTTGGGAATATGCGTATATCCGTGATGCCATTCGAAACAACTGTAGTAAAGGTTCTCAGGCATACGAGTACTATCGTATGAAACTGTATGATCTTAGTGGTAAAGACGAACTGTAAACGATAAGACTATTTCTTTCACATAGCGATTTCTGGATTGAGCGATGATAACACCATCTGCGATTTCATCTCGGTCTTGGAGATAACAAGGCGAAAGTGAGCAAGATGGTGATAAACACATGGTTGCAGAGATGCTCATTCGTGTGGGGGTAATCTGGCATAAACGAGGGCGCTATCGTAGCATGAATGAGTGGAACCGGGAATAAAGGCAGGGGTTGCCGTAGCGTGGATGAGTGAAATCTGGAATAAGCATATGACTTACTGTAACGAGCGTTGGTACTATCAGGACTAAAGACGGGAACTACCGCAGCAACGTTCAGTGGCGGTACAAGAGACATAGCGGCAGTGTGTAGATCACACTGCTGAGGACGATTAGTAGAGCTTTATAAGGAATAAACGGCTCAGACTCTTTGAGATGAGTCTGAGCCGTTTTAGCGGAGGAAATAAGCAAAGTGGATGTTATTGAAATAAAAAATGGGGTTCAAGTTAATAAAGAATTTGATAAGGTGAAGGTTCAAGGATTTTTTCAGACATCTGAAATGCTGGAAAATGTGTTGGGCTTCAGATATTTACTAAAATGCCAGACAAAGGTACGGTCTTTTGTAGTGCAAGAAGAAAACACAAATCTGGTTCTGATACACACAAGAATAAAAAACGGAGTGTGTTATCTGCTTGGAAGCCTTGAGTGCTTTGACTATGTGGATTGTATTTATGGCGATATTTCTCTTCAAAAGCTAACAGCAGCATTTGAGACGTTCTTTAATTTTCTCGAGAGAAACAGCATTCATGTGTTTTGTGTAAGATTTATTGATGCGAAATCCCAAACCTATGCAGCAATAAAATCCATTGTGGAAAAACGAGAGCTTCTTTCGGAAGACGATGTTGAAAATGTTGCGGTGCTGTTGGAAGAAGAAACATACGATGACTATTTTTCTTCTTTGACAAAGCATGCTAAACAGAATATTAGGACGGCTTATAACCGCATGTCAACAGATCAAAAGAGTTATGAATGTAAACTTTATGGGGGGGGGTACAGAGAAACGGCAGTTGCATAGAGAGTGCATGAGAGTGTATCAAGGGAGACTCCAAAGTAGATATGGAACAGGATTGTCAACGCAAATCGGACATTATGCTGATTATGTATCAAAGGGAGTTGTTAAGGAGCATGGGACAGTTTGTGCGCTGCTAATTGACGGAGAGGTGGCGGCATTTTTAGAGGGATTTATAGATAAGGGCTCTATCCTGGTACCGCGCCTTGCGATAAACGAAAAGTATAAACGATACAGTCCGGGACTGATATTATGTAATGAAATTATTAAAGAGTGTTACTATTCGGGAAAAATCCGGTGCTTAAACCTGTTGAGAGGAACAGAAAAATACAAGTATGATCTTGGCGGAAAAACCTATATAACAAAGAATTTGGAAATTGATTTGAGAGGGATCTATAACGATGAAGCGGAAACTGGAGTATCTTCTTAAACATACGCCGTGGCTTATGAGTTTTTTTATAGGGGCGGGTAGCGCAGTTTTGAAATTTATTGGCCTATTCGTAAAAGTTGACGAAAAAATGATTCTATTTGTTTCGTTCAGCGGAAAACAATATAATGATTCGCCTAGGGCCATCTACGAGTATATGAGGAATACAAAGGATGGAGAAGGCTATCACTATGTATGGGCGTTTGAACATCCAGAAGATTTTCCGCAGCTGACGTGTGATAAAGTAAAAATAGATACGCCAAAGTACTTTATTACCACGTTGAAAGCTAAATATTGGGTTGCAAGTGTAAATATTGAACGGGGATTGAAATATAAGAAGAAATCCCAGATTTATATGAACACATGGCATGGCCCGGCAATCAATTTAATGGGTAATGCGGTCGAAGGACGAAATGATTTCAACTGGGATCATATCGACTATTTCTGCATATCAGGCAGATACGAGGAGCCGATTATTACACGGGACTTTAGAGTTCTTCCGGAGAATCTTTTGTTATCTGGGCTGCCGCGAAATGATGCACTCTATTCGTGCACAGAAGAGAAGAAAAAAGAGCTGAGGAAACAATTTGGTATTCCGGAGAATAAAAGAGTGATTTTGTATGCGCCGACGTGGAGGGAATCTACGGATGGCGGCAAGACCTGTAACCTGAAGCCTCCCATCAACCTGGAAAAGTGGGAGAATGAATTGGGCGATAATTATGTCCTCATTATTCGGGCTCATGTGAATACTAGACAGATGCTCGGCATTCGCTTTAATGATTTTGTTCGAGATGGATCGGATTATCCCGTAGTAAATGATTTGTTAATGGTAGCAGATTACCTCATTTCGGACTACTCCAGTATTATCATGGATTACTGCATTCTGGGGAGACCGATTGTGTGCTTTGGGTATGACTTTGAAGATTACAATAAGGCTCGCGGTGGATTCTACTTCGACTTGGATAAGGAAATTCCATCAGGAATTTGTCATACAGAGGACGAGGTTCTCAGCTATATCCTAAACGCGGATTACGATTTGGAAAGCCAAAAGGCAAAGGCATTTAGAGACCGTCATATTGAAGTCGGTGGTCATGCGACTGAAATCTGTACGAAAAAACTTCTGAAATAAGATAGGTGGGGATATTAATGCTTAATTTTACAGTTGGTCCGGTAATGTCGGATGATGCAGTGCGCTCTATTGGAGCTGAACAGGTTCCGTACTTTAGAACCCCTGAGTTTTCGACCATCATGATTGAAAACGAGAATCTGATGAAAAAATTTGCAAAGGCAGAAGATGATGCCAGAGTAGTGTTTATTACTGGGTCTGGAACGGCATCTATGGAAGCCACTGTTATGAATGTCTTTGACAAGACGGACAAGGTCTTGGTTGTAAATGGCGGTAGCTTTGGACAACGCTTTGTGGAACTGTGTCAAATTCATGAAATCCCCTATGAGGAGATTCGCTTGGAGCCGGGTAAGGCGTTAAAGAAAGAGCAGCTGTCTTTATATGATGGAAAGGGCTTTACAGGCTTCCTAGTTAATGTTCATGAAACATCGACGGGCGTTCACTACGACATGGAAATGATCAGTGAGTTCTGCAAGAAAAATGGAATCTTTCTGGTTGTTGACGCTATCAGCTCATTCCTGGCGGACGAGTTTGAGATGAAGCGATTGGACGTTCAGGTGATGATTACGGGATCCCAGAAAGCATTGGCTTGCCCTCCGGGCGTATCAGTAATTGTTTTGTCGAGTGAGGCTGTCAAACGGGTAGAGAACCGTGAAGTGAAGTGTATGTATCTTAACCTGAAATCTGCGCTAAAGAATGGTGAACGGGGGCAAACCCCTTTCACGCCAGCGGTTGGAACACTTCGACAGATTAATGCTCGGTTGAAGGAAATCGAAGCCGCAGGTGGCGTTGAGAGCGAAACCAAGAAGATTTCTGAACTTGCCCGGGATTTTAGACAAAAAATCAAGAAACTTCCGTTTGAAATTGTATCGGAATCGATGTCCAATGCGGTAACGCCGTTACATCCTTTGAATGTTTCGGCTTACGATGTTTTTACAACACTTAAGGATGAGTATGGTATCTGGATTTGCCCCAATGGCGGTGAAATGAAGGAAACCATTTTCCGCGTGGGCCATATTGGTGCGTTAACAAAAGAGGACAATACTACGCTTGTGAATGCATTTAAGGATTTGCAAAAGCGTGGACTTCTTTGATTGTGTGGAGGGAAGCAAGATATGGTAAAAGTGATTACATATGGTACCTATGACTTGCTTCACTATGGTCATATTAAGCTATTGGAACGCGCAAAAGCACTGGGTGACTATTTAATTGTAGGTGTCACGGCAGATGACTTTGATAAAACTCGCGGAAAAATCAATGTGCAGCAGTCATTGATGGAGCGCATTGAGGCAGTACGTGCTACAGGGCTTGCGGATAAGATCATTGTGGAGGAATACGAGGGTCAAAAGATAGATGACATTCGCAGGTACGGTGTAGACATTTTCACGGTTGGCTCTGATTGGATTGGAAAGTTTGACTATCTGAATGACTATTGTAAGGTAGTATATCTTCCGAGAACCGAGGGAATTTCAAGTTCTGAAATTAGGGCAGAAAAGAGAAAAATTAGACTGGGACTTGTTGGAGAAAACCGTTTAATGCTCAAGCATCTAAACGAGTCCGTTTTTGTAAACGGAGTTGAAGTGACCGCAGTATATTCAGAAAATGCAGAGTTTCTGAAAGAAGTAGATGAGAGAATCGAAAACTGTAAAACCTTTGGGACTCTTTTGGAAAAGTGCGATGCAGTCTATCTGGTTAGTGTTCCGCAACAGCACGAGGAACAGATACGTAAAGCAATAGCTGCAGGTAAGCATGTTCTAGTAGAATCACCGATAGCAACTAATCCGGAAATAGTAAGGGAGCTTTTCGAATCGGCTAGGCAACATCAGGTTATTCTTATGGAGTCAATCAAAACTGCGTATGCTACTGCGTATGATCGACTCCTTCTACTGATAAAAAGTGGAAAAATTGGGCAGGTGGTATCAATAGATTCGGTCTGTACCAGTCTAAGGGAAAAGGCACCAACCATAGAAGAACAGAATCATGTTTGGTCAGGATTTGAGGCTTGGATGCCAACGGCACTGCTCCCAATTTATCAGTTGCTGGGCACGACTGACTGTGTGGAACAATTTGTTTCAAGTTTTTATGATCAGCAACATCATTATGACAGGTTTACCCAGATGAATTTGATTTATCCCAATGCTGTGGCAACAGCTAGGGTTGGTATGGGCGTGAAGGCAGAGGGGCAGCTCATTATCTCGGGAACAAAAGGCTATGTATATGTTCCTGCTCCTTGGTGGAAAACAGATTATTTTGAAGTTAGATTTGAGAATCAAACGGACAATAAGCGATATTTTTACCAACTGGAAGGTGAGGGCATCCGCTACGAAATAGCAGCTTTTATACGAGCAATCAACAGCGTGGTAAATGTCAGCAGCATAGAAGAAGATGTTTCAATAAAAATTGCTGATGCATTTGACAAATACAGAAAAGGTGAGAACCTCGTAAGAATAGGATGATGACATGTGTTCACTAGTCATCTAGTAACGCCTAGTGCCGTTTACGTTGTAATGGAGAAATTGAATGAAAGTATTGATGTGGATGGATGGTAGCTTTGACAGAAGAACGCCATCAGAACACTTGTTGGTAGCCATAGTTCAGGCACTATACGCTAATGGTCATACCGTACATATTATTCAACAGAATACGGGGGGACCACTCGATGTCCTGCCAAAGAAACTTGTCGATCTTGGTGTAACAACGGACTGTGTGCCGTGTCAAATGGCAGCCAAAGGAAATCTGGCTGGAAGATATCTGGCAGGATTGGGGTATATTTGGCGCTGCCGTAAAGCAATTTGGCAACACAGAGATTGTGAAGCTGTTTTTAATCAATCAAGTAATGCCGCAGGAGTTATGGCATTTATGGTTAAGCGATTATTGCCAAAGGCAAGACTAACCTACAATGTGCAGGATATCTTTCCGGAAAATGCCGCCTATATCGGTAGTGCGAAAGGAATAGTGTATAAAATTCTTTCTGCAGAGCAACGATATGCCTACCGTCATGCGGATCAAATAATCACGATTTCGGAAGATATGAAAGAGTTGCTGATTGAAAAAGGCGCAGATTCGCAAAAAACTGAGGTTGTGTATAACTGGAGCTATACTGATAGTTTGTACCGTTATGAAGACGTATATAGCGAAAAAATAGCGAAGTTTTTATCTACGGATAAGTTTAATGTTGTTTATGCAGGCAACATTGGAACTATGCAGAATGTAGATGTGGTAGTAGAAACCGCAAAACTTATGCAGGATGAAAAAGACGTTCACTTTCATATTTTTGGAGATGGCATGTATAAGGAACGACTTAAACGCGAAGCGGAAAGGTTAAGCAATATTTCTTTCTGGCCGATGCAGCCATCAGAGTTGGCTCCTAGCATTTATGCTATGGCAGATGTAAATGTGATTCCTCTTGCACCCAATATTTACCGAACTGCGCTGCCAAGTAAAACAGCAACATGTATAGCATGCGGTAAACCAATCGTGTTTTGTATGGGTCGAGAATCTAAATTACTTAATATACTTGAACAGAATGGCTTGTGTGCTTTTGTACCAAGTGATGATGCAAAATGTCTTGCTGAATCGGTCTTAAACTTAAAGAAGAGTTTGAAGGACAGAACATTTTTGGATGAAAAGTTCCATCAGTACTTTGAAAGAGAAAAGAATTCGAATGAATATTCACGACTTATTACTGGAGCATAACAATGAAAAATAAAGAACGGGATATTGTATGTTTGACAGGTCTGTTTCCTGAAGAATATGTAGATGAGATTAATAAGTATTCTTTGACCGGTGTACAAAATGCAGCAAATAAGCTCCAGTGGGGAATTGTTAAAGGGCTAGATGGATTGGGCGAAAACGTTACAATTTTTAATTCAATCTATGTTGGTTCGTATCCTAGACTGTATCGTAAAATAATGATTCCGACATTTCACTTTAGTCACGGATCGGAGAAGAATGACATAAATATTGGATTCATTAATATTGCAGGAATAAAGGTTCTTAGTCGATATTACACGGTTAAAAGAGAGTTGGATAAATGGGCATCGGTAGACTCTGGTAGAGAAAAAGTGCTTCTGATTTATGCAATGACAACTCCATTTGCCCAGTTGGCGGGATATATAAAAAGAAAGTATAGCAGTATTAAGGTTATATATATTATACCGGACTTGCCGATGTACATGAACGTGACAAAAGTTCAGGAAAGCGCGGTTTACAGAACAAGGAAAAAAATTGAGGAATTCTTATTCCATAGATCACTAAAGAATGTTGATGGATATGTTCTCCTGACAGATGGCATGAAGGAATGGTTTACAACAGATATCAATTATACAGTAGTTGAAGGCATGGCAACTATAGATAATACGATTGACGTTGACGATATTAAGAAGAAAAAACAAATCTTGTATGCTGGTGGAATAAAAAGGGAATATGGAGTCATTGATCTTGTTAGTGCATTTTCGCAAATTGATGACCCGGAGTGGGAACTGGTGATTTATGGTGATGGTACAGATATGGAATCCGTTTGCGAGTATGCGAAGAGGGATGTGCGTATTAAAATAATGGGATCTGCGCCGAATGCAGTTGTTATGAAACATCAGCGAGAAGCCGCACTCCTTATAAACCCACGCAAAAACCAGGAAATGGCGAAATATAGTTTCCCTTCGAAGACATTAGAGTATATGTTGTCAGGAACTCCAATGTTAGGTTATAAGTTGGCGGGGATACCAGAAGAATATTATGACAATATGTTTGTTATTCAAGATTCTGAAAAAGGGATGGAAGAAGCATTAAGAAAGGCCATGGATTTGCCTGAAACTGAAAGGATAAAAATGGGTGAAAAGGCTAAACATTTTGTGGTCAAAGAAAAAACCCCCGAAAAGCAGTGCAAAAAAATATTGGAGCTAATAGGTAGATTGGAATAATGATATGAGAATTTGTTTTGTAATAGGCGCTATGAACTATAGTGGTGCAGAAAAAGTCCTTTCAATTGTGATGGGAGAATTGGCTAAAAAAGGGAATGAGGTTGCAGTCATTCTCCTCGAGCAGCCTTATGAGGTAAGGGAAACTGTTGATTCAGTAAAGACATTTGGAGCAAAGGCAACGGGAAATAGAATAAGCAGATTACTCAAAAGATGGAAATATATTGAGAAGAATGTTCACGAAATCGAGCCAGATATAGTTGTCTCCTTTGGGTCGGTATGCAATGTAAACACAATTATGAGTCTTTTGAAATCAGATATTCCGCTTGTCGTTTGTGAGAGAAACGATCCCGTCTTTGACCCGAGAACAAAAAAAGAACGGTTGGAACGTGATATATTGTACCGTTTTGCAGACGCATATGTTTTTCAAACAAATACTATCGCAGATTACTTCAAATCGATTTGTGGAGAAAAACCAGTTGGTATTATTCCAAACCCAATTATTGACAGCGGAGTGCGCTGGGATATTAATAATCATGAAAAAGTGATTTCAACAGTAGCGCGCTTAGATGATTTTCAAAAGTCACATTATAAAATGATGAAGGCGTTTGAACTGTTTCATGCGAAGAATCCTGAGTACTGTTTGGAAATATTTGGAGACGGTCCAGATAAAGTAGGATACCAAGAATATATACATGATAACGGCTTATCGGATTACATTATATTGAAAGGGAAAACTACTAATCCCCAGCGAGCAATAGCAAATTCTAGCGTGTTTATTCTAACATCGAAGTTCGAAGGTATGCCGAATGCATTGATGGAGGCCATGTCTATTGGTATACCGTGTGTTTCTACCGATTGTGGCGGAGGCGGCGCATATGCATTGTTTGATATGTGCGGAATTGAAAAATATTTGCTTGAGAAATCGACACCGGAAGGTATCGCAAATGCCCTTTGTAATTTAGTGAATGATTCCCAAGCACAGTTTGAACTCTCATCGAATTCTTTACGGATAAATGAGGTGTTAGAGAAGGGAAAGGTGGCGAGGAGATGGCAGGAATTTTTGTCAAAAGTCGTAGAGACACAAGCCAAATAACATTTGATGATTACATTGTCGGATTGTTTGTCCTTGCAACATTCGTTTTTGAGAATGCTCGGTTTTCAAAGCTGTTTTCGATAATTCAGGTAGGTTTCTTTTTGTATTTCATTTGGCTGCTTTTAACTGAAAAGAAAATGCCATTAAATCCCGTCGTTAAATGGGCGTGCATGGTGGCTGGATTTGCTATTATTTTATTGACTTTTCACGATAGACCATCGGTAGAAACTGCCACAATTTCACTTATTAAGAATTGTTTGAAGGCACTTTGTATATCGTTATATTTATTTAAAAGAAAAACTCCGGTGCCTCTTATTTCTAGCATTGCTTTCAGTGGGATTATATGCGGAGCAGAGTTGCTGGCAGGATTTCTCAATAGTTCATTGTCATTTACAGAGTTAAAATATGCAACCAATAGTCGGATTGGCGCAGATATTGCGGGTGGCAATGTCAATATAGTTGCAATGAATATGTGTTTTGCTTTTTCAGCGTGGCTGTATTTGATTAGAAGTCAAAAGAAGCTATGGATTCAAAGAGTGTTCTATGGTTGCTTGATATTTATTGCAGGCACAGCACTGCTAACAGGAACAAGAAAAATCCTGCCTTTTTTTGTTATTACTTTTTTTATGGCAAACAGCGATATGAAATTCAAGTATAAGCTTATTACCTTTATCGGTATTGTTGGCTTATACTTAGCCTTAATGAACATAGAACCCCTTTATTTTCTGGTTGGACATAAAATCGATTTTTTTAATACTAGTAAAGCGTATAGTATGTATAAAGGATCGGATAGTGATCGACTTATGCTTGCATTAGGCGCAATTGACCTTTTTACTAATCATCCATTTGGCTTGGGATTTGGAAATGTTGTAAATTATCTTGGTGCCTATGCTCACAATAATTATGCTGAGGTTTTAGCATCAGCCGGGATTTTTGGATTTATATTATATTATGGCTTGTACTTTTGGGGACTTCATATTTCGTACCGAAATAGACATGATGCAATCAGTAGATACTGTCTCTTTACTTTGGTTGGACTAATGGTTATTGAGTTTGGCCAGGTTACCTATCTTTACTCACTTCCTTTTTTCTTTTTTCCAATATTATGCGCGGTGTCTATTAAGAATTTAGATGCTTCTAGTATGGTAAAAGGGGGAAGTAATAGTTGATTCGAACGATAATAGCAAAAGCTATTCTTGCATTGAATAGGAAACTAAAGGGTATCTGGAAACAGTATTTTCTGATGCCGTATTGGAAAGAAGCATTTAAAAGCATTGGCGAGAACGTTTACATCGGAGACCATTCGAGTTTTATTTTTGACCATGTTGAAATAGGAAATAATGTGTTCATTGGTGAAGGAGCAAGTTTTATAGCTGCAGTTGCAACTATTCATATAGGCAATCATGTTATGTTTGGTCCTCATGTGACAATACGTGGAGGAGATCATCGAATTGATGTAGTAGGAAGATATATTGATTCGATAGGTAATTCAGAGAAATTGCCCGAAAATGATCAGGATGTATACATAGAGGACGATGTCTGGATTGGTTGTAATGTCACAATATTAAAGGGGGTTCGTATTGGACGAGGGTCAGTGGTAGGCGCTGGAAGTGTTGTTGTGAAAAGCATTCCGCCCTACACCATTCATGTGGGTTCTCCTGGAATAAAAGAATTTTCCCGGTTTTCGGAGAATGAGATACAAAGGCATGAGGAAATTCTCGGACATCCGTGATTCAACAGTTGAACGCACAGGTGCCTAAACATTAGGGTAGCTCATATAGAAGGGAGTTGAGCTTTTATTTGAATAGCAGTTTTAATTCAAAACTAATCTCTGCAACGAAATGGTCTTCTTTAACTGAGATAGTAGCTAAATTAGTCACACCAATAACTAGTATGATCCTTGCCAGAGTGCTCGCCCCAGAAATCTTTGGCATTGTAGCTTCTGTAAACGTTGTTATTAGTTTTTGTGATTTGTTTACAGATGCAGGATTTCAGAAATATATCATTCAGCATGAAACAGGCGATAATGAGTCTATAGATAAATATGCGAATGTGGCTTTCTGGACAAACCTCTTTATTTCATTTTCGATGTGGGGAATTATCACTGCTTTTGCAGAAACGATAGCGAGCTTGGTAGGCTGCCCTGGGAAAAAAATGGCGATAATAATTGCTTGCGCAAATCTTCCTCTTACATCTTTTTCAAGCATTCAAATCGCTCTGCTGAAACGTGAGATGAATTTTAAGCCACTATTTTTTTCTCGCATAGCGACAATTCTAGTTCCTGTTTTTGTCACAGTACCTTTGGGAATAATTACAAGATCCTACTGGGCAATGATAATCGGAACAATTGCAAGTAACCTTGTTACGGTAGTGACAATGTTGCTATTATTACGATGGAGACCAAAACTTCAATACAGCTTTTCTCTTTTAAAGAGTATGCTCAGCTTTTCTATCTGGTCATTGCTCGAATCAGTACTGGTCTGGATTATAAACTGGGGTGATGTTTTCATTGTTGGCAGTATTCTGTCTTCTTACTACTTGGGCCTTTATAAAACCTCGATGAGTTTGATAAATCAAGTGTTTGCTATCGTGTCTGCATCGATGGTTCCAGTTTTGCTTACAGCATTATCGAGACTTCAGAGTGACGATGCTGAGTTTAGAAAAGTGTATTATCGTTTTAGCTTTTATTCAGGATTGATTCTTATTCCAATGGGAGTAGGACTTTTCATATTTAGAGATACAGTTTGCCTTATTGCCTTGGGCCCTGATTGGATAAAGGCATCGACACTGATGGGAACCTGGGGATTGGTAAGCTCCTTTGCAATTTTGTTCAATTCCTACAATGGGGATGTATTAATTGCAAAGGGAAAACCTAAGGTATCTGTTATAATTCAGATAATCCAAATTATTGCCATTGTTCCTGTTGTATATTACGGAGCAAAAAAAGGATTTGGATATCTCTCTTATGCACGTGCACTGGTTCGAGTCGTCGGAATGATTGCATACTGCTTTGCGGTTAGAATTGTGGCTGGAGTTTCAACAAGAAAAGTAATTTCAGAATTGATTCCAAGTATTGTAGCAACCGCGGTTATGGGTATGTTTGGATTCTGGTTTGTATCACTACAATGTGATTGGTGGATCAATATCCTGGGAATTTTTGTTTGTATGCTCATGTATGCGGTTGTCGCAATGATGTTTCCAAGTATTAGGTCAATTGCTTATGATTTCTATTATAAATTTCGACATAAAGTGAATAAATAGAATCGTCATATTTTTGCTAGGGATTGGATAGAGGCCTGACAACTTGTCATGCGACTATCCCTGAACATATATCATATTAGGAGGAAAATTAAAATGTCTGCATTTGATAACGCAACCCTTATGATCACTGGTGGTACTGGTTCTTTTGGCTCTACCGTTCTGAAGCACTTCCTGGATTCTGACCTGAAGGAAATCCGCATTTTCTCCCGTGACGAGAAGAAGCAGGATGATATGCGCCACGAGCTTCAGGCCAAGCACCCGGAGAACGCCAAGAAGGTCAAGTTCTACATCGGTGATGTCCGCAACCCCCAGTCTATCCGTGACGCTATGCCCGGTGTTGATTACATCTTCCATGCTGCTGCTTTGAAGCAGGTTCCTTCCTGCGAGTTTTTCCCCATGCAGGCCGTCCAGACCAACATCATCGGTACTGATAATGTGTTGCACGCCGCTATTGACGCTGGCGTCAAGCGTGTTGTCTGCCTGTCCACCGACAAGGCTGCTTACCCCATCAACGCTATGGGTATCTCCAAGGCCATGATGGAGCACGTCATCTACGCCAATGCCCGTGTAGCTGCTGAGCGTGGTGGCACTACCATCTGCTGCACTCGTTACGGCAACGTTATGTGCAGCCGTGGTTCCGTTATCCCTCTGTTCATCGACCAGATCAAGGCAGGCAATCCCATCACCATCACCGACCCCAACATGACCCGCTTCCTGATGAATCTGGACGAGGCTGTGGATCTGGTTATGTTCGCCTTCCAGCACGCCAACCCCGGCGACCTGTTCATCCAGAAGGCTGATGCTTCCACCATCGGCGATTTGGCAAAGGCCGTCCAGCAGCTGTTCGGCGATACCGGTACGAACATCATCGGCACCCGTCACGGCGAGAAGCTGTTCGAGACTCTGATGACCCGTGAGGAGCGTCTGCGCAG
>ERZ1034691.581-NODE-581-length-27195-cov-7.427524_pt1 | contig 27195 bp, 25 predicted proteins | sample MGYA00520638_ERZ1034691 | MGnify/ENA primary metagenome ERZ1034691 (study PRJEB33766, sample SAMN09781763) | gut metagenome | biome: gut microbiome | host: Homo sapiens | place: Madagascar | study: EMG produced TPA metagenomics assembly of the PRJNA485056 data set...
AGACACGTCATCAAAAGCGAGAGCGAGGAGTCATCTTCGATGTGGCGTGCGAGACAAGCGACGGGAGACACATCATCGTGGAGATGCAGAAGAAGGAGCAGCGTTATTTTGTGGATCGTGCGCTCTATTACTCCTCCAAGGCGATAGTGGAGCAAGCCCAGCCTGGCGAGTGGGATTTCCACCTGACACCAGTTTATACCGTGTGCCTCATGGACTTCATCGCTGAGACTGGCATTCCTTGCCAGTTCCGAACCGACATTGGCTTCGGATTGCTCGAAGAGGAAGGTTCATCAGACAAAGTTGCTCGTGGGCATTCCGAAGAAGAAATGAATGAAGCTCAGGACGTCATCAAGTCGCAAGAACATCTTGGCTTCAAGTCGCAAGAGCAACTGATAGTGTCTGGCAAGAATCGCAAATCTCGCAAGGGAAAGACCGCAAAGCCCCCAAAAAGAAAAAAATGGCAACTTTCGGGCTTGCGATATGGCTTCGAGAAGATGAGAGTGGTGTTCTTGCAGTTGCCGCTCTTCGAGAAGAAGGAGCCAGAGTGTATGGATATATTTGATAGTTGGATTTACGTATTGAACAATATGGAACATTTGAAAGAAATACCATTTTTGGACAAGTATCCCGTCTTCCGAAAGTTGGCGGCGATAGGTGATCTGCAGAAGCTCACTCCAGAGGAGCGTGAGTACTACGAGTACGACATCAAGGTGATGCGTGACCTCTATGCCACCGACAAGTGGGAGAAGGAGAAGAGACGTAGAGGCATGGAGAAAGCTTGGGCGGAAGGTATGGAGAAAGGTATGGAGAAAGGTATGGAGAAAGGCATGGAGAAAGGCATGGAGAAAGGAAGAGCAGAAGGCGAAACACGCAAGAGCCTTGACATTGCCCAGAAAATGCTCTCAGCAAAAGTGCCTGATGCGCAAATCATACAGTTTACAGGCTTGACCCAGGAGCAAATCAATCGTTTGAAAAACTAAGCCTTGCCATAGTTTTGCAAGGCAATAACATAAAGAAAAACAAGCAAGAGAAAAAGGCACATTTCTCCCCCTTTTCTCTTGCTTGTTCCTTTTATTCCCCCTGTTGTCCTATCCATCGATCCAAACTCTGATGGCAGTAATGAGCTTGTATTTCTTGAACACCTCGCACAAGCTACGGCGCACGAATCCCAAGAATGAGCCATAGCTTTCCATCAAGATTTTGCCGTCAATGCTGAGAGACACGTTCTGAAAACTATACGAGAAGCAACGGTTGTCGAAGTTGTCGGAAGTGAGGAAGCTGAGGCTGCTCCCATCGATAATCTGAAATGCCTCGTCGTAATCATCGTACGACAACTCCATCATCTCTTTCAACTCGTCTAGGTTCTTGCACTCCTCCACAGCTTCCAGGGCGTCCTCGTAATATTCCTTCTCCTGGTAGCGCAGAGGATAGAACTCCTTCAGGAACGGCAACAGCTCGTGCTCCACCAATTCGTCCTTCAACTGATACACATACGCATCCTCCGTCTCTGTTCGCTCGAAAGCATCAAATAGAAGATGCGTCACCTCAAAATACTCAAGAAGTTCCTCGTGAGAGTACTCATCCTTGAACTTGTCCAACCCCGACTTTGGCACTCTCACCTTGTTTTGAATGCCCACACAAACATATTGTCCCATAATCTTTAAGAAATTAATTAATAATATTGTCTTATCAAATGCAAATATAAATAATACTATTGTTATTTCAAAATAATAAAGCAATAATATTGTTTTATTTAACTTTAGTTTACAAATAATATTGTTTCAACATACATATTTTGATTATCTTTGCAAAAACAGAAATGGACATATCAAATTCATTCAACCGTAGTATGCAAGAATTAAGAATAAAAGAAATCATTAAGCAGCGAGGAATGACGATTGGTGACTTAGCTGAAAAATTAGGTGTCAGTCGTCAGGCCCTGAGCCGTCAGATACAGGGCAAGCTGCTTGTGGAGACTGCCGAGCGAATAGCCACGGCGCTTGATGTTCCTATATGGCAACTGTTTGTGTCGGAAGAAGATGTTCTAAGTGAGTCTGAAAGACAGCAGAAGGATACCACGTCCGATTTTTGCGCTTTTATGAAAATGGGTGAAAAAGTATGTTATGTATCGTCGTTAGAGGAGGCCAGGAATATATTGTCAGATTGGGAAAAATGATAAATATCCAGTCTTTTTCGCCTAAAAATTTGGTGGTGTAAAAAAGGTTTAGCACGTTTATAAAAACTTTTGATTTCTTGGTGGGTTCAATGACATTTCGTATCTTTGCCAATCATAAAATATACAGCAATGCAAGGTTTAACAAAAGAGGAAAAATATACCGAATTACAAGCTGATTTTTATCATTATATGGTAAAGTTTGGTGGTATAGCTAAGAAGACAAGTGGAGATTATGTGACAAGAATGAAATTTCTGTCACATGATTATATTTTGGATGAGACTCTTACAAAAGAAAAAATAGATGATATATTGAGACAAGAAGAGATCAAGCGACACAATAGAACTGTATATGCAAGCAAGAAAAGCTTGTCAGATTTTAAATCAGGTTTAAATAAGTTTTTTTCGTTTATTCAATCTGATTACTATAAACGAATGGAAGATTCTATTATAGGCGAGATTAGGAAAGTGAATAATAATGAGCGTTTAAGCGTTACAGAACGAGAATCTATTGTAAAATCTCGTATAGGGCAAGGCTCTTTTAGAAAGGGTTTGATAGAGTATTGGCATGGATGTGCTATTACCCAATGTTCCTTGATGGGGATGCTTGTAGCCTCGCATATTAAGCCTTGGAGAGATGCCAATAATTATGAACGACTTGATCCTTATAATGGATTGCTTCTTTTGCCAAATTTTGATAAGTTGTTTGACTTAGGGTACATTTCATTTAATCACAATGGAAAAATAATGTGCTCTCGTTTGTTAGACAAGTTTGATCGAGAAACGATAGGATTATCTCATGATTTGCATTTAGTAAAAATTGAAAGCCAACATCTTGCATATCTTAAATATCATAACGAAAATTGTTTTTTGCTATGATATTTAAGAAGCTCCAAGATAGCTCGTTATTTTGGAGACAGCAAGCCTAATAATGTCAAATCGGCCATATTGACCTCATTCATGATTCTACTTAGGATTTGTTGGTCTTGCATAGAAAATCCTTCTGATTTCTCTATAGCTTCAGATAGTGTCTGTTCTGCTTTTCTCAATTGTCCACAGAACCATTTAATGTCATTTGATACTTTCATCTTCATTTTTTTTATGTTAAACGATAGCGCGAAGATATATAAAAGTAAAGATTTTAGCAAAGAAGTTAAGTATTATTATTCTTTTCGCGCATATATAAACACAGAGGCAATAAGTCTAGTTACATCGGATTTATTTTTTTCGCCCAAATATTTGGTGGTGTCAAATATATTGTGTACCTTTGTCGTCACGAAAAACACGTAACATCTTTTACATTCTAATCAATGAATAGATGCTCCGCAGTATCGCAAATATAATATTCATTTTAAAAAGATTAATGCCAATGGCAATCAATTATGAATTAGACGGAGTTGGAAAGTTATTGAGAGAATTTCTATCAGAAAAACTTCCCCCAACCTTGAGTGACAAGCTGGATGACACTTCTGGCAGTGACGAGACCTTGAAAAACACTTTGATGACCCTATCAAAGAGATGTTATAATGGCTTTGTGAGAGGAGACGATGCCAAGGTGTGCGTCCGTATGGTGGCTGGGAAAATTGCTTCTATGGCACAGCTCGTGTATGCAACATATTATTGGGATGAAGATTACGAGAGATATTTTGAATTGCTGAAAATCCTCTTTACCGAAAAAATGATTCAAATCGAAAAGACGGATGTGAAAGACTGGATACGAAAGCTCGATGAAGTCCTGGAAAAGATCACTTATGAGGAATATGTACCTCGTGAGGATGAGCACAAGCGCGATGTCCACAAGATGCTGTTCTACCTGAATGTATATGCCAAAGTGTCGACAGCTGACATATCAGAGACGAAAAAGCAAGAGCTGTACCAGCAGTTGGCAAATGCCGACAATAGGATGGTGGTAAATATAGTGGCTTCCATCTATTATGCCAACCCTCGTTTGTGTAGCGGCTATACAGACTTTACGGCAGTTGCAGGGGGACTTATTGCGAAGGTGAGAGAACGATATGTGACCTATTTTCTGACAGCAGAGAAATATGCTCGCCATGAGCGTGATTGCAAGTTCCAGTGGCATAGCAAGAAGAAATATTACTATAACGACATGGTTGATTGGTGGAGAGACAAACCGCAGAATACTCAGCTTGTAGGGCTATTGACGGTTATCTGGTCACACATTGATTGGGAACCAACCCACAATAGCTTTCATCTCAAGCGTGATAAGCGTCTAGGGGACGTAGAGGTGCCTACTCATATCAAAAACTACATCGATGATCAAGTCAAAAATGGTAAAGAAGAGGTGGATAAAAATTTGGAGTATCTGAACAGGCGCTTGACGGACGAGGTGGTAATCAATCACCAGGAGCATCTTGTGCTCAGTGAGAAATTGGGTAGAGCGAATGGTACGATCAATAACTATTATGGTAAAATCGAGCAACAAATAGGCTCTGCTCAGGAAGTATCTTATCAGGGGAGTCAAACAAAAATATAAGACATCATGGAAAATCAGAACAACAATGAAAACGATAAGCCTACGATTCAGCAGACTTTCAATTATTATGCCCCCATTGGGCAACAGATAGCGCACGTTGATAAGATAGTAGCGCATTTCGACAAGAACATGGGCATCAAGGTGGATGGACAGGACATCATGCCCCAGCCGTCAGCTATCGACTCGCCTGATGAAGAATGGATAGACGAGATTACTTCATGCTTCTTTGGCATGAAGGAGAATGCCTTGGAGTTTGTGAGAATGGCTAAAAACATGAAGTCGAAGCAAATCACCGACTTGGTGAATGGATGGCTGGCGATGGACAAGATTAGTAAAATGAGCTTCAAGCGTGACTTGTGGAAACCATTGCACGAACATGGCGTGTATAAATGTACGGAGACAAATTGGAATGACCAAGTTCGTCTTCCTAAATAAGATAGAGTTTGCATAGTAGCATTTGGATATAGACGATTTTAAGGCATTGTTTATATATTAGTTTCACTTCTACTTGTGCAAACTTGTACAGAAACTTGTAGAGTGCTTGTAATTACTTGTATTTGTTTGTACGTCAAGTAATTGCAAGCACTCTTTGATTTTTCTTCCTTGATTTCTTCCTATCTTTGCATCGTCATCCCAACGAGGTGACGATGAAACATTGTATTATTTTTAATTCAAAGAAAGGAACAAGTAATGGAAAAAGTGAAAGTAGTGAAGCTCCTTGACAAGAAGAGTGGTGTGAGCCAGAAGTCGGGCAAGCCTTGGCAGTCTCGTGAGGTCTATTTGGAGTCGGTGCAGAACGTGATGCATCCTGAGAAGTACTTGGCTCGACTCTTCGGTGATGCGGTCGATAAGTTTAATGCCAAGGAGGGAGACGTGATAGGGGTTGTTATCCACCACTTCGTCAACGAGAAGGATGGGCGATACTTCAACGAGTTGAGCATCGTGGACTTCGAGAGCAATATACGATGAATCAATGAATAATGTACAAGGAATAATGTATAATGTGCAATGAATAATTTATAATTGGGCTTGCGCCTTAAAACTAGAAAAATTATGAACATTGAACTACAGATTTCGGACGAGGTCTATAAGAACCTCTTGTCCAAGGGCAGCAGAGTAAGCGGCACCATCGCCCTGGTAAGCCCCAAGGAGGGCAACTTCAATGCTTGGAAGTCGCATCAAGACAAGCGTGAGGTGAGAAAGTTTATCAAGTTGCCGCATGGCAGAGCTAGCATCGGCAAGGAGAACGTGCGACTCACCCTCCGCATCGACCGAACAGAGACTGATGTGATGCCCGACTACGTGATAGCGAGCGAGAGCCAGAAGGCGAGTGATTTCGTTGTGAGCAACATTTAAATAAAAAAATATGTTTGGAATATCAAGAAGTGTAAGAAGTCGGGAGGTGCAGGTTTGCACCCCCGAACTTTTCCGAAAAGCCATCAAGGGCAGCAAGGTGAGTTTGATTTGTGCCGAGATCGAGGATGCGCTGGAGAAGTTGCGCCGAGGGGAGTTGAAGAAGGAGGAGTATGAGCGAATGAAGACCCAGTTGAAGTCGCAGCTTCCCATCCTCACCCCTCACGCCACCTTCAAGAATGGTCGCCGCCTCAATGCCGATGCCATCCCGAGCGGTCTCTCCATCTATGACAAAGACCACATCCCCAACCCAAAAGGCTATTGGGAGGAGAAGCAGAAAATCCTCGCCCAGAAGTCGGTTCTCGACAGCATTTGCCTCGTCCATGTCACTCCATCGACCGAAGGTTTGCGTTTGATTTTCAAGATTCCCAAGGGAATGACTTTGGCTGAGGCTCAGAAGTGGATGTCGGAGCAGCTAGAGGACAATGACTACGACTCTTGCGTGAAAGACTTGGCTCGACCATCCTTCCTCGTTCCCGAAGACTACATCCTCTACATCGACGAGGCGAAACTCTTTGAAGTTGCAAATACCTCTTTTAACATCAAAGAAGGCGGCGCAAGTGAATCAGAGGACCTCAAGCAAGGCGGTTTACACCGCACAAACAATCGCAACTCTGTTGCGTCAAATGATAAAGGCGAGGGCTTTGATGCCCCGCCTACCTTAGAGCGAAGCGGTTCAGAGCGACGAGTAGGAGCGGTTTCCCCCTCTCCCCTGAGGGGAGAGGGCAGGGGAGAGAGGTGGAGCCCTCCTTATGAAGGAGGGACGGGGTGGTTGGAAAAACCTTCCCTGGAAGGAGAAGGAAAGCCAGCGGAAACGCAGTTTCCTCAAGAATACAATGGCATTCCCTATGCCACGCTCGTCACGAAGCTCGTGGAATTGCTGGGAGGCGAACCGCAGCACGGTTCGCGCAACACCTTCATTTTCACTCTCGCCTGCTACCTCCGCTACATCTGCGACGACAACGCCGATTGGGTGAAGTCGGTGATCCCCATCTTCGGCGAGGAACAGAAGCGAGCCTTCACCACCGTGGAGAGCGCCTGCGCTAGAAAACAGAGCCACGTGATGCCGGGCATCGTGCGCAAAGCCATCAAACTCTGCCAGGACGAGCTGGAGAAGGGGCAAGGCAATAACTATGAGGAGGCTGACTTCGGCGACATCGGCAACCCTGACTCTTACTTCTATCACGTCAACGAACTGCCCACAAAGCTGCCTCGTCTCATCAAGCTCCTCGTCTCGAAGACACCGAAGATGTATCAGCCAGCCGTATCGCAAGCCGTCTTCCCACCACTTGCCGCCCATATCTGCAGCACTCGCTTCCGATATATCGACAATGTGGAGCATGAGGCCACACTGATGTCTATCCTCTGTGCGCCTACGGGTTCGGGCAAGGAGTGCGTTTCGGAACCCATCAACCACATCATGGCTGACATCCGAACACGTGACGCAGAACAGAGAGCGAGAGAGAAGGCGTGGAAGGACGAGTGCAACTCGAAGGGCTCCAACAAGGACAAGCGTGAACGCCCAGAGGGACTGGTAATCCAAGAGGTGAACATCGACATGACCAACCCAGCCTTCGTGCTCCGCATGAAGGAGGCTGAGGAACATTTCCTCTACGCCAAGGTGAACGAGCTGAACCTCTTCGATGCCCTCAAGGGCAAGACCAACCAGCACTTCCGCATCATGGAACTCGCCTTCGACCTGGGCATCTATGGTCAGGACCGTGTGGGTGTGCAGAGCGTGACCGAGACGGTGAGGGTGAGGTTCAACTGGAACGCCTCTTGCACCCCGAAGAAATGCCGTGATTATTTCAGAAGGGTGGTGACGGATGGTCCGGTGTCACGTATCTCTTTCTCGACCATCGACCGCCGTCCTTGTGGCTCGGAGATACCGGTGTATGGCTCGTATGACGCTGCCTTCGATGAGGAACTTCGTCCGTACATCGAAAACTTGGTGAAGGCACGTGGCTTGGTCGATTGTCCGCAGGCTTTCAAGCTCGCCCAGAAGTTGGTGGGGGAGAATGCGGAGTTTGCCCGGTTGTCGCAGAACTATGTGTTCGAGAACCTCTCCTTCCGTGCCAATGTCATCGCCTATCTGAAGGCTTGCGTGCTGTATGTGGCGAATGGGATGAAGTGGGAGAAGAGCATCGAGGACTTCGTGAGATGGAGCGAGCGATACGACTTGTGGTGCAAGTTGAAGTTGTTTGGTCAGATGATATACGAGGCAGACAACGAGCAGGCGAAGACCGACAAGGAGTTTGTGTCGGGTCCGAAGAATCTCTTGCGGATGCTCCCCGATGAGTTCACGCTGGAGGATTATCTCAAGCTCCGCCGCCAACAGGGTTTCGAGGGTGATGACCGGAAGCGTGCCATGAATGCGATTAACCAATGGGTACATCGTGGATATGTGGCTCGGTTGACCATGGTGCCACCCTCTATGGGAGTCGCAGCAGAACAAGTTGATGACAATGACAATTACAGTTCGATTTTCCGCAAGTTGAAATTCCTCAATTCTTAATTCTTAATTATAAATTATTAATTATCATGGAGATAGTAGTAAGACGCATAGCTAAGAAGAAAACCTATACGATAGGTCGCCTCTACATCCTGGAGGATGGGGAGGTGGAACGCAGGGTGGGTCCAGGCAAGCATCAGGAGGACAAGCGCATCATCCGCCACGACTTCGATACTGGGAAACTTGATGAGACTCATTACTTCTGCGATACGCTGGAACCTACTTGGCGCAACCTCCTGGGCATCGAACTCTCGCCCCAGGAGGTGGACGCAAGATACAGCCGAAAGTCGGGCGAGAAGGCACGCAAGGTGCCTGGCAAGACGGCGATACCTGAGGGAACTTATCCCGTGGTGGTGTCGTGGTCGCCTAGGTTCGGGCGATGGTTGCCTTTGGTGCAAGGCGTGCCTGGCTTCGAGGGCATCCGCATCCATTCGGGCAATTTCCCCGATGATACGCAAGGCTGCATCCTCGTGGGCAGCAACAAGGTGGTGGGAATGGTAGTGGATTCTCGCATCTGGCTCAATCAGCTCATCAAGAGAATCTTGGACGCAAGAGAGAGAAAGGAGGAGGCGATCTGGATTACCATCATCTGAATGATTATCATCAGAATGATTACCATCAGAATGATTATCATCAGAATGATTACCATCAGAATGATTACCATCAGAATGCCCATCATCTAAAAATACCCCCTTCATTACGAGGCTCAAATCTCGAATGAAGGGGGAAATTTTTATAATTTATAATTTATAATTTATCATTTACTTCAGCTCTTGCTTCATCTTGTTGGCAGCCTTCATGGCAGCGGCACGAGCGGCGGCATTGGCAGTCTGGGCACTTGCCTTGCGATGGTAGCCCTGGACGTTGCCACGGCTGTCGCGAAGGGCTAGTGAGTCGCCCTTCATATAGACGAAGGAGAGGGTGTCGTAGGTCGTCTTCTCATTGAAGACCACACCATTGAACTCCTGTCTTCCCTTGACGAGGATGAGCTTGCCGTTGTAGGCGTGCCACTCCGTGTATTGAGGTACCTCAGGATATTCCACAGGGCTATCGTCCTCCACCGAGCTATTCGCCATCACGAAGCCTACTGAGCGAGCCTCGCTCATTCGTTTCAGCGTGAAACCATAGTCACGAGGAATCATGTAGGTCTCCACGATGCTGTCGGGCATATTGGCGAGGATGCGAACCTGCTGGCGCTTGGAGAGGTGGGTGACATCACGCAGATGAGGCATCACCGGATAGGTCCAGGTAGCCTTGAGCTTGTCGAGATCGATCACCATGTCGGCACCATTCTTGTCATCCTTGTCGGTGCAAGGCATCACGCAAATCCAGTCGCCAATCTCGATGTCGCCAAATACCTGATGGTTGCGGGTGGCATCGAGGATGTTGTAACGGATAGGGTCGCCGCCTCCATTGGGAAGCAGGACGACGGCGGTGTCGGAGCAGCCCATGCACGCCAATCCATAGATCGCCTTGTCGCCCTTGGCAGGTTTCGACATGCTGATAGGCAGGTTGGTCTTCACCCTCTGTGGCTTCGGACCATGATGGCAAGACAGCATGGCAAGAGATGCCATGGTTATGATTAAAAGAGTCTTAATTTTCATTCTTGTCTTTTTATTTCTTTGGCAAAGAAAATGCAAACGAGCGCAAAGAAAGCTTGCTTTCTAATTGCCGAGTGCAGTTTTTCTTATGCAAAGGTACAACAAAATGCGATAAATACAAAATAAATCCCAAAAAGATTTTATTCTTTGAGAGAAAAATAGTACTTTTGCACAAAATAACAACAACAACTTTAAAAAGATATCATAAAATGCTGAGCAAGGATAGTAAGATTTATATTGCTGGTCATCATGGATTGGTAGGTTCCGCTATCTGGAACAACTTGAAGAAACGTGGATACAACAACCTCGTGGGCCGTTCTCACAAGGAGTTGGACTTGACTGACCAATATGCCGTACAGAAGTTTTTTGACGAGGAGCGCCCCGACGCAGTCGTATTGGCTGCTGCCTTCGTGGGTGGCATCATGGCCAACTCGCTCTATCGTGCCGACTTCATCATGCAGAACATGAAGATGCAGTGCAATGTGATCAGCAATGCCTACAGCCATGGCGTGAAGAAACTCCTCTTCCTCGGCTCTACCTGCATCTACCCTAAGGATGCGCCCCAGCCTATGAAGGAGGACGTGCTCCTGACTTCTCCGCTGGAATACACCAACGAGGAGTATGCCATCGCCAAGATCGCTGGCTTGAAGATGTGTGAGAGCTACAACTTGCAGTATGGCACCAACTATATCGCCGTGATGCCAACCAACCTCTATGGTCCTAACGACAACTTCCACTTGGAGAACAGCCACGTGATGCCTGCCATGATGCGCAAGATCTACTTGGCGAAACTCATCCACGAGGGCGACTGGAAGAGCATCGAAGTGGATATGAACAAGCGTCCGATCAATCCTACCGACAAGCTGCGTGCCATCATCGGTGAGGGCAACGTGGATGGCAACAACGACCACGAGCGCATCTTGAAGGCACTGGAGTTCTATGGTATATATAATAATAAGGTGGTGCTCTGGGGCACTGGCAAGCCTTTGCGTGAGTTCCTTTGGAGCGAGGACATGGCGGATGCCAGCGTTCACGTGCTCTTGAACGTCGATTTCAAGGACATCATCGGCATCGAGAAGTACTCTTCCGTATTCTATGGCGCCAAGGTGGATGGAGCCGTTGACCGCAACAACTCTGAGGGTCGTGGTGGAGCCATCCCTTCGCTTGGCGAGATACGCAACTGCCACATCAACGTGGGCACAGGCAAGGAGTTGACCATCCGTGAGCTCTCCCAACTCATCGTCAAGACCGTGGGCTTCGAGGGAACCGTGGAGTTTGATGCTGCCAAGCCAGACGGCACACCTAGAAAGCTTATCGACGTGAGCAAGCTTCACTCGCTCGGTTGGACCCACAAGGTGGAGATCGAGGACGGCGTGGAGAAACTCTATGAGTGGTATCAGCAGAGCCTGAAAGAGTAAAAGGGTAAATGAAAGACAAAAGTCTTATTCTAAGATAATAGAAAAATGGAAGTAATCAAGACTGATATAGAAGGAGTATTGGTGATAGAGCCTCGCATCTTCAAGGATGCCAGGGGCTATTTCTTCGAGAGCTTCTCGCAGAGGGAGTTTGACGAGAAGGTGGTGCCTATCTTGGGGCATCAGGTGAATTTCTGCCAGGACAACGAGAGCATGTCGTCCTATGGCGTGATGAGAGGTCTGCATTTCCAGCGTCCACCTTTCACCCAGAGCAAACTGGTGCGTTGCGTGAAGGGTGCGGTGCTCGATGTGGCAGTCGATATCCGCAAGGGTTCGCCTACCTTTGGCAAACACGTGGCGGTGGAACTCACCGAGGACAACCATCGCCAGTTCTTCATCTCTCGTGGCTTCGCCCATGGCTTCGCCGTGCTGAGCGAGACCGCCGTGTTCCAGTACAAGTGTGATGAGTTCTATCACCCAGAGGCAGACGGTGGCATCTCCATCCTCGACGACAGCCTTGGCATCGACTGGAAGATTCCTACCGACCATGCCATCCTGAGCGAGAAGGACACCAAGCACGACTTGCTGAAGGACTTCGATACGCCATTCGACATCAATGTTAGCTTGTACGAATAATTGAACTTCCGTACAACGAAATTTGTATTAAAATCATCAGAGAAAATGAATATACTCATAACTGGTGCCAACGGTCAACTCGGCAATGAGATGAGAATCGTTAGCCAAAATACCACAGACCGCTATATCTTCACGGATGTCAACCAGGTGGAGGGGCTTGAGACCACTTACCTCGACATCACGGATATGGATGCCATCAGAAAGATGGTGAAGGAGAATGACGTCAATGTCATCGTCAACTGTGCCGCATGGACCAATGTGGATGCTTGTGAGACCGATGAGAAATTGGCGGCGCTCGCCGAGAAACTGAACGCCGATGCCCCTGAGAACCTCGCCCAGGCGATGAAGGAGGTGAACGGATTGCTGGTTCAGATTTCCACCGACTATGTGTTCGGCAAGGAACCCTACAATGTGCCTTGCAGTCCGGAGCAGAAGGGCACGCCTACGGGCGTATATGGCACGACCAAGCTGCATGGCGAGCAGAAGATCATCGCCACGGGATGCAAGTATGTCATCATCCGCACGGCTTGGCTGTACTCTGAGTTTGGCAAGAACTTCTGCAAGACGATGCTCAACTTGACCGCCACCAAACCGCAGTTGAAGGTGGTGTTCGACCAGTGTGGCACGCCTACCTACGCCCTCGACCTCGCCAATGCCATCGTCACTATATTAAATAAGGTGAAGGAAAGCCAGTCTTCTGCTGACGGCAATGCTTCTTCGGAGGGCAATGCTCCTGCTGGGGCAGATGCTGCCGAGAAATACGTGGGCGTTTATCACTTCTCGAACGAGGGCGTTTGCTCTTGGTACGACTTCACGCAGATGATAGCGAGAATCGCAGGGCACACCGATTGTGACATCCAGCCATGCTATAGCTCCGAGTTCCCTTCGCCAGTGACTCGTCCGGCTTACTCCGTGCTCGACAAGCGCACCATCAAGGAGACTTTCGGTGTGGAAGTGCCTTACTGGATTGACTCGCTGGAGAAATGTATCGCCAATCTGAAGAAGACTTTTTAATTAGTAACAATCAAGACATTTCGAAATATGGCAAAAAGAAATATCGTTATCACAGGCGGTGCGGGCTTCATCGGCTCACACGTTGTTCGCTTCTTCGTGAACAAGTATCCTGAGTACAACATCATCAACCTCGATAAGTTGACCTACGCTGGCAACCTCGCCAACCTGAAGGACATCGAGGACAAGCCAAACTATAAATTCGTGAAGATGGACATCTGCGACTTCGATGCCTTCTATCAGTTGATGCAAGACGAGCACGTGGATGGCATCATCCATCTTGCCGCCGAGAGCCACGTGGATAGAAGCATCAAGGACCCTTTCACCTTCGCACAGACCAATGTGATGGGAACCTTGTCTCTGCTCCAGGCAGCCAAGACCTATTGGGAGAGCCTTCCTGAGGGTTACGAGGGCAAGCGATTCTACCATATCTCTACCGACGAGGTGTATGGCGCCTTGCAGATGACTCACCCAGAGGGCGTGCCAGCTCCATTCACCACCAAGGCTTCGAGCGGCAAGAACCATGAGGCTTATGGCGAGGAGTTCTTCTTGGAGACCACCAAGTACAACCCTCACTCTCCATACTCAGCCTCCAAGGCTAGTTCCGACCACTTCGTGCGTGCTTTCCACGACACTTACGGAATGCCTACCATCGTGACCAACTGCTCCAACAACTATGGTCCATATCAGTTCCCAGAGAAGTTGATTCCTCTCTTCATCAACAACATCCGCCATCGCAAGCCATTGCCAGTGTACGGCAAGGGTGAGAACGTGCGCGACTGGTTGTATGTGGAGGATCACGCTCGTGCCATCGACATGATATTCCACCATGGCAAGATCGCCGAGACCTACAACATCGGTGGTTTCAACGAGTGGAAGAACATCGACATCATCAAGGTGGTGATCAAGACCGTGGATCGCTTGCTCGGCAGAAAGGAATGCGAGGACATGGACCTCATCACCTACGTGACCGACCGCAAGGGTCACGACATGCGCTATGCCATCGACTCACGCAAGCTCCAGAAGGAACTCGGATGGGAACCTTCCCTACAGTTTGAGGAGGGCATCGAGAAGACCGTGAAGTGGTATCTCGACAACCAGGAGTGGATGGACAACGTGACGAGCGGTGACTATCAGAGGTATTACGAAAACATGTACAAGAACAGATAATAACATTTCAATCTCAGAAAGAATCAAATAACAGTTATAACTTCAATATCAAGGATGACAAACAAAAATGCACATCATCTGCCAGCGTGGGCAGAAATCGAATATACGGCGTTATGCAAAAGCCCTTATCTGTCAACTCCATTCTTCGTGCCTAAGGAGTCGAAAGTGTTCCTTTGCAGAGAGGATGGAAGCAGAAAAGAGGCGAGAATCTTATACCTGGTCTTCAAGCCAGCTGATGCACCTGAGGACGCAGAGTGGGAAGACGACCCAGTGCCAGGTGAAATCCTAGTGTCGGTCTTGGGCGATGATGACGAGGAGGTGGAGCCAGTCAAGGCTGTCTTCCTCGACCAGGATGTAGAGGACTTCATCCAGGTGGTGGAGGAGGATGATGCTACCATCACCTTCGACATCGACTGGGACTATGGTGAGGTGAAAGTGGAGAAGTCGGAGAAGACTCGTGACGGATTCGTCTGCAAGAAGGAGGACTTCGGCGACGAGGGACTGCTTGTCACCTTGACTCCTGATGAGGGCGCACCTTTCACGATGCGCTTGCAGATTCCATACCTGGGCTTCTCGCTCTACGACAAGGATGGCAACAAGGTGCACGGAGATGTGGTCGTGCCTCACGACAAGGTGAACGACTATAGTTATGACTTCGTGGGCGATGACAACAACGACCGCTTCTCGCTCCACTTGGACAATGACAAGCTCATCTATACTTGTGTGCTCCGTCCTCACGAGGCGAAACTCGTGGTACGTGACCAAAGACAGAAGATGGCGATCGTGGATGAATTGCCATCAGAGGGCAAGTTGACCGACTTGATGATGAATGCCCACGAGATTCTTGTGAAGAACAAGAACTATCGCTGGCGTGTCACCCTGAGCGGCACTTCCCTGGAGTCGGAGAGCGAAAGCGAGTTTGAGCTGGAGCCTACTGCCTTGGGCAACTATGCTTACGAGCAGTTCCAGAAGGCAGCTGGAAATATCGACGAACTGGGCGGTCATCTGATAGCCTTGGAACAGAAGTATGCTTTCCAGTGGTTCTGGTTGAAGGAGGAGGATTGGCGCCACGACGATGCCATGTTCGATATGTTCATGAAGCAGTTGGTGGCATTCTCTTACGTCAGCCAAAAACCTATCCAGGGCGACCAGTTGCAAGCACGCAACAACAAGCGCAAGATACGCCGTTGTGCCAAGATGATTTTGGCGCATCAGGCTGGAGAGCAGAGTCTCTGGGATGAGGATGAGGAGGCACGCAAGGAAATCCTCTATCTCTTCAGTACATTCCACAAGGAATTTACGGAGGCATTGGAAAATTAAACATTAAACATTATTAATAAACGCCTAGTATAGGGGTGAATTCGGATTTTTTTCCCTAATTTTGCACCTTGGTAAATTATGTATTGTAAAATCTGAAGAAAATATACAATAAAAATAATGAAGAAGAAAATTCAGTTCAGTCTCGTCTATCGAGACATGTGGCAGAGTTCTGGTAAGTTCCAGCCACGTAAAGACCAGTTGGCTAAGATAGCCCCAGTGATCATCGAGATGGGTTGCTTTAGCCGTGTAGAGACCAATGGTGGTGCCTTCGAGCAGGTAAACCTCTTGGCAGGTGAGAACCCTAACGAGGCTGTTCGCGCATTCTGCAAGCCTTTCAATGAGGCTGGTATCAAAACCCACATGCTCGACCGTGGTCTGAACGCTCTTCGTATGTATCCTGTGCCAGACGATGTACGTGCCCTCATGTACAAGGTGAAGGCTAAGCAGGGTACCAACATCACCCGTATCTTCGATGGTTTGAACGATGTGCGCAACATCATTCCTTCTATCAAGTGGGCTAAGGAAGGTGGCATGACTCCTCAGTGTGCGCTCTGTATCACCAATTCTCCTGTACATACTCTCGAATACTATATGAACATTGCCGACCAGCTCATCGCTGCTGGTGCAGAGGAAATCTGCTTGAAGGATATGGCTGGTATCGGTCAGCCTGCATTCCTCGGTAAGCTTACCAAGATGATCAAGGACAAGTATCCTGAGATCATCATCCAGTACCATGGTCACTCTGGTCCTGGTCTCTCTATGGCTTCTATCCTCGAGGTCTGCAACAATGGTGCCGACATCATCGATACAGCCATCGAGCCATTGTCATGGGGTAAGGTTCATCCAGACGTAATCTCTGTTATCAGCATGCTGAAGAACGAGGGCTTCGAGGTGCCTGAGATCAACATGAGCGCTTATATGAAGGCTCGTGCCATGACTCAGGAGTTCATCGACGAGTGGCTCGGCTACTTCATCAACCCAGGTAACAAGATTATGTCTTCATTGTTGCTCGGTTGCGGTCTCCCTGGCGGTATGATGGGTTCTATGATGGCAGACCTCGGCGGTATGCGTCAGACTATCAACAACATCCGCAAGAAGAAGGGTGAGGAGGAATTGTCTATGGACGACCTCTTGATCAAGCTCTTCGACGAGGTAGAGTATGTTTGGCCACGTGTAGGTTATCCTCCATTGGTAACTCCATTCAGCCAGTACGTGAAGAACATCTCATTGATGAACCTCCTCACCATGGAGCAGGGCAAGGGCCGCTTCGTGATGATGGACGACTCTATGTGGGGTATGATTCTCGGTAAGAGTGGTAAGATTCCTGGCACTATCGACCCAGAGTTGGTAGAGTTGGCTAAGAAGCAAGGCAGAGAGTTCACCGACGTTGACGCTCACACATTGCTCACCAACGCCCTCGATGACTTCAAGAAGGAGATGGATGAGAACGGTTGGGACTACGGTCAGGACGATGAGGAGCTCTTCGAGCTCGCCATGCACCCAGAGCAGTATCGCAACTATAAGAGCGGTCAGGCTAAGAAGAACTTCTTGGCAGACCTCCAGAAGGCTAAGGACGCTAAGCTCGGCAGCACTTTGACTCCAGCTCAGCTCGCTGAGTTCAAGCACGCCAAGGCTGATGCTATCGTAGCACCAGTGGCAGGTCAGATCTTCTGGGAGTTCCAGGGCGAAGGCGAGTGCGCACCAGCAGTAGAGCCATTCATCGGCAAGGAGTACAAGGAAGGCGACGCATTCTGCTACATCCTCGCTCCATGGGGTGAGTTTGAGACAGTGCCAGCCGCTCTTGGTGGTAAGCTCGTGGAAATCAATGCTAAGCAGGGCAGCAAGATCCGCAAGGGCGATGTCATCGCTTACATTGAGCGCGAGAATAAAGAATAAATGATAAATAATAATGTATAAATAGGCATACGCCCAATATACAGTATTTATAATTTATGAATTATAATTTATTAATTGACAAGTATTATCCAGAGGACAATGAGCTTCGTCATATCCTCATCAACCATAGCCAATCTGTAGCGCGAAAAGCGCTACAGATTGTTTCGTCTCATCCTGAATTGCACCTCGATGCCCAGTTTGTAGAGGAAGCAGCCATGCTTCACGACCTGGGAATCTTCCGCACGGATGCCCCTGGCATACAGTGTTTCGGCTCGGAGCCTTACATCTGTCATGGACGATTGGGAGCGGAAATCTTGCGCAAGGAGGGCTATGAGCGACATGCTCGTGTATGCGAGCGACATACGGGTGCCGGAATCACTTGCAAGGAAATCATCGCACAGGGATTGCCGTTGCCTCACCAAGACTTTCTGCCAGAAACACTGGAGGAGAAAGTCATCTGCTATGCTGATAAATTCTTCAGCAAGACGCACCTCGACCGAGAAAAATCCATCGAGAAAGCCGAGAAAAGCTTGGCTAAGTTTGGAGAGGATGGGGTGATGCGCTTCCGAGAGTGGGAGCGGATGTTTGAATAACGAATGATTCTGTCATTTGATTGATCATTAGAATCCTATTTTTGAATGAGAAAACAATCGATTATAGTACTTCTGCTGTTTGCCTTCATCTGTATGATGGCAAGCCCTAACTTGTTGCTTGCCAAAAAGAAGAAAAAGGACAAGAGGGCTGATGCAGCCTTGGCGGTGGACGACTCCATACTCGTGGATTCGCTCGGCAATGTCATCGGTGATTCCCTGGGAAATGCCGAGGCGGACACTGCGTCCATGGACTCCCTGCAGAAGGCTATTTGGAAACATAATAAGGTGGTGGATGATAGTATCCGCCTCGATAGCTTAAACCGCAAGAAGTCGGGAGGCGTGGATGCTCCTGTCGATTATACGGCAGAAGACTCCCTCGTCTATGACGCTCCCAACAAGGTGGCGCATCTCTATGGCAACTCCAACGTGAAATACACCAACATGGACCTCACGAGCGACAAGATTGCCATGGACATCGACAAGAGTACGGTGAAAGCTACTGGTACTGCCGACTCTACCGCCGACAAGGGCGTGAAGGGAAGACCTGTCTTCAAGATGGGCTCGGACACCTATGATACCGATACCATCGCCTTCAACTTCAAGAGCAAGAAAGCCCTTATTAATAATGTTTATACCGAACAGCAAGATGGATTCTTGACGGGTGCTCGCTCCAAGCGTGACTCTTCGGGTGTCATCTATTTGCAGCATGGTCGATACACCACGTGTGATGACCCACATCCAGACTTCTACATCTCCTTGTCTCGTGCCAAGGTGCGCCCTGGCAAGGACGTGGTGTTTGGTCCGGCTTATCTCGTGGTCTGCGATGTGCCGATGCCGTTGGCTATTCCATACGGTTTCTTCCCATTCACCAAGAGTTATTCCAGCGGTTTTATCATGCCTACCTATGGCGATGAGAGCGACCGTGGTTTCTATCTCCGTGATGGTGGTTATTACTTCGCCATCAGCGACAAGTGGGACTTGAAACTCCTGGGCGAGATCTACACCAAGGGCTCTTGGGGAATATCTGCTGCCAGCAACTATCGCAAGCGTTATAAGTATTCGGGCAGTTTCTTCTTCAGCTATCAAGATACGAAGACGGGCGACAAGGGAATGCCTGACTTTGCGGAGCAGGAGAGTTTCAAGATTCAGTGGAGCCACCGACAAGACTCCAAGGCAAGTCCTTTCAGTTCGTTGTCGGCAAGCGTCAACTTCGCCTCTACGAGTTATGAGCGCAACAATCTGAACTCGCTCTACAATCCGCAGACCTTGACGCAGAGTACACGTACTTCTTCCGTCAACTGGAGCACTGGCTTCTCTAGCATCGGCATGACGCTGAGTGCCACGATGAATCTCTCCCAGAACATGCGAGATTCTACCATCTCCATGACGTTGCCGGACTTGAATATCGCCATCGCCCGATTCTATCCTTTCCGTAGAAAGAAGATGGTGGGAGACGAGAGATGGTACGAGAAGATTGCGATGAGCTATACAGGTCACATCAGCAACTCCATCAACACGAAAGAAGACAAGTTGATGCATAGCAATCTCATCAAGGACTGGCGCAATGCTTGGCAACATCAGATTCCTATCAGCGGTTCGTTCACCCTCTTCAAGTACATCAATGTGAACCCAAGCTTCAACTTCACCGACCGTATGTACACCAACAAGGTGACGAAGTCGTGGGATGAACAGAAGCAAGTGGAGGTGTGCGATACCACATACGGCTTCCACAATGTCTATAACTGGAACTTCAGTGTGGGCTTGTCCACCAAGTTGTATGGCTTCTGGGTGCCAAGCCGCAAGATATTCGGCGACAAGATACAAGCCATCCGTCACGTGATTACCCCAACCGTCAGCTTCAGCTATGCGCCTGACTTCGGTGCTACTCGCTATGGCTATTGGGACACTTATCAGAAGACCGATGCCGATGGCAATGTCTCGCTCGTTAGCTATTCGCCATACCAAGGTTCGCTCTATGGCGTGCCTGGCAAGGGAAAGACGGGAAGTCTCTCGTTCTCCTTGGGCAACAACTTGGAGATGAAGGTCAAGAGCGACAAGGACTCCACGGGATTCAAGAAAATCAGCTTGATTGATGCGTTCGACATCAATATGAGTTACAATATGGCAGCCAAGGTTCGTCCTTGGAGTGACATGAACATCAACTTGCGCTTGAAGTGGTGGAAGAACTACACGTTCAATATGAATGCCGTCTTCGCCACTTACGCCTATGAGATGGATGACCAGGGCAACGTCTATGTGGGCAACCACACGGAGTGGGGCAAGGGTCGTTTCGGCCGATTCCAGGGAATGTCGCAAAACCTCTCGTTCACTTTGACCCCAGAGAAGTTGGCTAAGCTTTTCGGAGGAGGCAAGAGCGATAGCGATGACAAGAACAACAATCGCAATCAAGATGACGATGAGGGCATGGACACCGACATTGAGAGCAATGTTGATGATACAATGGAGAAAGGAAAGAACGGTGCCAAGAAGAAGGGTGGCAAGGCTAAGACCGACTCGGATGGCTATATGGCTTTCAAGATGCCTTGGTCGTTGACCTTCGGATATGGTATCACGATGCGTGAGGACACACGCCGTGAGAAGTTCAATGAGAAGTCTATGCGTTACCCATACAAGTTTACACAGACGCTCAATATGAGTGGTAACGTGCGAATCAGTGACGGATGGAACATCAGTTTCTCTTCTGGTTACGACTTCGACAACCACAAGATGAGTATGACTACGGCAAGCTTGCAGCGTGACTTGCACTGTTTCAACATGAGTTGCTCGGTGGTGCTCGCTCCTTATACAAGCTATAACTTCACCTTCCGTTGTAACGCCTCTACGCTGACGGATGCGTTGAAGTACGACAAGCGAAGCGGTTATTCTAATGCCGTGCAGTGGTACTAAGAGAAAAAATGCCGTTCCGCGTCATTCGGAGAAATATATGATGTGTGATTAGGAAAAGACAAATAAAAATGATACAAAAAAGCCTCGGAGTTTTTGCTCCGGGGCTTTTTTGTACATATTGAGAAGTTATAGAAATTAAGAGAAGATTCAAAATCTTACTTCTTGAATCCTTTCTTTTTCTTCATTCGCTTTCCTACGAAGTTCCAAGCTGGCATCTTCTTCAAGGTACTTCTTACTGGTTGAATGTCCCAGAGAAGGAAGATGAGAAGCACGGCAACGGCGATGATGCAAGTGATGCCGTAGAGCTGCTTGACGCTGATCATCAAGAGCTGGGTGGCGTCGTAAGGCAAGCCACGAGCCATGTTGTCTGCCATCTGATGACGAATGCCGAAGCTATAGAGACCTGTACACATCGTTGACATCGGTCCGTTTCTCACGATACCCGCTATCGTCAATCCCATGAAGAAGTGCTGGAATGGCATCAACTCCTCTAGATATACCGTCAGCATCACGAAGAATATCGCATTGCCGAAGCTGCGAGAGAATGTTGGCAGATAGAGTGCCTCGATAGGCAAGCCTGGGTCGATGAGGAAATACATCATCACCGGATAGAGTGCCATCGCCGCCACTCCAAGGGTCAGCAAGCGAGTGTATTTCTGATGGAGCACCTTGCACCAGAAGAGGCAGAACAAGCAACCAGCGATGGCTCCCACCCATTCCACGAAGTTGAGCACGTTGGTGGTGACGATGCCGAAGTGAAGCACGCCACCCGTGAAGGCGGTCTGCAATACCTTTGGAGTACTGCCCATGAACTCGACGAAGGCGAAGAGGATGAGCAGGGGAACGAGACGCTTGTACTTCCATGCGGCAGGCTCGATGTAAGGGTGACGGATATGGAGCATACGGTTGATGCAGAAATAGCCTGTCACGATGAAGAGCATCAAGTCCATCCACATGATGTCGCTCTCAAACCAATTGTAATGTTCTCCGTAATTGAAGAAGAAGATGAACTCCAGCATCCAAGCCGACCACAAGAACAAGCCTAGGTAGTCGAGACTGATGAATGGCAATGGTTTCATGAAGCGGAACTCATGGGTGGTGACGTAGAGGAAGAGTGCGATGAAGAGCAGTACTCCCGTCATCGTCCAGTTGATGATGCGCCAATCCTGGTAGATGTAAATCAGATGTTCGGTGATCCATGGCGAGAGAAACATGTTTCCCAGCACGATGCAATAAAGCAATGGGAAGAAGATGGTAAAGTCGCGCTTAGGGGTCATCCACAACTGAATCGTTGACATACACTCAAATGTACCGCAGAGTTTGAAGAAACCTGCGATGTAAGCGAGAATGCACATCACGGGAACAGAATCTGTCCACATGATGAGGAAGTTGCAAGCCGCCACCACCAAGGCTGCATTGATGAGCAACTGGCGGTTGGTGAAGTGGAACTTCATCTTGAAGAGGAAGGGGAATGGCATCGCCACACCCACTACGTTGAACATGATGATCATGAGCACGTCCTCTCTCATCAAACTATACTCGCCCATCACCTGGCTCATCGCTCCTCCATAGATGCCGCTCGACATCAAGAAGCAGAAAGCGATGAAGAAATATATCCAGGGTTGCAGTCGGCGAGGAATATATCTATTGAACGAAGGGACACGAAAGGGTCCCTGTAACATAGGAGGTCCTGGCATTATTTAATTCTTACTTTGGTTTCAACATTGAGTCCGGCACGGAGCAATGCCACCTGCTTAGGGTCGTTGTCCTTGGTGAGGGCGATGCGAACAGGCACACGCTGCTCTACCTTGACGAAGTTACCTGTGGCATTATCTACAGGAATCATGCTATAGGCATTGCCTGCTGCTGCAGAGAGAGCCTGCACCTTGCCGTGGAATACGACACCTGGGATGGCATCGGCGGTGAAATCCACGCTCTTGCCTACGGTGATGCCGTCCATCTGAGTCTCACGATAGTTGGCTACTACCCAAACATCGTTGTCGTCCACGATGCGAGCCAACATCTGACCAGGCTGAACCAACTGTCCCTCGTGAATGTCCTTTCTGCCCATCACGCCGTCGCAAGTAGCCACGATCACGGTGTAAGAGAGATTCAAGCGAGCCAAGTTGAGCTGAGCCTCTGCCACGCTCTCACCAGCACGAGAACCACCCAACTGCTGGCTCTGTACGTTGTGAACGGATGCAGCACTCTGCTTTCTGCTGCTAGCCTGCTCATAGCGAGCCTTGGCACCGAGATAGCGAGCGTATGCGTTGTCATACTGCTGACGAGTAACAGCGTCCTTCTTCATCAAGGCAGCGAAACGATCGAAATCTTGCTTGGCGTTGATCATATCTACACGAGCCTCCTCGATGCCAGCCGAAGCTGTCTGCACATTGCTGACAGTAGTGCCCATGCTAGCGGTAACAACCGAAGAGCTAGACTTGCTTCCACGCAATCCTGCCTCAGCCTGAGCCACATGGAGACGGAACTCAGCGTCCTCGATGATGACGAGTGTGTCGCCCTTCTTCACGTGCTGGTAGTCGTTGAATCGAATCTCCTTGATGAATCCCGGCACACGGGTATTGATAGGAGTGATGTGTCTGTTCACTTGAGCGTCATCCGTGTAAGCCACGTCGCTTCCATGGTAGAAATGGCTGAAGCACCAAGCCACGGCTCCTGCCAAGAAGAGGATGATCACTACGTTGTATATTCTCTTAATCAGTTTCTTGTTCATAATTCTTTTTTATTTATTGATTGGAAAGCATTTGAATTTTTCACTCTTCACTCTTCGTTCTTCACTTCCTAGATTTCTCCTGCTACGTACTTCATCTTGTAGTAGGCATAAACGATGTTGATGCGAGCGTCCACCTCGTTCAACTCTGCATTGAGCTTCAAGTTGGAAGCATCCACCATGTCGGTAACCAGGGCGAGCTGGCTGAGGTAGCGAGCGTTCATCACCTCGTAGTTCTGCTGGGCTAGCTCCACGCTCTTCTTCTGGGTCTCCAGTTCCACGTAGGTCTGCTGGTACTGTACGTAGGCAGCCTGCACGTTGTTGTTGAGTTGCTCGGTCTGCACGGCATGAGCCTCACGAGCTTGGTGGGTCTCCATGGCAGCCTGCTTGATGCGCTTGTTGCTCTTGAAGAGGGAACTGAGGTTGTATTTCACGCCCACGCCCACGTACCATACGTTGAGGTTCTTGTCCACAGGAGGAAGCTCGAAGAGGATAGGACCGTCAAACTGGTCGGTTGCCACGAATGCCACCTTAGGTAGCAAGTCGCTCTTGGCAAGTTTCTCCTTCTGTTCAGCTATCTTGATGGCATTGCTGCTCTGCTCCAAGAGAGGGGAACTCATCGCTCCGGCGGTCTGCCAATAAGCCTCGCCATCCTTGCCATAAGCCTTGTCGGCGAGGGTGGCATCAGGGATGATCTGCTCGTCCTGGCTCATGCCGAGGGTGTTGCAGAGTTGATGGTTGAGGATGCTGCGATTGTTGTGGAGCGATGTCAAGCCGAGTTTGAGACTCTCCATCTGTAGCTCATATCGGGTGATGTCATTCTTCAATGCCATGCCCTCCTTTTGCTTCGCCTTGATGTCCTCGATGAGTTGTTGGGTCAGCTCGATGTTCTTTTCATACACCTTGATGCGGTTGTCTATCTTATAGAGGTCGAGGTACTGACCGAGGGCGATGAAGCGTATCTGCTGGCGAGTGAGCTTGACGCCCACCTCAGCTTGCTGCTTGCCCAGTTCTGCCAGGCGGATGCCTGCGTTGATGGCACCACCGGCATAGACTACCTGTTGGGCATTGAATGCGAAGTTGTTGCCGAAGTGAGGGGATTTCAGTCCATGCACATTGCTAAAGTCACGGTCGGTGAGCAGTGCATTGCCGATGTAGCTGAACGATAAGGAAGCGTCGAGGTCGGGGAGTCGCTTGCTCTTGGCGCTCTCGATGCCGAGGTTGGCAGCCTCCACGCCCGTCTTGGCAGCGGTGAGGCTCTTACTGTTTCCTTCAATCTTGTCGAAGAGTTGGGAGATGGTCATCGCCTCTTGCTTGCCGGCTGTAGCGGTATTGCTAGTAGCGATAGCATTGCCAATGGTAGCAGTTGCCGTTGGGTTAGACTGAGCCATAGCCCAGATGGTGCCTCCTGCCAGCAGAAGGCTTACGAACATGAATTTCTTTATCATTTAATTAACTTTTAGAATAAACTTGTCATAGATACGCATCTTTTTCATGCGATTTCTGTTATCTCTTGAATTCGGGTGCAAAGGTACGATGTTTTTGTCAATTGCTCGTTTCAAAAATAACGCGTGGAATGGACTATTTGGGAATAAATGTTCTTTTATGTCACATAAAATTCGTAATTTTGCAACCGAAAAAGGAATAGGCGAACCATAAGTGATGTTTTGTTACCTATGGCGTGACACTTCTTATATATATAATAAGGTATAGATTTTCAGAATAAAAAGGTGTAGAATGGATTTATCGGAATTGAGCAGTTATCAGGAGGCGAGTCTTTTCACCACTCATCTCGAAGAGTGGCAAGACGGACCTCAGGTGATTACTTATGGAGCCATATTGATTTGCCGCAAGGGCAAGGCGACGGTGAACATCAACTATAAAGAATGGCATCTGCATGAGGGGGCGGTCATCACCGTCTTCCCCAATGACGTGGTGGAATTGAAAGTGAAGAGTGAAGCTTCACTCTTCGATGTCGAGATGTTGAAGTACAACGCCTCGCTCTTGAGGGAAGCCAGCTTGCAGTTGGAACAAACCGTGTATTCTTCTTTGCGAGAGGACAGATGCAGGCAGGATACGCCTGTGGTGACGAACATCATCGACAGCATGTTCGCCCTCTTGAAGGTGTATTTCAACCAGTCGGAATGCACTTGCATCTCCCAGTTGGTGCTCTTGCAGCTGAAGGCGTTCTTCGTAGGGTTTCATGAATACTTGCAGCGCAATCCGCAGAACCGCCCTGATGACGAGGTGAAGTCTTATCGGGTGAGAGAGTTGTTCAATCGCTTCATGATGCTGATGGAGCGAGACTATAAGCTGTCACGTGATGTCAACTATTATGCCGACCTCATGCACATCACCTCCAAGTATCTCACCAATATCGTGAGGCAGGTGGCGGGGCACACGCCCAAGACCATCATCGATCAGTATGTCATCCTCCAGCTCAAGATGCAACTCCAGCGGAGCAGCCAAAGCATTAAGGAGATAGCATGGGAATATCATTTCACGGATGTGAGTTTCTTCTGCCGATATTTCAAGAAACATACGGGACTGACGCCACAGCAGATGAGATAATGGGGGATTTTGGAGGCGTGCTCAAGAATCAGAGCATCGGTGTCGCCTCTGCCGATGGCAAGGCTTATATCCATACGGCGGGCAAGGTGCATGATGCCAGCCAGTTGTGGGGCATCCTGCCGATCCTAAGCTCAAGGACATGGGCATTCTCGCCAGCACCGACCCTGTGGCTCTCGACCAAGCTTGCCTCGACTTCGTGTTCAATCACAAGGCTCAGCCAGGCGATCAACCTCAAGCAATACGACCAGCGTTTTGCGAGATGCGACAAGCCTATTGTGAAAGTGGGTGTCAACTTTGATGCCAAGAAGGGTAATATTGAGGATTGGTCGATAGAGTAAGCGTTTTTTATTTTATGTGTACTTTATATCTCACCGCTGATGCGGAGTTTCTCGACATCTTCGCTCATCTCGACAACATCACCGATGCAAAGTACATGATCAACAATGGTTACGAGATGCCAGGCTTTACGGCAATGTGTGGTGTGAAAGTAAGATTCTAAAACATTCTTGACCTAAATATAACAAACCCTCCACGAAATGCTTTCGGGCAAGACTTGGAGGGTTCTTTTTGTTTTCGGAAAGGCTAAGGGAAGTTAGACAAAATGTATAAATATACGCATTTTAGCTTACAAATTGTAAGTTGCCGGCGATTTTTGTAAAATAATTGAAGAAATATTCGTGCATATCTGAAATAATTAGTAATTTTGTAGCCGAAAAAGAGAGAAATTTATAAATCGAAAGAGAGAATAT
>ERZ1034691.584-NODE-584-length-27120-cov-5.467467_pt1 | contig 27120 bp, 25 predicted proteins | sample MGYA00520638_ERZ1034691 | MGnify/ENA primary metagenome ERZ1034691 (study PRJEB33766, sample SAMN09781763) | gut metagenome | biome: gut microbiome | host: Homo sapiens | place: Madagascar | study: EMG produced TPA metagenomics assembly of the PRJNA485056 data set...
GGCAGATACTTACTTCATTCTTAAGGATTTCAGAAGCTATGCAGAAGCACAGAAGAGAATTGATAAGAAGTATAAGGATTCAACAGCATGGGCTAAGTCAGTTATGTTAAATACAGCTAATGCCGGCAAGTTCTCATCTGACAGAACTATACAGGAATATGTAGATGACATCTGGAAGCTTGATAAGGTTGATGTTAAGATGTAAGTGTTTTAATATAATTATTAATTAAATTAATGCCATAAGTATAGATGGTGGCATATAGTGAGCCATGTATCAGTTCATAGACATATATAAGTTATCATATGTCTATGAATAGATACATGGTTTTTTAAAAGTATATTTAACAATAAAATATAAAGATTCATAAGATATAAGAAACATGCATACCATAATATTAACAGGATATATGGCGGAGGGCATGCATGGATAATTATAAAATGGCATTAAGAAAGAATATTTTAATTATAGTTATAGCACTTCTTATATGTATTCTTGTGCCGTCTGTTATTACATTATCCGTGACCGGAATTATTGAAGCTGATATTTCGGATGAGCTTATAGATGGAAGAAGAATTGATGTTAAGTACAGACATGCCGTAAAGTCTGTAGATATTAATAAATTCATAGTGATGGTGCTTGCTGACCGCCTTGATATGTCATCACAGATTGAGGTGCTTAAAGCTGAAAGTATTATGGTACGGACAGATATTTACAGGATAATGGGTAATGATATGAATATAGACAGCTCACAGCTGGGCATGTCTTTTCTTACTGAAAATCAGATGAAAAACAATTGGGGAAGCAAATATAATGATAATTATAATCTGATATCCGACTGTGTTGCTGCGACCGGAGGAATCATTATGATGTATAATGGAAGCCCTATAGATGCAAGATATACTGAGGTCAGCTGTGGTACTACTCTTGCAGGCTCACAGGTTCTTGGAGCCGGATATGATTACCTGACGGAAGTGGATTGTCCGGATGACATGCATAGCCCAGATTATATAAGTGTTGTGTCGTTTTCATATAAAGAGTTTGTTAAAAAAATGTCAGAAAAATATAAGGATATTGGGATTAATGAGACAGCACCATTTAAAAGCATACAGATTGCGGCAAAGTCACAAAGCGGATATGTGACAAAAATTCAGGTAGGCAATGTAGTAATGACCGGAGCAGAATTTGCATATATTCTTGGAATTAATTCTGCAAATATGACAATAGAGGATATTAATGGCAGCATTAAGATAACTACAAAGGGGAAGGGCAGCAATATTGGACTTAGCATGTATACAGCAGGGATAATGGCAGAAACGGGCAATACATATGAAACTATTTTAAATAAATTTTATTGTGGCGTGACACTTGTATCATCTTAAAATATATTTTTTGAATTTAAAAAATTAAAGTGATGGCAGAGCAATCTAAGATTAGAATAATATAAGATAGTCAGAATACGATATTGGCATAATTAAAAAATATAATATCAGAATAGGATTTTGAATAAGTTATAACAAAAATGGAAAACATACTAACATCACATATAAAAGTTATATATACCGGACTTGGAATGGAGGTTAGTATGGTAAGTAAGGGTAAGAGAAGCCGCAGGGAGAAGGTATTTGCAATAATTATGCCACTGGCAATAGTATGTGCATTATCATATGGCATATATTCAGCTGCAGACAGTACTAAAAAAGCACAAAAAAATAACATTGTTAATCTTAATAATACAGATGATGGAAATGTAGCTATAAAGACAGAGGATGTGACGGATTCAGCCGATAATAATGAGGATGTGGTGCATGAACAGGCAGCCGATGTTAAGGCAGATGTGTCAAAGAATAATGAATCCGGCAGTGTTGATACAGAAGATAAGGCTGATGAGGCAGCAGATGTGGCGGCGGGTAATGAAGCAGTATCCGGAATTAATTATAATTCAGATATAAGTAATGATATTGGACCGCATGATAATACCAGCCTTAATTCTGCTGTATCATCAGATAATTATGTAAATGATAGTCAGGATATAGCGCAAGGATATACATTTAACGAGGCAGACGGGCTTTTATGGCCGGTATCAGGAGATATTATTTTAAAATACAGTATGGATAGTACAATATATTTTCCAACGCTTGGTGTATATAAGTGCAATCCGGCAATATCAATAAAGGCAGAAAAGGGTACTAATGTAGGTGTTGCTGCAAGCGGAGTTGTTAAAAATGTATCAATAAATGAAGAGACAGGTACTACAGTTGATATAGCAATTGGTGATGGTTATGTGACAACTTATGGACTGCTTGATAATATCGTTGTAAAAGCTGGTGATAAGGTTACAAAGGGGCAGCTTCTGGGAACAGTTTCACAGCCAACAGCATATTATACAACAGAGGGAGCTAATCTGTATTTTAAGGTTACTAAGGATGGAGAAAGTGTTGACCCTGTAGAATTATTTGAAGAATAGGATTCGCAAAAATAAGCATCTGATATTTATTACAGGGGAAGTATATTTATAGTGGGTAATGTGTTTTTAATCAGATGCTTTATATAGATACAGGTCTGTGGGTATCCAAAAGATATCCGCAGATTTTTATTTATAATATAATAGTAACAGCCGTGTGAAAAATAATGCTGATGCGATTATTTTTCACAAGTTCATATATGAACCAGCTATTTGTTTCTAAACAGGACAAATAGCCTTTGATGGAAAATATTTGATATTGTTATTACAATATTGTGCTTTTAAGGGTTATATACTTTTTTCTTCTTCAATAAACATTATTGAAAAACCGATAAATAAAAGTAAAGATGATAACCATATTGTATGCAGGTTAAAATGCACAATCATGGCACTTCCGATGCCTGAGCCTAATGCAAAAAGGAATATTATGCCAAAATAATGCAACGCCTTATATAACATCTGTTTATTGTGATTTTTAAAATAATTACATAAAGCCTCTGTACCACTGCGGATATTGCCAATACACATTGTACTTGCAAATGCATAATTATCTACTTTTCTAAATGACTGTACCTGCATTGCACAAGAGAATGAAACAAGCGCATTTGCAATAAGATTAAAATTACCGGGAATGAAACCTACTATAAATAACAGAACAATCTCAATGACAAGAACAATCTGTCTCCAGTGAAAACGCTGGAGATTCTGGAAAGACTGCCTTATTATTGTTGCAGCGGCAACACCCAGTGCAAAGAATATAAGTGGAATAAAATAATGCAGGGCAGTATTCCAGTTATGTTCAAATATATTCTGGCTTAAAAGGACTATATTTCCTGTCTGTGCATTTGCAAAGACATGTCCTCTTGATACATAGGTATATACATCCTGAAGTCCTCCTGATACCGAAAGCAGTCCGGCAGTCAGGAAAGATTCTGACATCTGTTTATTTGAATAATAATGAAGATTTGAAAATAACATATATTTCTCCTGAATAATGATATTGTCATATATTATACTGTACTCATATTAAGATGTTGGGGTAAAAAGCCTCCAGCTATGATATCTTTGGATTGCTATGTGTTGCACATTCCTACAATCCTACATAATATTTGCATAATATTATGTACAGTACCTAAACGTCTTATCCGTAATAATTCGTGCAAATATAAGTCCTAAAGGGAGGGCAAGTATTATAAGCAGTGCCGATGCAAGCCAGGATGCAGCAGTTGTAAGATTCATAATTCCGAGATTATAAAAGCCCTTATAAAGGTATAGACCAGGAACCATAATAACTATTGAAGGAACTGTAATTGAGATTCTGGGATATCCTGCGACACCTTTTAATGTGGAGGCAAGAATACCTGATATAAACGCTCCGACAAATGCAGCAGCAGCCGGAGGAATTGCACATATATCAATAAGCTCAAGACGTGTAGTATTAGATATAGCACCTATTATACCAGCGGCAATAGCAAGTTTTACAGGACTGTTAAACATAATTGAGAAACCGAATACACCACAAAAGCTTGCAATAAGACGTAATATAATCCACTGCCACAGTTTCATATCTATAGGAAGAAATGCAACAGGTGTAAGTCCTAATAACATTGCAAGAATCCAGGCAGCCATAGTAGCTACGGTTACAATAATCATAGAATACATGAACCGTTCCATGCCTGAACGCATATCAAGCTTAGCAAGGTCAATCCCGCTTGTAATAAATGGAAATCCCGGTATTACAAAAAGCATAGAACATATATATCCGGCTTCGTGCTGTAAATTAATAGAAAATACAAGTTCAAGTACCTTAAGAAGTGATGCGTAAGTAAGACATGCCGCAGAAACAGAAGCTGTGATACATAAGAATAATGTAAAATGGTGTTTTGAAAGCTTACATCTTATATAATTGCCTATTCCTGCACCAACAAATGCACATAACATCTCTATAACACCGCCGCCGAGCAGGAATGTGAATGCTCCACATGCAAGTGCAGCAGCAAGGGCAAGCTTTGATGGTGTATACAGACCATGTATTTTCTGTATATCATCAAGGGCGGAATGTATAGCCTCACAGCTATAGAAAAGTTCCTTATCTTTAAATTCTGATACAAATTTTTCAAGACGGTTAAGCTGCGAAGTATTAACACCTGTATTGGTAAGACAAAGAGACTGGCTGAAGCTGTCATTGCCATCAAAGCATGTATAATTAATAGACATAAGTCCGATGTCGACTGTACAGGTAATTTCCATAAGTTCTGACAAATGGTTCATGGAACTTCTGACACGCCATGCTCCTGTACCACAGGAAAGCATCATTATGCCTACACGTCCTATTACAGAAGCTTTTGCAGACAGGCTGTCTTTGGTAATGGGAGTATTTATATCACTGCTGGCATAGTCATGCCAGTGTATATCCATATGATTTTTTTTGATTTGTGTATTTGTAGCTGCCGTAGTCATATCATAATCAACTCCATTTCCACTGATTATATTTATTATAGAATTATTGTAAATCCAGACTGTCTGCACCGGCGGTTTTTATCATTCCTTCACGGCAGGATAATACTATACCATCTATTGCTAAAAGGTGTGATAACATTTTATTTTCAAACTGGTGTATAGGTAATAAAACGCCTAATTCATCAAATGATTTACCTGATTTTGTGCCTGTTTCCTGACCGTAATATACAATAGCCGAGTATGCTTCCTTTTGTATATCATGGAAAGCAGTCCATATAACATCGTATGCCTGAGCTTCAGTAAGACCTAATTTTTTAGTATCAGGAAGTGCATAAAGAATAAGAATACCACGTTCTTTATTCTCCGGCTTTTCACAGATATTCATGTCTGTTGTATAGTATCTTACAAGACTGTAACCATCAGCAAGATACAGTCTGGAACGTGGAGCCGGAGTGTGCGTGTTATATATTTCATGGAATTTTTTATATTCATGATTAGTAACTGACGACTTCTTATCTTCAAGGAGATTGCCGTTGACATCTGTAAGAAGTACAGGGTTTTCACCGGCTTTTCCATGAAAACGCCGTGGTATAAGATAGGCTTCTTTAAGCAGGTCAAACATACTGCGGTTGCATATTTCTAAAAGAAATGCACTTACATCACCATTTTTATAGGCATTAAGCATAACCTCTGCAAAATGATGGGGGTCGGGGTCGATAAATTTATTGTCATCACACAGATGGTCATAAAAGGTTTCTAAAAGCCGTTCACAGGCTTCATCAGATGAAAGTATTCTTGAAAAAATATTTTCAACAGCTTCCTCTCTTGGTAATACTAATGACATAAAAATCATCTTCCTTTCGCATTTATATATTGTCATTTGGGTTCTTTGTTATTATAATCAGTTAATAGGAATGAGTAAAACATATTATTGATATGATGGCTATAATAAATTGATATAGCTGATTATATAAGGCTTACATGTGAGCAGGCTGTTTGTTTCTGAGCAGGACAAGCGGCCACTGATGGCAGAAGAAAAATTGCCTGCGCAAATTTTTCTTAACCTATTCGCAACAAAGTTGCTCAGAAATGAGGATTAGTATAAATAGTTATGAATGTGAATTTTGAATATTATAAAATATTTTATTATGTGGCAAAGTATGGCAATTTTACAAAAGCTGCTAGTGTATTAAATGGAAGCCAGCCTAATGTGACAAGGGCAATAAACTGTCTTGAACAGGAAGTGAACTGTAAATTATTTGTAAGAACTAACCGTGGGGTATTTCTTACACCAGAGGGAGAAAGATTGTATACGAGAGTGGCAGCTTCTATGATTCAGTTACAGCTTGCAGAAGAAGAACTTGCTGACAGTGTCGGACTTGAGCATGGGAGCATATCTATAGGTGCCAGTGAGATAGCACTTAATATATATCTGCTTCAAAGATTGAAAAAATTTCATATGTCATATCCGGGAGTAAGGCTTAAGCTATGTAACCATTCGACACCTCAGGCAGTAAGGTCAGTAAAAAGCGGCGAAATTGATTTTGCAATAGTTACCACGCCACTTGATTATGATATGTCATTAAAGGTGGTAAGGCTTAAAGAATTTAACGATGTACTTGTGGGTGGAAGGTCTTTTTACGGACTTGGCAGTCATAAACTTGGTATTTCTGATATAAAAAATTATCCGTTTATATGTCTTGGAAAAGATACGACAACCTATGAATTTTATTATAATCTGTTTAATAAGCATGGTGTAGAGCTTACGCCGGATACAGAGGCAGCTACGACTGACCAGGTGCTTCCACTGGTAGAAAGTGAGCTGGGGCTTGCTTTTCTGCCAGAAGAAATGGTGAAAAAGGCGCTTAAGAATAACGATATTGTAAAATTGGAGCTGGATGAAGATATTCCAAGACGCTATGTATGTATGATATATGATTCAAAGCGTCCAATCAGTGTGGCGGCACAGAAGTTTAAAAAGATATTGCTGGAAGAAAGCAATGTATAAATATTCTGTAATCCATTAACATGATATAGAAGATGATGCCCCTTTCATCTATAGGGAGTGGAAACAATATTATCTTAGCTGTGATTCGATCTCCGACAAATATTACGCTCCGGGAGCAAATCTTATTTATACATCGGGACCTTGTTTTAGTTTGTCTTTATAAAATACATAAAAAAGGATAGACAGTCTATAACTATCTATCCTTAAAATTCCTTATATCAGGCAGTTTTTAAGCCTGTTGTTAATTAACCGAAGTATCTCTTTAAAAGACCTTCAAAAGCTTTGCCATGGCGGGCCTCATCCTTAGCCATCTCATGAACTGTATCATGGATTGCATCAAGGTCAGCAGCCTTAGCACGTTTAGCAAGGTCAAACTTACCTGCTGTAGCACCATTTTCAGCATCAACTCTTAACTGAAGATTCTTCTTAGTACTGTCTGTTACAACTTCACCGAGTAATTCAGCAAACTTAGCAGCATGTTCAGCTTCTTCATAAGCAGCCTTTTCATAATACATACCAATCTCAGGATAACCTTCTCTGTGTGCAACTCTTGCCATTGCAAGATACATACCAACTTCTGTACATTCACCCTGGAAATTAGCTCTTAAGTCAGACATAATGTCATCAGAACATCCCTGTGCAATACCTACTACATGTTCAGCTGCCCATACCTTATCACCTGTCTGTGCTTCAAACTTAGAAGCAGGAGCGTGACATACCGGACATTCAGCTGGTGCAGCATCTCCTTCATAAACATATCCACATACCATACATACATACTTCATAATTGTTATCTCCTTTTCAAAATAATATTTTATAAAATAGTAATCATTACTGTTTTGCTTAAATTTAATATAACATAATGATAATATTTTGTCAACAAAAATAATAATAATTCCTATTTTATTCTGCATAAGTATTTAAGCTTCCAGATTCGGAAAGTCTTATAGTGCAGGCGGAAAAGATTCTTGAAACTTTGACCATTACATCATATTATTATAACAATAATTTTTGTATAAATTCGTTGAGTTAAGAAATTGTTTTATTTTTATCACAGCCATTATATAGTATTATTAAGTGAATTTTTATTAAAATATTGACTGTAAATAATAAAATGCACCATCCAAGACACAGATAATTATATATGTGCGTTAAATGATGCATTGCAAGGTGCTAAAAATTAATTTTTAGAAGCACAGGCAGGACATTTACCATAAAAAAATGTAACATTGCCGTCAATTATTCCATTAAAATTCTTTTCCGCGGCATTATTAAGGGCAAGCTCTTCGCTTCTGCCATCCATATCAAGGTCGAGTACAGCCCCACATTCCATACACTGAAAATGATAATGAGGTGATACATTACCATCAAAGTGTATAGAACCATCACTACAGGGAACCTTAACAGCCATACCATTGTCAACCAGAAATGACAGATTACGATATACCGTTCCAAGACTTATATTAGGAAATTCCTTAATTACATTAGCATAAACCGTTTCAGCAGTAGGGTGGTCCTTACGTGACATCAGAAAATTATGAATAGCATCACGTTGTTTACTATGTTTAATAACAGCCATAAATCCATCCTCCTTCAAATAATAGTAATTATTACTATTATCAGTTTAGGCTTTTTCCACAAAAATGTCAAGAGAAGAAGGTGTTAATATTCAACATAATGGGGTTATTTGGAATTCTGTACTATAAGCTCCATTATTTTTCCAATGGAATCACTCTGCTCACTGTTTTCCATATTATGTATATACTGTTCGCGGTTATCAAAAAGTTCATTGACAGCAGCCATAAGAGTCTCAGGCGTCATCTCTTCTTCTGTAAGAACGGCAGAGTAACCATGCTCCTTAAATGAATTGGCATTAAGAATCTGGTCGCCACGGCTTGCATTGGCTGAAAGCGGAATAAGAAGGTTAGGCTTCTTAAGCGCTAAAAGTTCACATATGGCATTAGCGCCGGCTCTTGAGATGACGATGTCACTCATTGCAAATAAATCACGCATTTCTTTGCTGATATATTCAAACTGGACATACCCATTAATATTATTAAGTGATTCGTCAGTTTTGCCTTTACCACAAAGGTGTACAACCTGGAATCTCTTTAATAATTCGGGAAGTATTGCTCTTACGGCATCGTTTACATGAACGGCTCCTGTGCTTCCTCCTACTACCATAAGGACGGGCTTATCAGATGTGAAGCCACACATACGGTAAGCTGCGGATTTATCGCCTGATAAAAGCTCACTTCTTATAGGCGAACCGGTAAGTACAGCCTTATCGGCAGGAAGATATTTGACAGTTTCAGGGAAATTGCAGCATATTCTGGTAGCACCATGCATTGCTATCTTATTGGCAAGGCCCGGAGTCATATCTGATTCGTGGATTATTACGGGTATATGCTTATTGCTTGCAGCCAGTACAACCGGAACTGATACGAAACCGCCCTTTGAAAATACAATATCAGGTTTAATCTTTTTCATAAGGACTTTTGCCTGATGATATCCATTTAATACCCTGAAAGGGTCGGAGAGGTTTTTTAAGCTCTTGTAACGTCTTAATTTGCCGGATGAGATGCCATAGTAAGGAATATCCATATCTTCTATAAGTTTTTTTTCAATTCCATTATATGAGCCTATATAAAATACTTCATATCCGGCTTCTTTAAGGCTTGGAAGAAGCGCAATATTAGGTGTAACATGTCCGGCAGTACCACCGCCGGTAAGAATAATTCTTTTCATTTTCACATTATCTCCATTCCGCAGGCATTGTCAATGCCGCCAATTCTTATTTATTATAATTTGTGAGTAAAGCGTTCCTTAAAACTGCAATGTTTACACAGAGGCTCAACAGCCATTTTGGCATGCCAGCCTTTAATTATAGCCTGACTGCGTTCATTTGAGAGTATATCTTTAAAATGTGATGAAAATATGTTGCCGAGTGCCATTATAGCATTGCCATCAAGACAGCAGGGAACTACGGTTCCATCACTTAGTATGGCAATGTGGGATCTTAATCCCTGACAGAAGCCACGTTCGTTGAAATATCCGCTGTTAAGTTCGGGCCATTCAAAAGGTGACTGTACATTGATATACAAATGTCTTTTTATAGTACAGTTTTTGTTACCAAAAAGTAAAGGGGCTTTTTTGGTATTCCACAATCTTAAATTGACCTCTGTATCTGTTTTATCTACTAGTGTTTCACATGAAGAAAATACATCTTTGATATAAGAGTCCATATCTATACAGTCATTATCATCAGCACTGTGAAGTGAGATATTAATCTGATGGACAGGATATTTAACCAGTGTGTTAATACGGTCAGCAAGCAGAGTTCCGTTAGTAGTAATATTTACACGGATATTATTATCCTGACACAGCTTTAACATATCTTCAAGATAAGGCGAAAGCAAAGGCTCTCCCTTTACATGAAGGTATACATAATTAGTATATGGTTTAATCTCGCTTATTATATGTGCAAATTCCTGTGTATTCATAAAATGAGCCGGACGCAGTGTCTTCTGACAAAAGGAACAGGTAAGGTTACAGGAGCTTGTTATTTCGATATATATGCGTTTAAATCGTGCAACACTTCCCATTATCAGGCATTTTCCTTAAACTGTTTTAATGCCTTGGAAAGCTGGTCGGGACATGAAGTCGGACGGAAGCCGCATCTGATTCCCTCGATTCTTTTTATTGCTTCATCTATATCCATGCCTTCAATCAATGCGGCAACACCCTGAGTATTACCTGAACAGCCACCGATAAATTTTACATTAGTCACCTTATTATCAACTACATCAAAATCAATTGCGCTTGAACAGACGCCTGATGTTTTGTATCTCATAAATAAATCCTCCATATATTAATGTTTAATAATAATTATTTCTATATTGTTACATGCCGGAAATTTTATGTAACAGATGTATTATAGCATAATATATATCTGATGTTATTATAAAAATATAAAAATATTATGTACATGTGGATTAATTTATAAAGCTCATGGAAAAGTTATTTTTAATAATTAAAGAAGCTCTTGACGTATATATGAGTATTTATATACAATAGCTAATGAAATATAAAATTATAGTACGGACAGGTGTATATTGGATATATCTGAAAGATACACAAATAGCATATTACAGGAATGGAGATAAATATGATTGGTATTATTGGAGCAATGGATGAAGAAGTAGCCCAGATTGTAGAAGTTATGACAATTGAAAAAGAAGAAAATAAAGCTCAGATGAATTTTAAGCAGGGTAAGTTAAATGGCAAAGATGTAGTAGTGGTAAGAAGTGGTATTGGCAAGGTCAATGCTGCCGTATGTACACAGGTACTTGCAGATGATTTTAAGGTTGATTATGTAATTAATACCGGTATAGCGGGTTCTCTTAAGGCACAGATAGATATTGCAGATATCGTAATATCAAGCGATGTACTTCACCATGATATGGATGCAACAGGCTTTGGTTATGCACTGGGTCAGATTCCAAGAATGGATACACTCTCATTTAAGGCAGATGACAGACTTATAGAGCTTGCTAAAGAAAGTTGTGCAAAGGCTGTGCCTCAGATTGGTGTCCATGTGGGAAGAGTTGTAAGCGGAGACCAGTTTATATCAGATAAAGAAGTAAAGAATAAGATAGCAGACAATTTTGACGGATATTGTACAGAGATGGAAGGGGCAGCGATTGCACAGGCGGCATATCTTAATAATATTCCATTTGTAATATTAAGGGCGATATCAGACAAGGCAGATGATAGTGCAACAATGGACTATCCGGCATTTGAAAAACAAGCAATAAAAAATTCCGTCCTGCTTATCAAAGAACTTGTTGACAGAATATAATTTGTAAAATAAGACGAGGGAATACAGTATTATGACATAAGGATTGTAATATGGCATTGAACAGCCATTTTGCAATCCTTATTTTATGAAAATATATTGGAATGTATGTAAAAAAATAGGGATTTTGGTGGAAATGTGTTGAACGATTTTTTAATTTTACAGCTGATTTAAGCCATAAGTCTGATATAATAAAGACTGTGGGAAATATTATTTTTTAGAATATTGTATGTATAGAATGTGTGGGGATAGTGTGATTATTGTATACATATAATATGAGAATATACTGATAAATAATATTTTGCAGGATTATATATGATGTCAGGATTATTAGCTTTTATTATGCAGGTATGGACGGCTTTTTACTTCTTACATTATATTAAAAATTTATAGCAGGAGGTATATAGGTAAATAGTGATAACTGTATTTGTTATACTGTGGATTACTGCCATGGTAATATGGTGTACACTGTTTAAATACTATTCACAACTGATAAGGGATGTCAGGTGTGGAGAGTACAAAAAACCCCTGATAAAACAGATTGTCATAAGGTATGACAATTGTAAAAAACTTAACATAAATATTAATAATATTGATGTTTTTGTGGAAAAGATAATTGATAATTATGAGGTATGTGGATTATCTATAATAAACTGGGAGATTGCAGCAGGTATATTAGAATACATAATAGTGATATTGGGAACAGGACATATAGTGGGAATATTTTTTTCTATTCAGGAACGTGGAGAATGGATATATTCAATACATTACAGCCTGTCAGCGGCATCTTTAAAGGACTATACAGTAATTGACATAGCCGGAGTTATATTTGTAATAATAGCAGTCATAGCTGTGTGTATACTTCGTAAAGTATGGGAAAATAAGCGGTTTATACGAACATTGATTGTAGAGATTGCCGACTATCTTGAAAATAGTGGTGGCTTAAGAGTTCCATCGACGTGTTGTGCTGCAACTAAGCTTAAGGGAAGCTCGGCAAGTGATTTTGAAAGGCTGAGGAAGAGTTATAAACGGATACAGACTGATAAATTGTAATTTTTGAAAATCGGGTCTAATTTGGCAATGGAGTATGGTATTGGAAATAGTCAGAATATAACAACTATTGCTTGAAAAATTATGAAAAAATGACTATAATTAAAGTAATAAATTATCAGTTGCAAAGCTCATTTATAAAGGGGATTTTTCGGCGGATAAACTAAATATAAAAAGGAGATTTTATTATGGGACAGGTTAGTTTTGATTATTCAAAGACAGAGGGGTATGTTCATGCACATGAGGTTGAGTCTATGAAGGCTATTACAGAGAGTGCAAAGGAACTTCTTCTGTCAAAGAAGGGAGCTGGTAATGATTATCTTGGATGGATTGACCTTCCGGTAGATTACGATAAAGATGAGTTTGAGAGAATTAAAAAAGCAGCTAAAAAGATACAGTCAGATTCAGAGGTACTTGTAGTTATTGGCATTGGAGGTTCGTATCTTGGAGCGAGAGCTGCGATTGAATTTTTAGGACATAATTTCTTTAACAGCGTATCTAAAGAGATAAGAAAAGCACCTGAGATTTATTTTGTAGGTAACAGCATAAGCTCTACATATTTATCTAATCTTATAGATGTAATAGGAGACAGGGATTTTTCGGTAAATATTATCTCTAAGTCAGGTACAACAACAGAACCTGCTATTGCTTTCAGAGTATTCAAAAAGATGCTTGAAAAGAAGTATGGAAAAGAAGAAGCGGCTAAGAGAATTTATGCCACAACAGACAGAGCTAAGGGAGCTTTAAAGAATCTTGCTGATGCAGAAGGCTATGAGGAATTTGTAGTACCTGATGATGTAGGAGGACGTTTTTCTGTGCTTACAGCAGTAGGACTTCTTGCAATTGCAGCAAGTGGAGCTGATATAGACAAGCTCATGGAAGGTGCAGCAAGTGCAAGAAAGCGTTGTATAGAGAATGATTTTGATAATAATGATTCAATGAAATATGCTGCACTTCGTAATATCATGTTAAGAAAAGGCAAGGAAGTTGAGATTCTTTGTGATTATGAACCTAGCCTTCATTATACACTTGAGTGGTGGAAGCAGCTTATGGGTGAGTCAGAAGGTAAGGATAATAAGGGACTTTTCCCTGCCAGTGTTGATTTAACAACAGATCTTCATTCAATGGGACAGTTTATACAGGACGGTTCAAGAATTATGTTCGAGACAGTTCTTAATGTTGAAAAGGCAAGAAAAGAGATTACTATTGAGGCAGAGGATGAAGACCTTGACGGACTTAATTATCTTGCAGGAAAGACAGTTGATTTCGTTAATAAATGTGCTATGAACGGAACGATATTAGCCCATACAGATGGTAATACACCTAATCTTATGGTTAAGATTCCTGAACAGAATGAGTTCTATCTTGGTGAATTATTCTATTTCTTTGAATTTGCATGTGGACTTTCAGGTTATATACTTGGAGTTAATCCATTTAACCAGCCGGGTGTGGAAAGCTATAAGCATAATATGTTTGCTCTTCTTGGCAAGCCTGGTTTCGAGGCAGAAGGTGAAGCTTTAAGAAAGAGATTATAATAAGGGTAATATATAGTTTATCATTATGATTATGTGATAAGTTAAAATACTGTCGTATAAAGTATATTATATAAATGTTCACATTATAGGAGTGAATAGAAGCTATTTTATGTAAGATGGATAAGACAATAATTGATTATAGAGATTAGTGTGTCTGAATTTGGTGATAGATGGGATTATGATGGAGAATACTATAATTGATTATAGAGTCAGTCAGCATAAAAATTATAGCATGATAAATTATATAATTTTACTTTTGCGGCAGTTATTTTAATTTACAAAATAAATTAATGGAGGAGAGAATATGAAGATACTTATTTTGGATGCGGCTACATTTGGGGAAGACATTGATATCAGTAAGTTTAATGAACTTGGGGAAGTTACAGTATACGCAAAGAGTACTAAGAAAGAAGCTCTTGAAAGATTAGAGGCAGTTAATCCGGATGCTGTTATAACTAATAAAGTAGTAATTGGAAATGATGAGATGCAGGCAGCACCTAATCTTAAGATTATACTTGAAGCGGCAACGGGATATAACAATATAGACATTGAATGTGCCCGTACACTTAGAATAAAGGTAGCTAATGTTGCAGGCTATTCTACAATGTCAGTAGTACAGCATACATTTGCATTATTCTTCTATTTATATGAGAAGATGAGATATTATGATGATTATGTCAAGTCAGGAGAATATTCAAAGTCAACAATATTTACTAACTTTTCAAATGTATTTGGTGAGCTGGCAGGAAAGACATGGGGAATAGTAGGCCTTGGACATATAGGAAGCAGGGTTGCCGATGCAGCCAGGGCATTTGGCTGTAAGGTTGTATATTACTCAGCAAGCGGTAATACATATGATACAGAATATGAGAAGGTTGACCTTGATACTTTATTGAAAGAATCGGACATTATCTCAATACATGCACCACTTAACCGGTATACTAAGGATCTTTTCAATTATGAGAATCTTAAGAAAATGAAGAAGAGTGCATATCTTATCAATGTAGGAAGAGGTCCTATTGTAAATGATGCTGATCTTGCAAAAGCTCTTAACGAAGGTGAGATTGCAGGTGCAGGACTCGATGTGCTTACAACAGAGCCTATGCCGGCAGATAATCCGCTTCTTGCAATTAAGGACAGTAATAAGCTTGTTATAACACCACATAATGCGTGGGCAACTTATGAAGCCAGAGTAAGATTGTTAGATGAGATATATAATAATCTTAACAGCTTTATTAATGGTGAAGAGAGGAATCTGGTTGTATAATTAGTTATAATTGTGTTTGTGGTAAAATGAGATTATATTTTTGAAAATAAAAGCAATCTGATATAGTTTGAAACTATGGACAACATTATGATTTTTCTACATTTTACAGATAAAATATTATAAACGGTTGTGAGATATATGGAGTATGCCCGATGTGGTATTTTTGCCGCTTGCAGCTGATATTATTAACATTTGTATTCTGATACCTTAGATAAGTATATTGATTTTAAGTTCTGCAGATGTATTATGACGGTAAGGTAATCAGGAATAATTATTAACAGCTTTAATTGGAGGATATATGAGTAATTTAAAGACACCATTTCGTTATGATTTTGTAGGAAGCTTTTTAAGACCTGAAAAACTAAAGAAAGCAAGAAGACAGTTTGATGAAGGAAGCATTGATTATGCTGCATTAAAAAAGGTCGAAGATGAAGCTGTTACAGAGCTTGTTGCAAAGACTAAGGAGCTTGGATACCATGTGATTACTGATGGAGAGTTCAGAAGAGCAACATGGCATCTTGATTTTATGTGGGGCTTTGAAGGAATCGGACATGCACCTACAAAGACGGGACTACCATTCCATGGTGAAGCAGCTATGATTGATGATACTTATATTGTTGGAAAGATTGGATTATCAAAAGAGCATCCGTTTGTTGACCATTTCAGATTTGTAAAGGCACTTGAGGATGAGAATACAGTTGCAAAGCAGACAATGCCTGCACCTGCACAGTTCTTAGCGCAGTTTACAATGCCATTTAACAGACCGGCAACAGATGAAGTATATTCAAGTGATGAAGAACTTGTTGACGATATTGTTGCAGCTTATGGAAAGGTAATTGATGACTTATACGCAGCTGGCTGTAGAAATATCCAGCTTGATGACTGTACATGGGGAATGTTTGCTGATAAAATCGGACATACTCTCTATGGAACTACAAAGGAAGGAATTATTGATTTCCAGAAGTCGCATAAGGATATTAATAACAGGGTAATTGCAAATGCACCGTCAGATATGATAATCAATACACATGTATGCCGTGGTAATTTCCATTCGACATATGCAAGTGAAGGTGCTTATGATTCAGTTGCAGATATCTTATTCGGAGAGGAAAATGTTAATGCATATTTCCTTGAATTTGATGATGAGCGTTCGGGCGGTTTTGCACCATTAGCTAAGGTATCAGGTGATAAGAAAGTTGTATTAGGATTAATAACAACTAAATCACCATTGCTTGAAAATAAGGAGCTTGTAATTAACAGGATTAAGGAGGCTTCTAAATATATTCCATTAGACAGATTATATTTAAGTCCACAGTGCGGTTTTGCATCATGTGAGATCGGCAATAAGCTTACAGAGGAAGAACAGTGGAATAAGCTCAGATTAGTTAAGGAAATAGCTGAGGAAGTATGGGGCTGTTAGTGCCGGTATTATATTAAAAAAGATTAATATAAAGTATCATGTTGAAAATTCATAAAATTACAGTATAATATTATTTAAGTCGTTCAGAGTCAGTCGGTAAGGCTGGCTCTGAATTTTACTTTATAAAGAAAGTATAAATGCCATGATTATTAAGCTTAAAGTGGTTTTATTGATAATAAATATACATAATCAGCAATTGACAAATAAAATAACAGTGTTATAATAACGGTGTTACGAAAAGGAGTTTTATATGAGACACGAAGTAACAGGAGTAACAGAAGCATTAATTAGTAATGCAAGAAATGAATTTCTCGAATATGGTTTTCACAGTGCCAGCCTTAGAAGAATATGCGCAGTGAGTGGAGTCAGTACTAATTCGGTATATACAAGATTTGGTGGCAAGGAGGGCTTGTTTGATGCGGTTGTTAAGGAAGCGGCAGACGGTCTTATGCTGGTATATCTTGAAAGCATAGACAGAGCCAGGGCGGCAGATGATATGCATAATGCAATGGATGTGGGAAGTGAAGGTACAGATATAGTACTTGATTATATATATAAGCATAAGGAAGAATGTGTACTTTTATTCTGTAATTCATCGGGAACAGAGTATGAGAATTATTTTGATAATCTGGCAGCTATAGAAGAGGAATATTATAAAGAATTTGCTAAAAATTATTCACATGATGGCAGAAGCATTGATGATTTTTTTATACATGTATTCTGTCGTACAGGATGGCAGTATATGTATGAGCTGCTTTCGCATGATAAGAGCTATGAGGAAGCAGTGGAGTATATGAAGAATGTACGAAGATTTACATATGCAGGCTGGATGGCTGTGATGGAGGATAAATAGTGTAAAAAATAATGCTGATGCGATTATTTTACAAAGTTCATAAATGAACTGGCTATTTGTGCCACAGGTTTTACAAAGTAGCCTTTATCACAGAGCCAAATCTGACATTTGGCTCACAATTCCTCCAGCATTAGAGAATACCTGTGGAATGAGGATTAATATTAATGATGTGGACAGTGTCAGTTAGTAATAACAGACACTGTTTATAAATAAATATATGTTAGTTGCAACTAATAAAAGTAATTTATATCAAACATCATTCCTGAACATAACAAATAACCATTGATGGTAGAAGAAAAATCGCTTGCGCGAACTTTTCTTCGTTTTTTCGCAACAAAAGTTGTTCAGAAATAGCCCTTATTGCGAGCCAAATCTGATATTCGGTCCGCAATTCCTTCGGCATTAAAAATGCCTGCGGAATGGTGATTAGTGTAAAAATAATGCTGACGTGTTTATTTTCCAATGAGCACATTAGCATAAAAATTAAGGAGGAGAAAGATGAGAAGTGAAGCAGAAGCAAGAAAACAAAGTCCGTTTTCAGAGCTTATGGAGATGGCTGGAAACCATAAGTATTTTTCTTATGTTTCATATGTTCTGGCAGCATTAAGTGCATGGGTGGCATTGGTGCCATTCTATGATATATGGCGGATTATAAAGGAGATTTTAGAGGTAAGACCTGATTATTCAAAGGCAGTACATATTACATCCTACGGCTGGCATGCGGTGGGATTTGCACTGCTTGCAATGGTTTTGTATATTGCATCGCTTATGTGTTCACATAAGGCGGCATTCAGGGTACAGGCAAATATGCGTGTTCGTATGATGGAGCATGTTATGAAGCTGCCGCTTGGATATGTTGAAGTTCAGGGAACGGGAAAACTGCGTAAGATTATTATGGATTCTTCTGCGGCAACAGAAACTTATCTTGCACACAATATGCCTGATAAAGCAGTATCATTTGCAACACCTGTCGGACTGCTTGTTATGATGCTGGTATTTGACTGGAGACTTGGACTTATGAGCCTTATACCAGCAGTCCTTGCATTTGTTATAATGGGAAGCCTTATGATGGGACCTAAGATGGCAGAGGATATGAAGCAGTATCAGAACGCACTTGAAGTCATGTCAGCAGAGGCAGTTGAATATGTAAGAGGAATCCCTGTTTTAAAGACATTTGGACAGACAATATTTTCATTCAGACGTTTTAAATCAGCTATTAACAATTATGAAAAATGGACATTGGATTATACTAAGGCAATGATGATGCCTATGATTGGTTTTACAGTATTTGCAAATGGCATATTTGCTGTACTTATTATAGCGGCATATATATTTGGCGGTAATCAGGTAACAGATACATTCGTACTCAATATGATATTCTACATTCTTATCACATCTGTACTTACGACAACACTTATGAAGGTTGCGTATGCGGGTGAGTCACAGATGATAGTTGAAGATGCATTAAACAGAATGAAAGAGCTTCTGGATATGGGAGAGCTTCCTTGTGTAACTGATGGAAAGACACCTAAGGATTCATCAATTAAGCTTGATAATGTGACATTTGCATATAATAATTCTGATAAAAATGCGATTGATGGAATAACGCTTGATATTAAAAGTGGTGAGCATATAGCGCTTGTAGGACCATCAGGCGGTGGTAAGACTACGCTTGCATCACTTGTTGCGAGGTTTTTTGATGTGACAGGCGGAAGTGTGTCAATAGGCGGTGTCGATGTAAGAAATATAAATACATCACAGCTTATGGACAATGTATCTTATGTATTTCAGGACAGCCGTATGTTAAAGATGAGTATACTTGAAAATGTAAGAATGGGAAGACCTGATGCGACAGATGAGGAAGTGCTTAAAGCATTAGAAAATGCACAGTGCATGGATATAATTAATAAGCTGCCGGATGGGGTTAATACAGTTATTGGAACGAAGGGTATACATGTGTCAGGCGGTGAAATGCAGAGATTGTCAATAGCAAGAGCATTTTTAAAGGCTGCACCTATATTGATTCTTGACGAGGCAACAGCATTTGCAGACCCCGATAATGAACGAAAGGTACAGCTTGCATTTGAAAAATTATCACATAACAAGACAGTTATAATGATTGCACACAGATTGTCAACAGTTACGGATTCAGACTGCATATATGTATTAAAGGATGGAAAGATAGCAGAGGCAGGTAAGCATGATAAGCTTATTTCACAAAATGGAATATATACACATATGTGGAATGAATATCAAAGGTCAGTAAACTGGCAGGTTGGAAAGGCAGGTGCTAAGGTATGATAGAAAGATTAAAACACAGATATGCATTATCGGATAAAGGCACAAGGGATATGATAAAGGCATTTATTGCCGTAACATTAGCCAATCTGGTACTTATGCTTCCTGTCGGACTTTTATACTGGTTATCATCATATCTATTAGATGGAAGTGTTCCAAATGATAAGCTTGGATTATTTATAGCAGGAATTATTGTAGTATTTGTGCTGATTGCTGTTACAACGAGATTCCAGTACAGGGCAACATTTCTTGCAACCTATGTTGAAAGCGGTGTAAGAAGGAGAGCTTTGGCTGAAAAGTTAAGAAGACTTCCACTTTCATTTTTTGGAAAGAAGGATGTATCAGATCTTACAAATACAATAATGTCTGACTGTGCATTAATTGAAACAGCAAGTTCACACTGGATCCCTGAACTTATCGGCTCAATGATATCAACGACAATTATTGTGATATGTCTGTTATTTTTTAATTGGAAAATGGCATTGGCAGCAATATGGGTTATGCCGGTTGCATTTGTAATTGTATTAACATCAAGAAGAGGACTTAAAAATACGCAGAAAAAAACTCTTGAATATAAGCTTGCATGTCAGGATGGAATACAGGAGGGACTTGAAACATTAAGGGATTTACGTTCCAATAATATGACGGAAAGCTTTATGAAGGGACTTAACAGCAAGATAAGAAATGTTGAGAAAAATGCCATAACACTTGAATTTAAAAATGCCGCATATGTATGTTCGGCACAGATGATATTAAAGTTTGGTATCGGAACTGTTGCACTTATTGGAAGTATGTTGATTATTAAGGGCGAGATAAATGTAATTACATTTTTTATGTTTTTACTTGTAGTTACAAGAATGTATGAACCGTTACAGATTGCTTTACAGAATCTGTCAGCAATAATAAGTCTTAATACTACATGTGAAAGAATGGATGAGATATTATCACATGATGAGCAGACAGGCAGACAGACACTTACTAATAAGGGATATGATATAGAATTTAAAAATGTAGCATTTTCTTATGATGATAAAGCTGACGGAAATGATGACAAGGTATTATCCGATGTGAGCTTTGTTGCAAAGCAGGGTGAAGTTACAGCACTTATAGGACCGTCAGGTGGCGGTAAGACGACAGTATCAAGGCTTGCTGCAAGATTTTGGGATTGTAGGAGTGGTAAGATTACAGTTGGCGGAATGAATGTGTCAGAGATTGATCCGGAAAAATTGTTATCATTATATTCAATTGTATTTCAGGATGTAACATTATTTAATAACACTGTTATGGAAAATATCAGAATAGGCAGAAAAGATGCAACTGATGAGGAAGTGATGGAAGCTGCAAGGCTTGCTAACTGTGTTGAATTTGTAGAGAAACTTCCTGATAAATGGAATACGATGATAGGTGAAAATGGTTCAGAGCTTTCAGGTGGAGAAAGACAGAGAATATCCATAGCAAGGGCATTTTTAAAGGATACACCTATAATACTTATGGATGAAGCAACGGCATCACTTGATGTTGATAATGAATCGGTTATTCAGGAATCTATATCAAGACTTATAAAGGATAAGACGGTGCTTATAATTGCCCACAGAATGAGAACTGTTGCCGGAGTTGATAAGATTGTTGTATTAAAGAATGGAATTGTAGCAGAACAGGGTACACCTGACGAACTTAGAAGACAGGACGGTGTGTATAGACATATGGAACAGATGCAGTCAGAGGCGGTGCGGTGGAGGTTTTAAATTCCAGATTTTGAAATAGATGGATGAATACTAAGAACTTCTAAGATGAGTCAGCTAGTGTTTTTATGCCGGGCGGGTCGCAGCAAATGAGGCATCGTGCCGCTTGCTGCTCGATTGTGCATTCTGCACAATCGCCCCTTGGTAGTGAAGTTCATCATAAGACCAACGAAGTTCTTACCATATGTTTGTCAATATCATATATAATCCCCGGAATGTCCCATCTACACTGATTTTCAAGAAATTAGAAATTAATCTTCCTCTATAACCTGCACTTCCATATATGAAAAGTCTATACTTTCAATAAAATTATCCTGATTAAATCTTACCTTGGAATGTCTTTGAAATTCGGCTACATTGGCATCAAGCCATATTGGTTCACCCAAATCAAATTCATAGCAGGCATCTTTTATTCCGTCAAATATTTTTTTGGTGCGGTTAATTGAATAATCTGCATTTTCAATTACGGTATCTTTGACAAGATGGTTTGATTCATCAAAAAGCTTACACCATAGTCTGAACATAATAATTCGTATTCTCCTGTTTTAAGTTAATTACCACTAAGCTGAAACTTATTGGATTTTAATTAATTTATTTAAAGTCTCTGCTGTCAAGTACGATGGTAAATGGACCATCATTTTCAAGGGCAACCTTCATATCTGCGCCAAATCGTCCTGTTTCTACTTTACTGCATTGCTGTCTGCACAATTCTACAAATTGCTCGTACATCATATTGGCTCTATCCGGTTCACATGCCTTTACAAAGCTTGGGCGGTTGCCCTTTCTACAGTCGGCATAAAGTGTAAACTGGCTTACGATAAGCAGCTCGCCGCTAACATCATTTAATGATAAGTTAGTCTTGCCATTTTCATCGGCAAAAATTCGTAATTTTATTATTTTATCAACAAATTTCTGAAGCATATCAGGCGAATCATCCTCACCTGCTCCAAATAATATAAGAAGTCCTTTGTTGATGGCTCCCACAGTCTCTCCATCTATTCTGACACTTGCGTGATTGACACGCTGGATTACAAATCTCATAATTAATCTCCATATGGTAAAAAATTTATTAATATTGTAAACATAAAAATATAATATGTAAAGAAAAATATTTTTATAATATGTGATATAAGAGTTTTGCTGAAACTGTTACAAATATGTCTGCATTACAAAGACATACTTTCATTGATTATTCCGAATGTATTTAGATATAAAATAAGAGGAATTTATTTTTGCATTTTTCTATATCTGCTCATTTATAGTTATGAATATATAAAATAATAAAAAGCTGTCGTACTAATGAAGCTTGTACGAAATACAGATGTTTAATATCCGTATTATATAAAGCCTATTAGCACGACAGCTTTTTTCAGTATTAAATTATATACCTTAAATTACATATTGACATTAAGATGTCTTGGAAGACCATCAACCATAATCGGTGAAAGTTCAGCCTGAATAAGAGGTCTGATATATCTTATAAGATCTTCTGTAACATAGTCATCATCTGTAATCCACTCTAATGGAACTTTCTTTTCAACGTTAGCAATATCATGAACATCATGTGTTTCTGTGATGCACATATATGGGTCGTCAGAAATTCTCTTTAATACTACAACTCGTCCTGATTCGCCTTCAAATGCTGCCTTAACAGCCGCACCACCAACATTAAATGCTTCTGTGATATCTGTACGTGAAGTCATATGAGCTGCACAACGCTGCATTGTTGATAATTCAATGGCACGTGTCTTGATACCGAGTTCTGAACCGAGCTTGTTAGCAAGGAACTTAGCAGAACCTGCAAGCTGCTTATGACCAAATGCATCTACGAATTCAACATGGTCAGAAAGCTCGAATACATATCTGCCATCTGCAACCTTAATACCTTCTGATATGGCAATTACCATTGAACGGCCCTGTTCACTCTTTTCCTTGACTGTCTGCATAAATTTATCAATATCAAATACCTTCTCTGGAAGATAAATCATATCAACACCTTCGCAATCCTCGCCCTTGGCAAGAGCAGCAGCAGCAGTAAGCCATCCGGCATTACGTCCCATTATTTCAACGATAGTGATTGTTGGATAGTCGTATACGAGACCATCACGGATTATTTCTTTCATTGTTGCGGCTATGTACTTAGCGGCACTACCATAACCAGGAGTATGGTCTGTTACAGCAAGGTCATTATCAATAGTCTTAGGTACACCCATAAAACTTATATCGCTGCCAACCATTGCACCATAGTCAGAAAGCTGCTTAATTGTATCCATTGAATCGTTACCACCAATATAGAAGAAATACTTTACGTTCAAGTCATCAAGAGTCTTGAAAATCTTTTCGTATACATCCTCGTTGCCTTTAATCTCAGGTAACTTATAACGACATGAACCTAAAAATGAAGAAGGTGTTCTCTTTAAAAGGTCAATGTCTATATCAGTCTTAATCTTCTCTGAAAGATCCACATACTGACCATCTAAAAGGCCTTTAATACCATGAAGCATACCATATACTTTGTCAGCACCTCTGTCTTTCGCTGTCTTAAATACCCCTACAAGACTTGAATTAATTACTGATGTTGGTCCACCTGACTGGCCAACGATTACATTTCCATTCATATATTCCTCCATTCCTCCGCCATAGACGGGAATAAACGTGATTAAACGCAATGATACACCTATAAATAAAATTAGTTATTAATATCATATAATTTATCACGAGTATTTATATATGTATATTAACATATTTGTTGTGTTCATACAATACTTTAACTTGTGAATTGTTGAAAACGGGGTGTGGACAGGACGTGTGAGATTTTGATTGTGGATTTTGAAACGATGGATGAATATTCTGCATATCATAAAGCTGGGGATAATGTATATGGGTAAAACATTACAGATGAAAATACTATTAAAATGTGATATAATATTAAAATAAAATTCTAAGCAGGAAGAAAGGTGTTAGTTATGTCAAACCAATGTGATTCAGGAACTGCGAGCAGAAGAAGAAATTATAAAAAGTACATTAAGAAACCAGAGTATTCATCAAGAGTGGAAAGAGGTATTTCAAGGATAAAGCAAAGACATTATAAAAGAGATGAGTCCGGTAAGGAATATATTGAATATGTTAAGAATATTGTGAATACACCGGTAGTCCGGCAGATGAAAGAGTATAATCATCATAGTAATACGACATGCTTTGAACATTCAGTGCATGTTTCATATTATAATTATCTTATATGTAAGAAGTTAGGCTGGGATACATATGCGGCCGCTAAGGGAGGACTTCTGCATGACTTATTTTTATATGACTGGCATGGGCATGTACCGGAAGAAGGTGAGAGAAAACACGGCTTTGAACATCCGACCAAGGCACTTAAGAACGCGGGCAGTAATTTTAATATTACAAGAAAAGAGGGAGATATAATAGCCAAGCATATGTTTCCGCTTACAGTAACGCCACCTAAGTATAAGGAGTCATATGTCATTGTACTTACTGACAAGTTCTGTGGCATGTGTGAGGTTATGGACAGATTTTTTAAACAGAGTAAAAGAGACAGCTTTAAAGATATCAGATAGTTACGGATTGAAGTATTTAGAAATGAAGAAAAATCATCTGCATGAATTTTTCTTTGAATCTTTACGATAAAGCTGCTTTGGAATGGAGATTATTATGTATCTTAATGAAGAAGAGATTGTCCCATTTTTGGGACTTGAAAAATATAACGAACAGGGAAAGGATCTTTTGACATTTTTAGAAGAATATGACCCTAAGAAATATGACAATCCTTGTAATACGGTAGATACCTGTGTATTTACCTACAGTAGAGAGAATATGAAGGTTAAAAAAGTGCTGCTTATAAGAAGAAGAAATCATCCGAGTATAGGCATGTGGGCATTGCCAGGTGGCTTTGTAGAATACAGGGAGGATATTGATAAAGCGGCACTTCGTGAACTTGAGGAGGAAACAGGTGTTTCTGATATTGAGGTTGAACAGTTAAAAAGCTATGGTGAATATAACAGGGACCCAAGGACGAGAATAATTACCACTGCATATGTGGCTCTTATACCGGAGGGAAGTGTGCAGCTGGAAGCCGGAGATGATGCCCGTGATGCCGGCTGGTTTAATATAGAGGATATAAGGGAAGATATATATCTTGATGAGAATGGAATTATGCACGATAAACATTGTCTTAAGCTTACAGGAGATGATGTTGAAAATACAATTACTGAATCTCATATAGAGATAACCTATAAGAAGAATGCGATTTTAAAAAATGTCAATTATAAGGTTACAAAGACAAGCCTGCTTGCGGCTGACCACGGCGCAATAATACTTGAGGGATACCATCATGTGTGTGACAGACTGAGCGGAATGTTATAATACGATATTTATGTTAAAAAATGATTGCTTTTGAATGGAAGTTAGTTTAATGTGGGAGATTTTTTAGCATACGAGTTTATTTAGCATGGTGTACTTAACAGGGTAATCTGCTTAGAATAAAAATGTGTTTCGCATGGAAGTTAGTTTCATATGAAAGAGGCTTTTAGGGTAAAATTACTTGTGTGTCAGGGTGTGATGCGCTTACAAATCCGGATCTTTAAAAAGACCGATAGCAGGCGGCGTTATTGTAAATAAGAAGAATAGTAACACAAGTATAAAAAGCAGTGTGATAGAAAGTAACATATAATTATAGCTGTTAAGGATAATTGAGTCTTTACAGTATGTCTGTATATACCAGAATAATGCATAGACACAGGTGGCGGATATAAAATATATGGCGATATTTAACCAGTCGATATTAGTACCGGTAATGCCTGTTAATGTATAAAAAAGCACAATTATTAATATCAGCCCTGTGATTGTGCTGATAAAGAATCCATTGATATACAGAGGAATACGGTTAAGCTGTGGTTTTATGATAAATAATCCTGTTATCATACACATAAGGGCAGGAAAGAATAATAATTTCAGGTGTTCCCATGTAGATTCATTTACAGGGGTAAACAGACCTATAATTATATTTTTACCTGAAAAGTCATATGCAAAGTGTAATAATACTCCAAGTATGGAAGTTATGATAAATGCAATAATTGCAAATATTTTAACAATATTATTATTCATAGAAGCTCCTTATTATAATTTTAAAATATTATGATGTAATGGA
>ERZ1034691.586-NODE-586-length-27001-cov-16.442366_pt1 | contig 27001 bp, 23 predicted proteins | sample MGYA00520638_ERZ1034691 | MGnify/ENA primary metagenome ERZ1034691 (study PRJEB33766, sample SAMN09781763) | gut metagenome | biome: gut microbiome | host: Homo sapiens | place: Madagascar | study: EMG produced TPA metagenomics assembly of the PRJNA485056 data...
GCACCTCGATATATACTTATCCTGCAATAGATGCCCAAGGCAACTGGACTAAACGGCAGGTTGAAAGCGAGGGAACGATGATAACAGAGGTAAGAATCATTCAATACTTTTAGACAATGCTGCATGGCTATTTTAATGTTTAGATAGGCCATGCTTGTAACATTATCCGAAATTTGAAATAAATGATTGCAGTATGAAAATTACAGTGTTATTACTGACATGGATTTGTGCTCTCATTTCCTTGGTGGGTTGTACGTCTGATGATGAAGATAAGCTCATTGGAATAGTCCACTATCCTGTGGCTATATACGATGATACGAGCTCTCCTAGTGTTAGTGGGTATGCCGAATCAGGCGATACCGTAGACATCATAAAGCGTGAAGAAGGATGGTACTATGCATGGATAGATGGTTACATGGGATACTTGAATAGTGATTCCGTGGAGATTGTAAAGCTATCTCCTGATGAGAAACAGCAAGCTTCAGTTCAAAGAGCTAGCAATGGTGTCGTGGTGGTTAATTCTGTGGAAAATGATACCGTTGAGTCTGTGGATGCTACCGAGCGGGAAGACACCTCTTTCCTTTCTCGTTGCTGGGATTGGATAACTTGTATTTGGGTATTTAAGATTATCAAGTGGGGAGTTATAATTTTGTTAGGGTGTATGGTCGTGGCTATACTTGTAGCACTGGCGCAATTTGTCTTCACTTACATAATGTGGGCTGTGGGCTGCGGGTTGGTCTCAGGTGGCATTACCTTTGTTGTGCTCAAGTTGCTGGAGATTTTCGACGTGCTACCTCGTGGTTGGACATGGACGGCGACCGAATGGATGTTCGGGATAGGTACTGTTGTAGGTTTGATTTGGAATCTAGGTCATCTAGATAAAATATGGGAGTCTGCGCAGCAACCTGTGAAATATAAGCCAGACTCGGGACCTAAAAAAGTTACAGGTAATAAGTATCAGGTAGACCCTTTGCAGTGGGTACAAGTCGTGGATGAGAATGGAGATGGACATGAGTTGCAGGGATTTGAGTCTAATGGATTATACTGGGGGGATGATGGAGAGACTTGGCATAAATTTGGCGACACCTATTTCAGAGATAGCGACCATATAACTGCTCATTGATGACGCACCATGCCAATCTTTGGCTCTAGAAAACATTCAGAACATTATAGAACAATGAAATATAAAATAATTAATTAAGGATTATGAAAAAGATTTTAGGTATTGCACTTCTATGTGCTATGTTTTTAAGTGTGGCATTGAGCGTAAATGCACAGAGTGTAGCCAACAAGGTATTGAGTGGCTTGACATTTGAGGCTCCTAAGGCTTTGTATCACGCAAAGGGGCAAAAGGCCAACATGCGAGCTCAGCCTAATGCAAAGGCAAGATTGGTTGATGCAAATTGTGGCTTCTCTTTTATCGGGCGAGGACTTCTTGTGGAAGATATGGGCAATAATCCAAACTGGGTTACAACTAAGGTAGGAGGAAAGACAGTTTATATCAGCAAGAGTGTAATGGTAAAGGTTGATACACAATCAGGTTTTAATTGTAAGGAAAATTTTCCTTATTGTTGGCAAGAAGAAGGTGGTGATATGGATCCAGATGTCTTGACTTGGCGTGTCGGTAGAATAACAGGAAATACTGGGGTGTATTTGTGTGAGGTAGGAACAAGAACTGGTAACTATTACCTTTTGGGTAAGCAAGTAGAAAATGGTTTGGTATTCAAATATAGAATAAAGATAGATACGAATTTTGTTATTCCTGATGACATGATGCCAATCGGTAAATATTCTCTGGAGTCAGAAGTTGAGGATGGGGTTAAGACTTATTACTTCAAGACAAGTAAAGATAAAATAGTTACGTTTTCTGCAAAACAGATGGGATTCGACCCTCAGAGTGAACCATATCGTTGCTATGACCTAACAAAAATCTCAGAAAGTGTTGTGTATGCAATGTTCAAGGAGGTGATAGAGAAAAACGAAACTTGTTCATTCTACCTGACATCATTTAACTTTACTGATGAGTGGTATCGTTTACCAGGTTAATAAATAGGTGAAAAAGAAATATATGATAAGTAATCTGAAATACATATTGTTCATAACATTGGCTTTGCTACTTAATTGTAGCAAAGCCAATGCGCAGGACTATGTGCATGACGCTGCTATTGCAAGAGTCGTATTGAATAATACGCTGAAGAGAAAATTCATGGAGGATGGATATGAGGCGCAGCTTATCTTTAGCAAGTTTGATACCAAAAAGTTAACAGAAAAAAGTTATAATGTAGTTCTTACTTTGTGGGCGGAACCGTCATGTACCACATTATTTTCTCAACCACAAAGGGTCAAGACAGTGAATGAGTTTCATTTCGATAGTGTCTCTTCTTTTAAGAAGCCACTCAAGTTCTTTATCCGTTATACCGACCTTTCCACTCATATGACCAAGTATAATTTTGGTAATTATCGGGAAGGAAGAATGTTTTGGTCGCTAGAACTATTTCGTGTGGACACAAATCAGCGTTGTTTGTTCATGAAGCCCCAAATACGCACAGACGCAAAAGTTTATTATAATGGATTCTTCGATTACCACATTTTGGATATTCGTATGAATACCAAGGGGACATTAAACTGGAATGATGTGCAAGTAAATCCTAAACTTGGCGAGCATCCTACAGAAGATTTGGTGGCTAGTGATTATACAGGTGAATTGGTGCATTTACGTTACGAACCATATGATGGTCAGAAGTTTGATGCCCTGGATGAGTTTGTAGTGGATTGTAAATTCTATCATGATATTAATCGCACAAAACCTTGTATGTTTTATGAATTTACACAAGAATTTGATGATAAGGGGCACAACCGTCTATATTATGCCAAGGAACAATGGAGTGCTGAGGCTTATAAATCGGAATGTATCGAAGATCGTTCGCAGCCTACCAATAGTATCAAGCGAATAAGGCATGATTGGAAACCTTTTGACATATTTGTACCTCATTCAATCATTTATTATGCTGATGAGGATGTTAAGAAAACCAAAAAGGGAGAGAACGATACAATCTATATGTTTCCAGACTTGTATGGCAAGGATGGTATGCTTTATCGCAAGGCTTCTTTCTGTTATAAATGGGTGCGTTATCCAATGCCAAAAGATACGGCTTGTTACCATTCTGACCAAGATTCCACGGAAACGATTCTGTCTAGGGAGCAAATGTCACCAACAGAAGTCTTGGTAACTTATAATCTTAAGTTAAAATGCAAGAAGTGTGGTCATGTTACCGAGCAGAACAATTTGCAGCGAGTAGAATTTGTAAAACCTGAGTTTACAATGTGTCCTCCTCATGCTTGGGAAGATTATCTCGGTGAACCGGTTTATGATGAGATTAAGAATGATACATCTAAAAATGGTTGTTTGGTTTTGCAAAAGATACCTTATCAAACTTATAAGAAATGTATACTGTGTGATGAGCGGAAAGATGGACCGATCTGGATAGATTGGAATACTTATCCAAATTTAGCAACAGATAGTCCTGAGTGTTGTAATGATTTGGAGTATGAGGATGACGTGAAGGAACAGAGAACACAGTTAGTTGGTAGTGAACAGGTTGTTAAGACCATAACTACTTATGCTGTATGCAAGTCTCAAAACAAAAAATGGGTTGAAGGTGTACGAACAGAGACAGAGTTTGTGCCATGTAAACCACATAAATGGAAATTCATTGAAGAAAAAGATGTGAGTTTTATGCCTGTAGGTGATGTGACTCATAAGGTTCTTACGATGGCTCTTTACGAATGTGAAAAATGTGGCATGAAAGATTACCGTTATGCTAAATCAACATGTCTTCACTCTCGTGATAATTATATAGTAGAGTGTCAACAAGTATATCCTTTCAAGGCTGTCTTCAAAGGTGTTCCTATAAAAATGCACTTAGTGGTTAACAAGGAGGATTCCTCCGCTGTGTATGTTGCAGAGACGGAAGTAACAGAAGGGCTTTGGGCTGCGGTGTATCCAAACAACCATAGAGGGTGGAGTACGAAAAGCAATTATCCGGCAGTCAATGTCTCTTTTCAAGATGCAACGTTGTTTATTCAGGAACTGAATATGATTGCAAGCAAAGAAAAGTGGTCTTTGAGATTCCGATTGCCTACTGCCGAGGAATGGAAAAATGCATATGCTTATGGTGGTGGTGACAAGGAAGGCTGGCTTGCTTACAATAGTGCAGGAAGAACTCATTCTGTGGCTGAGTTGGCTGCTAATGAGGCTCTTCTGTATGATATGAAAGGCAATGTATCGGAAATGTGTAGTGATACGCTCATGGTAAAAAGTGAGGATTCTATGCAGACTTTAATGGCTGTTGCTGGCAATAGTTATCAAGATTCACCTTCCAATATGGCCGCTAATGGTATTCGTTGGATGGATATATCTACCGAAGAACCTACTATAGGTTTCCGACTCGTTGCAGATCCAGTAGAATCAGAAGATGCAGATTTGGTAAGAGACTACGAAAATGTTGTCGGTGAAAAATCTTATATCACAGGTTATCATTGGACAATGAAAAAACTGTATCATTGTGATAAATGTGGTAGAACCTTTTATGGAAATCAGAGAGGAACGAATACCACGGCATCTCAGACACCTAAAAATTGTGATAAAATTATAACGCTTAAAAAATAGAAGATTATGAGAATGAAAGAATTTGTAAAAGGAGTAATGATGGCAGGATTGCTATTGGTTACCTCTTTGGGGGCAAATGCCCAAGATGAGACGGTGCTGAAATTTGAACCAGAATTTCCGCATGCTTTGATATTCTCTCCGAAAGAGGGTGTGAATATGCGTGTAGCTCCAAGTCCTAAAGCACAGAAGTTCTATCAGTATGGTGAGGCTTTGCAGCTTCCTTCCAATACTCTTTTTGCGCTTCGTGCAGAGAAAAATGGCTGGTATCAGATAGCTTTCGGAATGAATGAGCCTTATGTAAGCAAAACTGTTACGCAAAAGGCTGCATTGGCTCTCATGGATATTTCTGCAATGACAAATAAGGTTTTGACACTCGATGCAGTGCATGGCTTAAAATGTCGTCTTGGAATACCTAAAGAATTGAATAATACAGTTCTTTGGTTGGAAAATCAAGCAGAAGAGGGACGTTATACGATTACTTTGGGTAAGATAAATAGTGGCAACACCTTAATCTCTGGTTTCTTTTCAAGAAATGTATATAGTATAAAGTATGCTCCTAATGCAAAACTTTACGTAAAAGATTCGCAGGACGAATCATATCCAGATGCTATTGTTATCACATTCGGTGATGAATTCGCTGTCGACGTGAATGGCGCGAAGCAATTGGATTTGACCAAAGTGCCTCTTGCTACATTGAAATGGATATTTGAGAGCCCTTACACAGCTTATGGCAGCGAATACTTATCGAGCGATATACTAAAGTATTAACGTGAGAAGTACCATGGCAATATTAAACTTACCCGTTGGTGGAATTCTTTCCTCCAACAGGTACATAAAATCAAATTAATATGGCAAAGAAATCTAAACAAAGTTTGGCGGTTTGTATTATAACCACATTTATGTGTTTTGCCACCATTCAAAGTGCTGTTGCACAAACAAGGAGAACGACAACTAAGCCTAGATCTTCAAGCTCTACGACAATGAAGAGTAGATATAGATCTATAGGCAAGGTTTATAGTGAAGAAGGCATATTTTGCTTTTATGGAAAGCCTGTAGACTTAGGTCTATCTGTAATGTGGGCTGACAGAAATATCGGAGCGTATAACCAAAGTGATTACGGAGGGCTTTTTGCGTGGGGAGATGTTTTGGGCTATAGAAAAAAGTCACAAAAACTCTCAGATTATCCTAACGAAAAGTGTATTAGCGGTAATAGAGATTATGATGTTGCAACTGCGTTAGAAGAAGGATGGAGAATGCCAACTATACAAGAAGTAATAGAACTTTATGAGAAATGTAGATTAGACCTACAGGTGACAGGACGTTCAGACTATGCAGTGAAATTTATTGCTCCTAATGGCAATAGTATTCTACTACCATGTGGTGGAAATTTATGGAATGGCATATGGCAGGACTTTGGCACAGAGGGTTATTATTGGACGGGTGACCTGAACCAAGAAAGAAAGACCTGGAACGATGGCAAGATAGGGCAGAGCGAGAAAAATACGTGGACTGAAGAAAATTCACAAGCCGCCGCTTTCCTATTCAATTGTACCGCGACAATTAATGGAATCGGTAAGAAAATGTTACGTGTAGGAAATTTAGATAAACGTTTTGGTTTTTGCATTCGTCCCGTTAAGGATTATCCTGGTTCTTCTGCCAAACAGAAAAGTACTACATCCCCTAACAACAACGGAAAGACTGGCAAACAACAAGCTATATCTGCAAAAAACTCCACGGGGGCTACAAAGCCAGGTTCTGGTACACGAACAGAAGAAACAACAATGGTAATAGAAAATGAATTTTCGCAGATTGTCGATACCATACCTCAGCGTAAAAAGGGTTATTATGACGAACGTGCCGTGGATCTTGGATTATCTGTGTTATGGGCTGATAGATTTGTCGGTGCAAACAACAATCTTTCCGTTGGAAGATATTACTCATGGGGAGACCCCAAGGACACAAATAAAAGAAGAAACTTAAATTATCTTACAGATACAGATGTAAAAAATGTCAGCTCTACAAAACTTGACGTAGCTACCCAAAAATGGGGGGCAGGTTGGAGAATGCCGACAGATGCAGAATGTAAGGAACTGAAGACAGAATGTAAATGGGAATTCACTTCTATAGACGGAGTTTCTGGTTGTAAGGTAATAGGTAAAAATGGCAACTGGATTTTTATGCCTATTACTGGTTTCAAATCTTCTACATCTTCTGGTGAAATTTCTGCAGGTGAAAACTATTCGATGTTTTGGACTGCTACGGCAAAAAATAAGAAGGAATCATATGCTATGGTTACAGGCAACGATATAACACCTATTGTTTATTACTACGATAAGTATTATAAAATGTGTATACGCCCTGTAATGAACAAATAGTTTGGTTCGTTACACTAATGAAAAGTCTTTAGCCAAACCGAGTTGAAAATCATCGGTTTGGCTATTTTTCTTTATTTTGCGACGAATTAATATTCTGTAAATCTGTGAGTTGGTATACTTGATATGGCGTTTCGCCGTACATGGGTAGTTGGCAAGAAGGTGCGCGACTTCGTTCGGTTTTCCTATCTGCCATTAGGAGTTTCTAAATTCTGAAGGGCTTGTAATGTCCTTTGTTGGCGAAGGCGAGCATCTCCTTGTCGCCTCGGCTGTCGCCAAATGCTTCTATCTCGTATTGCGCGCGGTCGAAAGATAATGAGGGGGTGCCGTAGGCATTGGCGGTAGTGGTGGTCAGTGCCTCGCAGATGCGATGCACCTTTTCCTCGCCATAACAGTTGTTGCTCTTGAACTTGCCGGTAAGTCTGCCGTCAATCACTTCTATCTGGGTGCCTAAAACCCTGACTCCATCTAGACCGCGAACTTTAAAGAACGGGCGGACCCAATTGTCGATGCTGGCACTCACGATGAAAACCTGAGCACCTGCGACCAGAGCTTCGTGTACCAGCGTAACACCTTTGGGGCGCAACAGATGCTGGTATTCTTCGGCAAAATCGCGGCAGAGCGCATCAAACTTCTCGATACGCATGCCGGCAAAAAGATGGGCAAAGATGAGTTGCTTCGCCTTCCAGTTGGGAAAGAGATGCAGCTTCATCAGTACCAGGAGCGGACTGTACATCAGGAAAACCATCAGAAACCGACCGGTACCCTTGGCATATCTGATGAATTCCAGCAGGGTATCGCTTGTTGTCAGCGTTCCGTCGAAATCGAAACAATATAATTTTTTCTTCATTTTCTTATACGATATAAATAAGGATCAGGAAGGAGAGCAACCAGGCGAGCACGATAAACTGGGTGATGCGGTCGCGCAGGATAATCTTCGTAGGGTCACCACTCTTCTGGTCTACCACAGCTATCTGAATGTATCTCAGCAAACCTACCAGCACAAAGACACTCGTAAGATAGAGATTCTCGGTATGGAAATTCTCGATAACCTCCGGACTCACCGTATACATGATGTAACATACCAGGGTTACGGAAGCCGTAATCGTGATAGCCTGGTTGATGAAAGTGAGGTTGTAGCGGATGGTATTCTTGCGGGGAGCCTCGCCCGTCTTTTCCATGCGCAGCACATCATCGCGGCGCTTGGCAAAACTCATGAAGAGGGTGATGAGGAAGGTCATCAGCACAATCCACTTACTGAGTACGATGCCCGTTGCTGCACCACCTGCTAGCAGACGGAGTACGAAACCGAAAGCCACGATACACACATCGATGATGGCATATTGCTTGAATTTGGCGCAGTAGCCGAGATTCAGAAGCCAATAGAAGATGATGATTCCCATCGTCTCCCATGAGCCGAGCAGGCTGCATACACCCATAGAGAGGGCAAACATCAGGAACATCAATCCGTATGCCTGTTTGATGCTGACCGCCCCCGATGCTATCGGACGATGGCACTTGACAGGGTGGCGGCGGTCGGCCTCCACATCATAGATATCGTTGAAACAATAGATGCTCGATGCGGCAAAACTGTAGGCGAAGAAAGTAATCAGACCCGCCAGCAGAGCATCTGTATGCAACAGGGCACCGCCAAAGAACAGCGGTAAGAAGATAAAGTCATTCTTGATCCATTGTTTCGGGCGAACCAGTCGCAGCAGTGCTGCAAACCCTTTACTGTCTTCCAATTTATTCTCGTTCATAAAACTCCTATTTTTCTTAATAAATAAACTCCTTTTTACTTGATAAACTTAGCTAACTCTTTAGAAATCCATCCGGCTATCTTGCTCAGAATCCATGCTGCAGGCAGGGTGATGCCTATACAGATGAAGAAGGTAGGCCAATAGCCTAAATGATATGGTTCAATGTATTTCAGCACGAAGTGGATATGGAGCAGATAACACTCCAGACTCAGCGCTCCCACAAACATGAACCCCTTGTTAAACCAGCCTGGGGTGCGGCGGAAGATGCGGTTCAGCAGCAGGATGCTGGTGATGGTGAGTGGGATATAGAGCATGCGTTCGAGGAAGAGCGGAAACATGCCGTGCTTCTCCTGTTCCAGGAAGATGCTCGCCAGCAGCGTCATCAGGAACATGAGCCATATCATCCATATCGAAGCGCCGTCGAGCGTCTGTTTCTGTCTAACCATCTCACCCATGTTGATGCCGATGAAGAAGATAGGCACGCGGCTCCAGAAAATCTCCAGGTGTCCTACTGCCTGATGTATCGGGGTAACATATTGTACCAGGATGCACCACATAATCATCACCACCGGCAGCCAGCGGTAGATAGGATGGCGCTTGATGAGTTCCATGTAGGCAGGGGCAAAGAGATAGAGCATCATCGTAGCCGGGATGTACCAGAAGTTGAGCTCATCATGCAGCCAGAACCCCCAGTTGATGGTTATCTCGCCAAAGAGATAGATCCGGTTCCAGGTGCTTCCGCCCTGGAAAGAAGGGATATAGAAGAGGCAGGCTATGATGAGCCAGGTAGGGTAGATGCGCAGATAACGGCGGATGAAGAAATGTTTGGCAGAAGGATTCTTCATCCACGAGAACCAGAGACCTATTCCGCTGAGAAAGAGGAACATGTCTACACCGACATTGCCCATTCTGCGAAGCCCGAAAAAGGCATCTTCTCTAGGCAATGCCACATGAAAGAGGATGATGAACAGCATGGCTGCTCCCATCAACTCGCCGCGAAACCGGCTGATATTCGCCAGTTCTATATCTTTAATCTTCATGATTTTCTTTTAATATTTCGGGTTTGGAATCTTCTTCATCAGTTGGGTGAAGAGCCAAGCCAGGCAGATGCTTGATATGATGTAGAGGAGCAGACCGGCATAGATGTCGCCCTGACGGCTGATAGGGATGAATATCTTGCGGGTGATAGGGTGGCATACGAAGAGGGCGGCGGAGATGCTGCCCATCCACTCTAATGCCTTGTAAATACCTGATAACCAGCTGATGTTCTGGAGTAGGTCGGCTACCAATACGCTCAGCAGACAGAAGAAGAAAGGCACGAAGGTCCAGCCAACCATGCTGCCGCTCAGACTGTAGATAAGCGAGATGCAGAAGATGCAGCCAAAGAAGTTGGTGATAGGCGAATGGAACGTCATGAGTATCTTTTCGCCATATCTGGCATAGAGAATACCCAGACCGAATGGCAGCATGCCGCCCATAAAGTTGTAGCGGTAGCGGTTCATCACTTCACTCTCAGGATTGTCAAAGCCCAGGAGGAGCTGGATGACGATACAGATTACCATCAGCCCCGCAGTCCATCCCCAATGGCGGCGATAGAGCAGCAGACGATAGACGATGTAGAGTTGCAGCATCAGACCGAAGAACCAGTACGGACCCGGCCAGATGATGTTATCCGGATTTGGCAATACATTATTGAACATGCCCAGCATCGCAACGATGTCGAGCGCTGCATAGTGGTGAGAGCCAGGCGTGATAAGGTCGAGCATCGTGAATGCCACGAAACCTGCTATCATCATCTTGAAGAGCTTCAGATAGTGATAGCGGATAAAGTGGAGCGGTTCGCGCCAGTTGATGCTTCCTGTAAGTTTCTTGCCCGATATGCTGTACATTCTGGTCTGCTGTTCGGTAGAGAGATGAGGTTTAGCCTCGTATTTCATCACCAGTCCGTAAGCACTCAGGAAGAGGAATACGGGCACACCATAATGACCGAAGAACGAGAGCAGGTGTACAGGCAGGTTGAGGTCCATGCTGACCATTACCTGGTTCAGCCAGTCAACATTGTGCTGGAAGTATTGATACTCGTTCTCCTTGACAATAGGTCCCAGCCAATGGCAGTAGTTATGCAAGAAGATGCCGATGATGGCGAGTCCTCTCAGGGCATTGCATGCCGGGCGTGATAGAATAGCACTATTCATAATCAGTTTCTCCTTTCTTTCTTTTTTACCTTTTTACTTTCTTCCTTTTTTATCTTTTCCAGATGCGCATCACGAAGTTTGTCGTAATCGGCAGAGTTTTTGAGGATACGTGGCCGCATCTCGTCATATTTCGGACTCAGGATATTATATTCCTCCTTATAGGTAGGAGTCTCAATGCCAGCCAGATACAGCAGGAGATGAGGCAGAGCATCGGTCATGAAGCGCTTGTCCTTAGACTTGCGTATCTGACGGTAGATATCACGGTGGTTCCTGATATATTTTGGCGAACAGTATATCCAGAACGGAATTTCAAACTCATAGTGAGCCAGCGGCCAGTCGATTTCTGCAGAGTGGTTACGGCAGATGAAGCCACGGTTCTCTTCGTAGCATTCCTCGCCATGGTCGGGCACGTAGATGACGATGGCATCCTGTTTTTGGAACCGCTTCACAATCTGGGCTACGATAGAGTCGTTGTAGAGGGTGGCGTTATCGTAATGACTCAGCATCTTGCGCTGGGCATTGGTCAGTTCAGGGCGCTTGTCTTCATAACTGCTTGCCCAGAAGCGAGCTTGCTTCGTGCGGTAGCGCAGCTTATAGTTTACATGCTGTCCCATCAGGTGGAAGATGGTGAGGTTGTGCTCCTTCTGGAAGTTCTTCAGACTGTCATCATAATCCTTCAGCAGTCCGTCGTCCAGGTCGTGGAGTTGGGTGTTGCGATGGTCAAACTGGAGTTTGCTCAGTTCCGGGTTGTTCAGGAAGAAACCGCCGCTGAAGTCGTAAACCGCCTCCTTTGCCTGTGGCAGGAATTCGTTGGTGATGAAGGTTACGTTGTAGCCTGCCTTTCGGAACACTTCAGGGAAGAGCGGATAGTCGCACCATTCGCCTTTCTCGCCTACCACATGGGTAGAGAGCATGTTCTTGAAAACGAAACTGGTCAGGTTCCAGCAGGTTACCACATCGGTAAACTTGGTGAGTTTGCGCGATTTCTCCAAGGCTACCTGCTGTGGAGTGGTATCCATAAAATAGCCGTACTGCTGGGAATGATGGCGGCCGAAGCTTTCGCCGATAATCAGCACGATGTTTGGCGAGCGGTAGCTGCAGCTGTCAACCTTCACATCGTGGGCAGCATGAATGAGTTGGGTAATCTGATGCGCAGCCAGCTGGTTGGCATAGATACTGAATTGGAGTCGGTAGATTGGTAGATAGAGTACAGCATGATCCTTTTCTGTCAGGATATGCTCTACTTCGCCTATCGTTCTACCATTCATGAGTTTATGGTAAGCCATCTTGTTGTGCCAGGAGGTACAGCATCCTGTGATGAGGATGATGAGGCATAGGATTCCGAAGCTGGCAGGCATGGCTGCAGTCATGCGGGGGATAGCCATCAGTCGTTTCTTGACTGAAGCCAACTCCAGAACGGTAATGATGAAAACGTATAGCTTGATGAGTTGCTTGCGGAAGATGGCGATGAGAATCTGGATGAGAGCCAAAAGCAGAATCCAGCCCACACTACTGAAGAGAACCTCGGCAGAGATGAGGGCTGAGAGGAAACTGCTAGCCTCCGAACTGTTGGTCTCGCCCACCAGCATCAGCATAGAAGGGTTGAGCGTAGAGCCGAAATTCACGTAGCAATAGGTGTCGGCGGCAGCTGTACTATATAATATAAGGTATAGTACGGCACGCAGCCCCCAGCGCACCTTCTTGGGGAAGATGGCGACAACGGCACACACCACATAGAGGTCGACAAAGAGTTCCAGGAACAGGTTGTCGTATAAAGTCCCCTTGGCAGGTGTAGTCACGATAGAACTGATCATGCCCAGCAGGTACATGAACACAAAGAAGTTGGCATTTCTGCGAATCGGCGCAGAAGCCACGTTCAGACACTTCTTAATGATTTCTTTCCAACTCATTTTTTGCTGTTTGTTGTTTAAATATGATTTAAAGCGGTTTCGGAGAGAGGGATGCTTAGAGCTGCCTGTAGCTTCTGACAGCCAGTTGCTCGATGCATTCCGGCACCATTCCCCTGATGCTTTCCTTCTCTTTGATACGCTTTCTGATTTCCGTGCTGCTGATGTTGAGCAGTGGAGTTTCTACGATGGTAACGCCTTCAGGCACATTGCCTATGCTGGCTCCCTGGCGCGGATAAACCACGATGGGATAGTGGGCTAGGATGTCGTCGTGGTGGTACCACTTGTCGAAAGCAGCCCAGTTGTCACCACCAATCAGCAGGGTGAACTCGTTTTCCGGGTAATCCTTGCTGATGGCTTGCAGCGTGTGCCAGGTATAAGATGGCTTAGGCAGGCGGAACTCGTAGTCGCATGCCTTCAGTTGTGGCTCGTGCTCCAGCGCTTTTTCTACCATTTCCAGGCGCAGCTGGTCGTCGAGCAAGTCGGTAGCGGTCTTCTTGAATGGGTTCATGGGCGAAACCATGAACCACACCTCATCCAGGCAGGCCTTCTCGCAAAGGCTTTTCGCCAATGCAATATGGCCCGTATGGATGGGGTTGAAGCTACCGCCAAAGATTCCTACCTTCTTCATTTCTTACTCTGCGTCTAGGAAGGCCTTGACGAGCTGATAAACCTCCTGCTGAGCCTTTTCCAGGTCATCGTTTACGACCACGTGGTCAAACTGAGGGGCAAAGGTCAGCTCATAGCTTGCCTTGGCAAGGCGCTGCTCAATCACCTCAGGCGCATCAGTATTGCGGCCAACCAAACGGCGGCGTAATTCCTCTACCGAAGGTGGCTGGACAAAGATGCTCAAGGCACGCTCGCCATAAAACTTCTTGATGTTTACACCACCCTTCACGTCAACATCGAAAATCACCGACTCGCCCTTGGCAAGCTGGTTTTCTACCTGTGACTTCAGGGTGCCGTAGAATCTGTCCTGGTAAACCTCCTCGTACTCCAGGAACTCGTCAGCCTCAATCTTAGCCTTGAATTCCTCTGGAGAGAGGAAGAAATACTCAACACCATTCTGTTCTGTACCGCGCGGAGCACGAGAGGTGCAGCTGATAGAGAAAGCCAGCTTCAATTCCGGGTGCTCTTTCATCAGCCAGTTTACTATTGTGCTCTTACCGCTGCCCGATGGGGCGCTGAAAATTAACAATCCGTTCTTCATTTTACTTTCCAATTAAAGTGCATTCAGCACCTGCTCCTTGATCTGCTCCAGTTCGTCCTTCATCTTCACCACGATGTTCTGCATCTCAGCCTGGTTGCTCTTAGAGCCGGTGGTGTTGATTTCGCGTCCCATTTCCTGTGCGATGAAACCGAGTTTCTTTCCTACACCATGACCTTCCTCATTCATGGTCTCGCGGAAATACTTCAGGTGGTTGGCAAGGCGCTGCTTCTCCTCGCTGATGTCGAGCTTCTCGATGTAGTAGATGAGTTCCTGCTCCAGGCGGTTCTTGTCGTAATCCACATTCGGAATCTGCTGCAGGCCGTTAACGATGTTCTGTCTGATCTTCTCCACGCGAGCCTTCTCGTATGGTTCGATGCTAGCCAGGAGAGTCTGGATGTTATCCACCTTCTCAGTAAATTTCTTCTGGAGAGCGGCTCCTTCCTGTTTGCGGAAGGCTACGAGATGGTTCACAGCCTCGCAAATTGCATTTTTTGCTACTTCCCACTCCTCATCGCTCAATTCTTCCACATCCGTCTTCGTTGTTACATCAGGAAGACGCAACAGAGTGCTGTACCAGTCGGTTGGCTCAGGAATGCCTGTTTCAGCCGAAATCTTCTTGATTTGCTGGTAATAATTCTGTACAAGCGCCGCGTTGATAGGAGTGGCATCTGTAGTAGCATCCTTATCAATCCAGATGGCGAAGTCAACCTTGCCTCTTTCCAGATTTTTAGAGATATACTGACGGATTTCCATCTCCTTCTCTCTATAGAGCGGAGCAATACGAGTAGAGAGGTCAAGCGTCTTGCTATTTAATGACTTTATCTCTACATTAATCTTCTTTGTTTTAAAGGCCGCGGTAGCTTTTCCGAAGCCTGTCATTGACTGTATCATATAATCTTTCGCGTTAAATTTCTGCAAAAGTACAAAAAAAAGCGAGAAAATGAGTATATTTGCACCTTATTTAAGAATATATTTTTTAATTATGTCGTGTATTTTGAATATTGAGACGAGTACGGACGTGTGCTCAGTGGCAATTAGTGATAGTGGACAGGTGATTTTCAACCAGGAAGATCACACAGGTCCTAACCATGCTATTAAGTTGGGTGTGTTTGTGGATGAGGCTCTTGATTTCCTCGATTCTCATGGTCTTCCGCTGGAGGCTGTGGCGGTAAGTTGTGGTCCGGGTTCTTATACCGGATTGCGTATCGGTGTGAGTATGGCGAAGGGCATCTGTTATGGTCGCGGTGTGAAACTTATCGCTGTTCCAACACTCGAACTGATGGCAGTGCCTGTATTGCTTGGCGAACATCCTGAGGAGGAAGACGCCCTCATCGTACCTATGCTCGACGCCCGCCGCATGGAGGTATATGCCGAAGTGCTCGACCGCGCCCTGAAGGTGGTTCGCCCTATTCAGGCTGATATTGTGGATGCTGATACCTACAAGGAATATCTGGACCAGCATCATGTGTACTTCTTCGGAAATGGCGCTGCCAAGTGTATGGAGACCATCAACCATCCGAATGCTCACCTTGTAGAGGGCATTGAGCCTTTGGCAAAGAATATGGCTCCGCTGGCAGAGAAGCGTTTTGTAGAGGGCAAGTTCGAAGATGTGGCATATTTCGTGCCTTTCTATCTCAAGGATTTCGTGGCTAAGATGCCAAAGAAACTGCTCTAGAATTATTGATTATATAAAATATTGTAAGAATGAATATAGAAGGATTAGACTATAATACCCAGAGAGCTAAGCTCATTCTGCCTGAGTATGGCCGTGAGATTCAGCAGATGGTAGACCATTGTCTGACGCTTACCGACCGTGAAGAGCGCCAGCGCTGTGCAGAGACCATTATTGCTGTCATGGATCGTATGTTCCCTGAGAACAGAGGGGTAGAGGACCATGAGCAGAAACTCTGGGACCAGCTTGCCATCATGAGCAATTTCCAGCTCGACATCGATTTCCCTTATGATGTATCGGATGCTGTGAAGATAGCAACCAAGCCGGAGCCTTTGCCATATCCTATGCAGCACATCCCGGTGCGCCATTATGGAGCTATGCTCTTCGAGATTTTCGAAAAGCTGAAGACGATGGAACCAAGTGAGGAGCGCGATAAACTCGTGGAGCTTACTGCCAACCAGATGCATCGCGACCTGGTAACCTGGAGCCATGGCTCCAGTGATGTAGCCAAGGTAGCTTCCGATCTGGCACGTTTTACCGATGGCAACATCCAGCTCGATCTCGATACTTTCGTTTTCGAGAAGGTTGAGGCACAGCCTAAGAATGTAAATAATAAGAAGAAAAAGTAATCCACATTATTATATATAGTAGACAAGCTTATGGAGTCTTTCATCATAGAGGGCGGTCATCCGCTCAAAGGTACTATCACACCTCAGGGCGCCAAGAACGAGGCGCTGCAGGTTATCTGTACCACAATCCTTACCGACGAGCCTGTGCGCATCACCAACGTGCCGGACATCCTGGATGTGAACAACCTGATTAAGTTGCTCCAGGAGATAGGTGTCAAGGTAACCAAGCACAGTCGTCACGACTATACATTCCAAAGTGATGAGTTGAAACTCGATTATCTCGACAGTCTGGAGTTTGTGAAGAAATGTTCTTCTCTTCGTGGTAGTGTGCTCATGATAGGTCCGCTGCTCGGTAGATGTGGCAAGGCTACCATAGCTCAGCCGGGTGGCGATAAGATAGGTCGTCGCCGTCTGGATACTCACTTCCTGGGCTTCAAGTATCTGGGCGCCAACTTCGTTCACGATGATGAGCGTAATGTTTACCAGATACAGGCAAAGAAACTGAAGGGCTGCTATATGTTGCTCGATGAGGCTTCGGTTACCGGTACCGCCAATATCATCATGGCATCAGTATTGGCAAAGGGCACTACCACCATTTATAATGCAGCTTGCGAACCATATATCCAGCAGCTCTGCCATCTGCTCAATGCGATGGGCGCTCAGATCAGCGGCATCGCCAGCAACCTGCTCACCATCGTGGGTGTTGATAAACTGCATGGTGCCGAGCATCGCATCTTGCCTGATATGATTGAGGTAGGTTCGTTCATCGGCATGGCGGCAATGTGTGGTGAAGGTGTGCGCATCAAGAATGTGTCTGTCAAGGATTTGGGTATTATTCCTGATGCATTCCGCCGCCTGGGAGTGAAGATAAAGATAGAGGATGATGACCTTGTAATTCCAGAACAGAAACATTATGTCATCGATTCATTTATTGACGGCACCATCATGACGCTTGCCGATGCCCCTTGGCCAGGACTCACTCCAGACCTTCTCTCCGTGCTCCTCGTAGTGGCTACCCAGGCTCGTGGCAGCGTCCTCTTCCATCAGAAGATGTTCGAGAGCCGCCTCTTCTTCGTGGATAAACTGATTGATATGGGTGCGCAGATCATTCTCTGTGATCCTCACCGTGCTGTGGTGGTTGGTCATGACCATAAGATCAAACTGCGTGCTGGCAGAATGACCAGTCCTGATATCCGTGCCGGTATTGCCCTGCTGATTGCTGCCATGAGTGCCAACGGTACCAGCCGCATTGCCAATATTGCCCAGATAGACCGTGGTTACGAGGATATCGAGCATCGCCTTAATGCGCTGGGTGCCAAGATTACCCGTGTCAGTGATTAATCAATGTTAAATGTTAAATGTTGAATGTTGAATGATTAGACGCGACGAAGTATATAAGATAGGCAAGTTGGGAAAACCTCATGGCGTGAAGGGCGAGATAACTTTCGCCATAACAGATGATGTTTTCGACCGTGTAGATGCCGAGTACCTGGTACTCGACATCGATGGCATCCTCGTGCCTTTCTATTTAGAGGAATATCGTTTTAAGAACGATGAGAATGTGCTCGTGAAGTTTGAGGATATCGATACCCAGGAGCAGGCACGCAACTATACCGGTTGCGAGGTTTTCTTCCCACGTCATCTCTCTGACAGTGATGAAGAGAACATGAGCTGGGCAGAAATCATTGGTTTCCATCTGGTAGATGCTGTAAGCGGCAAGGTGGTAGGTACCATAGAACATGTAGACGATTCTACCCTCAACCTTCTTTTCGAGGTAACAACCGATGCAGGTGATGAAATCCTCATCCCTGCCAGCAACGACCTCATCGAAGAGGTGAGCGCTGAAAAGAAAGAAATCAGAATGGCGATTCCGGAAGGATTGCTCGACTTATAAAGTGAAGAAATATGAAGAAACAACAGATATGTATTCTCGGTTCTACGGGAAGTATCGGTACACAGGCGCTTGATGTCATCGAGCAGCACAGTGACCTTTACGAGGTGTATTGCCTCACCGCCAACAACCGAGTGCAGGAACTTGCCGAGCAGGCTCGCAAGTTCCATCCGGCTGCTGTGGTCATAGCCAATGAGGCTCGCTACGAGGAGCTGAAGGATATGCTCGGTGATGAGCCTGATATCAAGGTTTATGCCGGTGCTCAGGCGCTTTGCGATATCGTACAGGCTGAGCCTATCGATATGGTGCTGGCTTCCATGGTAGGCTTCTCGGGCCTGAAACCAACCATCCATGCCATCAAGGCGCGTAAGAAGATATGTCTTGCCAACAAGGAAACGCTGGTGGTAGCGGGTGAGCTGATCTGCAATCTTGCACAGGAATATCATGTGCCTATCCTCCCTGTTGACAGCGAGCATAGTGCCATCTTCCAGAGTCTGGTGGGTGAGGGCGACAATGAGGTAGAGAAGATTCTCCTGACCTGTTCGGGTGGTCCTTTCCGTAATTATACCCACGAGCAGTTGGAGAAGGTGACTGCTGCCGATGCCCTCAAGCATCCTACCTGGGATATGGGCGCCAAGATAACCATCGATTCGGCTTCGCTCATGAACAAGGGCTTCGAGGTGACAGAAGCTAAATGGCTCTTTGGGGTTCCAGCTGACAAGATTGAGGTGCTTATCCATCCGCAGAGCGTTGTGCATAGTGCCGTTCAGTTTGTTGATGGTGCTGTCAAGGCTCAGTTGGGTGTGCCAGATATGCGTCTGCCTATCCAGTATGCCTTCTCTTTCCCTCAGCGTCTGCATCTGAATGGCGATCGTCTCGACCTCTTCAAGACGCAGGATTTGCAGTTCTTCAAGCCTGACTATCAGAAGTTCAAGTGCCTGCAACTGGCTTTCGATGCCATCAGAAAGGGTGGTAATATGTCATGTATCGTGAATGCAGCCAACGAGATCGTGAATGCCGGCTTCCGCAAAGGTGAATGTGGCTTCCTTCAGATGGCTGATATCATCGAAGAGACGATGGCGAAGGCTACTTTCGACAGTAATCCCGACCTCGATGTCTATCTGCAGACCGATGCTGAGGCTCGCCGCATAGCTACAGAGCTGATGCTCAAGTAATAGTTTATAGTTAATAGTTAATAATTAAAATGAACGTAGGATATAGGGCTCATCATAAAGTTCAAAGTTCCAAGTTCAAAGTTCCAAGTAAATAAGTTCAAAGTAAATAAATGGAAGTATTTTTGATCAAAGCGTTGCAGCTGATGCTGTCGCTTTCCATCTTAGTGTTGCTCCATGAGGGCGGACACTTCTTCTTCTCCAAACTCTTTGGTGTAAGAGTGGAGAAGTTCTATCTGTTCTTCGACCCTTGGTTCCATCTCTTCGAGTTCAAGCCAAAGAATTCGGATACTACCTATGGTTTGGGATGGTTGCCGCTCGGAGGATATTGCAAGATTTCGGGTATGATAGATGAAAGTTTCGATACCGAACAGATGAAACAGCCGGAACAGCCATACGAGTTTCGCAGCAAACCGGCATGGCAGCGCCTGCTCATCATGATTGGTGGCGTGCTGGTTAACTTCGTGCTGGCTCTCTTCATCTATTCCATGATTCTGTTCCATTGGGGCGACAATTATGTGGCTACCCGCGATATGAGTTATGGTATGAAGTTCAATACCGAGGCAAAGGCATTGGGCTTCCAGGATAAGGATATCCTGGTAAGCACCGATCTGGGTGAGTTCAAGACCTTTGATGGCGATCTGTATCGTAATCTCTCTGAGGCTAAGCAGGTCAATATCATCCGTCAGGGCAAACCGATGACGCTTAATCTGCCTGGCGATCTCGACATGCTCAGTATGATTAAGAGCAGTCCTCGCTTCGTAGATGTGTATGTACCGCTGCAGATTGATAGTGTGATGAAGGATTCACCTGCCAGCAAACTCGGTTTGGTAAAGGGTGATCAGATTCTTGCTATTAATAATAAAAAGGTAGTCTCTTTCAACGAATTTCAGATTGAATTGGGCAGAGTAGAGGATGTGCTTGCTTCGGCTGAGACGCCGCAGGATAGTGCCAGAGCACTTACAGCTCAGGTTACTTATCTCAAGGCTTCTGGCGATACCGTCAAGTCGAGTGTTCTCCTGCAGTCTACCGAAGAGGGTGTGAAGTTTGGTTTCTACAATCATCCTGTCATGCTCGATTATAAGATTACTCATGTCAACTATGGTTTCTTCGAGAGTTTCCCTGCCGGCATCAAATATGGCTGGAATGTCTTGGCCGGTTATGTGGGCGATATGAAGTATGTCTTCTCTAAGGAAGGTGCCAAGAGTCTGGGTGGCTTCGGTGCGCTGGGCAGTCTCTTCCCATCTGTATGGGATTGGCATGCATTCTGGCTTATGACAGCGTTCCTGAGTATCATTCTTGCCTTCATGAATATTCTTCCTATCCCTGCTCTTGATGGCGGACATGTGTTCTTCCTTTTCTATGAGATTATCACAGGTCGCAAACCGGGCGATAAGTTCATGGAGCGTGCTGAGTATATTGGTTTCGGCATACTGATTCTTCTGCTTGTCGTTGCCAATCTGAACGATGTGTTGCGACTCTTCGGCATCTTGTAATGCCGGAGAATCGCGAAAATAAAGGTCAAAAAAAGAGGGTGTGTCATTAATTTATGACACACCCTCTTTTTTTGACCTTTATTCTTTTATACGTATTATACGTATCTGATAATCTGTCCTACACTAACCTTCTTGTCTTTGCGGTAGCCGTTGAGTCTGCAGATCTGCTCTACAGTTACGCCACGCTTTTCAGCGATAGAACTAAGCGTTTCGCCTGGCTTTACCTTGTGGTAGAGCTTCTCGTGGCCAGCAGGCAGTTCGTAGTATCTTCCCACTTCGCCGCCGTTAACCTGCTCTCTGGTGTAACCACCGTTGCCAACCTTGCCGCGGGCAGCATTGGCATCAGCCGATTCGCTTTCGTAGGTATCACGGTTAAAGCTGTAGAAGTCGCCTGTAACGTCCTGGTTGCGGAAGTCGAAGAAGAGTGCCGGGTTCAGCGCCACACCACAGAGACGGGTCTCAAAGTGGAGATGCGAACCGGTACTTCTACCCGTGTTACCACCCAAGCCAATCACATCGCCGGCTCTTACCTCTTCGCCCTCAGTAACGAGCTGCTTAGAGAGGTGACCATAGATGGTCTCCAAACCATTGTTGTGACGAATCACGATGTACTTACCGTAACCACCACCTTCATATCTTACGATGCGAACTCTGCCTGAAAAGGCTGAGCGGATTGAGTCGCCAATATAAACCTTGATGTCCATACCTTTATGTTGGCGGCCAAAGCTAGCACGGTAACCGAAGTTACTTGTGACAACGCGACTAGGAGTTGGCATGCAGAAATGACGGAGATCGATGCGGAAGTGCTCAGGCAAGGTTGTAGCCCTGTGAGCGTACTTGTTAGAGAAATCCTCATACAGCTCGGCTGCAGGGTTCTCTCTGTCTTCAATCATTCGATAATGCGACACAGCGAGTGTGTCGAGCGATTTCATTCTGTGGTCTACAGGTGCCTGTCTTGCCAACAGGTCTTGTCCGCAAACGGGAGAAGCTGTTAGCGCCAACAATGCAACGACCGAAATTTTCTTTATACTCTTTTTAAAACTCATACTACTTTTTCTATTTTCTTTTTTAGGTTCGTGTCAACAGCGCAGAATCATACAAGAAATTCTGCAAAAACCACTAAGGCAAATGCCTTCATGTAGCGGTTTTGTTATATAGACGTTGCAAATATAACAAAAAAACTTCAAAAAACCAAAGTTGTTAAAGCCAAAAGGGCGATATTTAACGCCCTAGCCTTTTTTTTAACTTACATTAGGAAAATGAGATGCAAGGAGTTGACTTTTAGTACGTTTCATGCTTTTGTAGCATTCTCAACAGAGCCACGGCAGGAGAATGCCCCATGAAAATATACTTTTTTACCTCCGGACTGGTGAATCGGAGGCATTCCTGATAAGCGCGGTAGAGGTCGTTGAGATTGATGGTAAATTCCTTACCCGATGACTCTCTGATACCGATAATCATCTTTGCCGTTACATGCAGTTTGACGTATCTGATGCCTGTTGCGCTTTCTATTTCTGTAATGTTTTCGAGAATGGCTCTCATTTCTTCCAGGGTTATTTCTGGTCGCGGCTCCCTGATAGCCGGCTTTCTTCTTCTATCCATAATTATACTTTTTACTTTTGGGACAGGCGATGGAATCGCCTGGAACGGGGGTGAGGCTGCTTGATAGCTGAAGCCACCTTTTAGCCTTGCTTTCTGATAACAGAAACTGCTTTTGCTTGCTTTCTGATAACAGGAACTGCTTTTGCTCCCTGCTTTAGCTGATGGCTGCCCAGTTGATATGGGTTTTCTTCAATTCCTTGAGGCGGTTCCAGAGCAGGGCGTTATGAGGAGCATTGCATTCAGGATCGTTGTCGATGATTTCCTGTGCTTCTGTGCGTGCCAGTTGTACCAGCTGACCGTCTCTGGCAATATTCGCTATCTTCAGGTCGAAAGCCATGCCGCTCTGCTGCGTTCCCTCCAAGTCGCCGGGACCACGGAGTTTCAAGTCGGCCTCGGCGATACGGAAACCGTCGTTCGTATCGCACATGATATCAATACGTTTGCGGGTTTCTTCTGAAAGCTTATAGTTGGTTACCAGAATACAGTAGCTCTGGTCGCATCCTCTTCCTACACGGCCTCGCAGCTGGTGCAACTGGGAGAGACCGAAGCGCTGTGCATCCAGGATAACCATCACAGAAGCATTGGGCACATTTACACCAACTTCTATTACGGTAGTGGCAACGAGAATCTGTGTTTCGCCCTTCACAAACTGCTCCATCTCTACCTCCTTTTCGGCAGATTTCATCTTGCCATGAATCTTACTCAATTTGAATTCCGGGAATGCCTGTTTCAGCGTTTCGTAACCTTCTTCCAGGTTCTTCAGGTCGCTCTTCTCACTTTCTTTGATCAGCGGAAAGACGATATATACCTGTCTGCCGAGATTAATCTGGCGGCGGATGCTCTGATAGAGACTGGTGAGTTGGGTATCAAACTTATGTAGCGTCTGTATCGGTTTTCTGCCCGGTGGCAGTTCATCAATCACGCTCACGTCCAGGTCACCATAAATGGTCATGGCGAGGGTGCGGGGGATAGGAGTGGCGGTCATCACGAGGATATGAGGCGGATTCTCGCTCTTGTTCCACAGCTTGGCTCTCTGCGCCACACCGAAGCGATGCTGCTCATCGATGACGGCTACGCCTAATCTTCTGAAAACCACCGGGTCTTCGAGGATGGCATGGGTGCCCACCAGAATCTGGATGTCGCCCGTAGCCAGATCGGCAAGAATCTTTTCTCTCTTCTTTCCCTTTACGATGCCTGTGAGCAGTTCCACCCGGATGTCCATTCCCTGCAGAAAGTCGCAGATAGTCTGCAGATGCTGCTCGGCAAGAATTTCGGTAGGTGCCATCATACATGCCTGATAACCGTTATCCAGCGCAATGAGCATGGTCATGAGTGCCACGAGCGTCTTACCTGAACCTACATCACCCTGCAGAAGACGGTTCATCTGTCTGCCGCTGCACATATCGGCTCTGATTTCATGCATCACCCGTTTCTGGGCTCCTGTCAGTTCGAAGGGCAGATGATGGGCATAGAACCCGTTGAAGATGTCGGCGATGCGGTTGAAGACATAGCCTCTGAACTTGCGGCGCTGGTCGGTGGCATACCTTATTATATTAAGCTGCACATAGAAGAGTTCCTCAAATTTAAGGCGTACCTGTGCTTTCTGCATCTCCTGATGGGAATGCGGATAATGAATCATGCGGATGGCTGCATCGCGCGAAACCAGATGCAGACGGTCTACGATATGGCTTGGCAGCGTTTCGGGAAGAGGAGGAAGGATGGTGACCAACTGCTTGGTCATCTTCTCTATGGAACGTGAGGTGTAGCCACGTTTTCTCAGGTTCTCGGTAAGCGAGTAGTAGGGCTGCATGCCCATCTCTGAAATCTGGAGATTGGTAGCATCGTCCATATCGGGATGGGTAAACTGGAATCTGCCGTTGAAGACGGTTGGCTTTCCGAAAACGAGATATTCGGTTCCCACCTTATAGGTCTTCATGATGTATTGGGCACCGCGATACCAGATGAGGTCAGCTACACCGTAGCCGTCTGAGAAATGGGCTACCAGCAGCTTGTTGCGCTTGCCGGTATCTATCTCATCGTAGCTGAGTATCTTGCCTTTGAGTTGTACAAAGGGCATGTCGGCATTGAGTTCGCTGATGTGGAAAACCTTGGAGCGGTCTACATATTTATATGGATAGTATTCCAGCAGGTCACTATAAGAGTTGATGCCGAGCTCCTTGCTCAGTATCTCTTTCTTCTTGGGTCCTACCCCCGGCAGGAACATGATGTCTTGGTCTAAAATACTATTCATAATGATGCAAAAGTACAACATTATGGCAAAACAGCCAAAATGTTTAACTCTTTTTTTCCGCAATTGTGGCTTTTTTATTTGTTTATATTGATTTTTCTTCGTACCTTCGCACCGAATAAGATTAAAACTTTCATGAATAGTAAGAAAAGATATATGGTGATAGCTTTGCTGGTGCTTCTGGTTGTGTCGGCAATGGCATATAATGACGAGGCTAAGCCTTGGACCTTCTGGAACTGGAACTATGGCTCCGTTTCCAGACCGGGTATTCATGCCGATCTGACGGGTATGAAGAATGTAGGTATGGGCGGTATCTGGCTGATGCCGGTACGTGAAGCCGGCGAGCGTCTGGAATTTCAGGACGGGGTGGCACAGCTGTCGCCTGAGTTCTGGAAGATGATGGATTATTCCTTCCAACTAGCCGACTCTCTCGATTTTGATATGGGCATCCATGTCCTGCCTGGCAATCCGCTTGTCCTCCCTGCTGAATCGATGCAGAAGGTTGTCTGGACCGATACCATCATGAAGGGCGGAAAGAAGATTGAAGGCTTGCAGATGTGGCTGCCCGAGAGTTATAAGGACGGAAAGATGCAGTCTGCCGGAAGCGAAGGTGGATATTATCAGGATATTGCTGCTTTTGCTATCCGCTTTAAAGGGAAAACGGGTCCTGCCTGGCGCAACGCAACCGATTCGGCTGCCCGGAGCGAGGCGGTGCCGATGACTGATGTGCTCCCCTTGAAGATGGAAGGGGGAATGGTGATGGGTGTCATGGTGAATGGTATCTTGCAGAATAAGTTGCCAAAGGGCTCCTGGTGCCTGTTGCGGATGGGACATACCTCAATGGGACAGACTCATGCAACGGATGGGAAAGGTATGGGACTTGAGGTGGACAGGTTCTCACCGGCAGCCGTAAAGAAACTATTTGATTCCTGGTATGCGCCGTTACTGAACCGTCCGCATGGCGATGTGGTGTCGTATCTGTATATCGACCCGAGAGAGTGGGGCAGCCAGAACTGGGGCTGTCAGTTTGCCGAAGAATTCAAGGTGCGCCGCGGCTATGATCTCCTCCCCTATCTTCCTGTCATGGCAGGTGTTCCGCTGGAGTCGGCTTCCCGATACGAACAGGTACAGAATGATATCCGTCTCACCATCGAGGAACTGGTAAAGGAGAAGTTCTTCCAGACCTTCACCCGTCTGGCAGAAGAACAGTATGTTGAGGTTTCTTGTGAGCCAATCCCGCGTACCGATCATCCTGACGATATGTTCCGTGCCGTAAGCAGAGCCCATATCTATAATGAAAATCCGGTTCAGGCTGTGGCTTGTACAGAAAACTATGGCGCACGGAACGGAACGCCCGCCTTGCTCAAACCTTTGATAGACCGCCACCTGGCGCTTGGCATCAACAGGTTCATTTTCCAGCATGATATTGTCCGGCATCCAGAGGCTCGAGGTTTCATGGATTACATCACCATGTGTCAGCATTATCTGCAGCAGGGCAGACCGGTGGTTGATATCGCTGTGTTTCATCCTTCGGGAAACCCTGAACAGAAGAACAGTTATCGTGCCCCTCGTGGTTACAAATACGATTTGATCAACAAGGATGCCTTGCTGAAATGGAATTTCGAATACAGTCCGAAAGGTAAACTGCCTGGAAATCAGGATTATCGCATTCTCGTGGTTTCGCAGCCGGATAGCTCTCTCTCTGCTGAGATAAAAGCGAAACTGGAGGAATTGCGTGAGGAAGGCATCATCATCATCGACAAGCCTTATCAGGCGAAGAACTTCTCGCAGTATGGCATCGATCCGGATGTCATACTGCCTGAGAATATGGATTATGCCCACCGTCTGGTTCTGGAGGCAACGGGCAGGAAGGATATCTATTTCCTGATTAATCAGGAGAATAAGGAGCGCCAGATTACGGCAACCTTCCGTACCGGTACTTCCAGAATCCGCCAGATAGTGAACTTGAACTTGCCAGCTTATGGCTCAGTCTTCGTCATCCTGTCTAACAGGGATGACATGCAGATTATCAGCCCAGCAAAGCTTCCGCTACCTTGATGTCGAATGGAGTGGTAATCTTGATGTTCTCACGGTTACCCTCTACCATTGCAACCTGACAGCCAAGACTTTCTACCACCGAAGCATCATCGGTAAACTGTTCCTTGTATTCCTGGTTGA
>ERZ1034691.600-NODE-600-length-26567-cov-5.278893_pt1 | contig 26567 bp, 20 predicted proteins | sample MGYA00520638_ERZ1034691 | MGnify/ENA primary metagenome ERZ1034691 (study PRJEB33766, sample SAMN09781763) | gut metagenome | biome: gut microbiome | host: Homo sapiens | place: Madagascar | study: EMG produced TPA metagenomics assembly of the PRJNA485056 data set...
CGATATGATGAATAAAACGCTGGAAATACAGCTTCATTTCCAATGCACTGTGCCAGTTTTCAAATGCAAACATCGTTCTCCAGTATAACCAGAATGTCGAATCAAACACTTCGTCATCAAAAACATCTTCAATCGTCTTGTCGTATAAATCTTCGTCCTTGGTCATAAAGAGCTTCATGATTTCCATACAACCCTTCTGGCTTAAATTAAATTTGCCGTCTGTATGGGCATCCTGTCCACGGTTTACCGTTGCACGGCATAATGAATAGTTCGGGTCTTTTTTGTTGAGCCAGTAATATTCGTCCAGCACGGAAATGCCCGGTGTTTCAATTGATGGAATACTGCGGAATAAATCCCACAGGCACTCAAAATGATTTTCCATTTCACGGCCACCGCGCATTACATAACCGCGGGAAGCATCGTAAATACCGTCACACGCACCGCCTGCAATGTCCATAGCTTCTAAAATGTGAATGTTTTTGCCCGGCATCTGTCCGTCACGTACAAGGAAACACGCCGCCGCAAGTGAAGCCAGCCCGCTGCCTACAAGGTATGCATGCTTATCGTCAACACCTTCCGGTTTTTCCGGACGGGCAAATGCTTCGTAGTTGCCGTTGCTGTAATAAATACCTTTGCTGTTTTTTTCATACTTACCGCGTTCTGTATTGCGGTACTCGTTTCGTTCCTGTGTTTCGTCTGCCTTTTTTCCCGTCTGTCTGTTTTTTGCCTGCTTGTTTTCACTCGCCTTTTTTGCATATAATGCGGCTGCTCCTGCGCCGACTACGATTGCAGATGCAACACCCAGTTTTGATTTTTTTGCCATAATGACTGCCACCTTTCTGAATTCTCTAAAATTTATTATGAACGTTCCTGATGGTTTTATCATAAAGAATCGGCAAATCTTTTTCAATTTACAAAATCATAAATTTGATTAAAATTTTATCAAATGCGGAAAGTTGTAAGGTTTTTATTTGCAAAATTTTGAATTGAATTCGTGATACTGCCGTCCAGCGTGGCACTCATTCTGTCCGTAATCTCTGTATAATCCTCTTTCATTCCCTTGCCAATCCAGTCAAGCATGACACCGACAAACCCATATTTGTAAAAATCGGCAATGAAACTTTTTTCTTCTTCAGTAACCTCAAGTCCTTTGGATTTTTCCTCAACAACCCCCATGAGCAGATTGTGTGTCAGCATAAACAGATAATTTTCAATCTGTTCCCGGCTCAATGCATGATATGCGTTCATGATAAACGGCTTATTTTCAAGAACCGCTTCAAATATCTGTTTTAATCCTTCATGCCATGTGTCATACGTCTTTTTCCCCTGCAATGCCCTCGTTGCATCTTCCATGCAGGACCATTCTACCAAATCATAAATATCCTTAAAATGATAATAAAATGCCATGCGGCTGATTCCGCAATCATCTGTCAAATCGCTGATTGTTATTTTATCCAGCGGCTTCTTTAAAAGCATCTGCTTGAGTGAATTTTCCAATGCACGTTTGGTTGTGTTTGACATAGCTGGCTCCTTTTGCATCATAATTTACTTTTTACACTCATTATAACAGAACTCCCCACAAAAATCACCCGCATTTTCCCCACCGTAAAAAACGGTTCTAACCCCCACCCTTACCAAATTGTCAAAAAAACAGCCCGCATACACCCACCGGATATTTCCCCCGGCAGGCACATACAGGCTGCTTTGCCACTTATTTACTTTGCCGCCAGCTCTAACATTCTCTTTAACGGCTTTGCGGCTGCCTCCAATACATCCTGCGGAACTTCAACGTATGGCTGCATTTTTTCAAGTGCTTCTTCGACACGCTCTAATGTCACTTTCTTCATATTCGGACAGAACTGTCTGTGTCCGACTGAATAAAATTTCTTTTCAGGGTTCTTCTGCTGTAACTCAAAGAACACTCCCATTTCCGTGCAGATAATAAAACGGTCGGCAACACTCTTTGTCGCGTAATCAATAATTTCTGATGTACTGCCTACAAAATCCGAAAGTTCGATAACATCTTCCGTACATTCCGGGTGCGTAAGCACCAGTGCTTCCGGATGCGCTTCCTTTGCTGCCTTTACATTTTCTGCATGAATACTCTTATGTACATGACAAAAACCGTCATGGAAGATAAAATGCTTTTCCGGCAGCTGTTTTGCCACATATCTGCCTAAATTGTTATCCGGCACAAAAAAGATATTCTGCTCCGGAAGATTTTTTACAACCTTCACGGCATTGGATGATGTCACACAGACATCGGACACTGCCTTAATTTCTGCGGTTGAATTGACATAACAGACTACGGCAACGTCAGGATTTTCTTTTCTGACCTGTTCTATCTGTTCTACCGTAACCATATGTGCCATTGGGCAGTCTGCGTGGGCATCTGCCATTACCACATTCTTTTCCGGATTTAAAATTTTGGCACTTTCGCCCATGAAGGATACACCGCAGAATAAAATATTCTGCTGTGTAACCTGTGTGGCAACCTTACTTAAATAAAACGAATCTCCTACATAATCCGCAATTTCCTGTACGGCACCGTCCACATAATAATGGGCCAGAATGACAACATCTTTTTCCTTTTGCATTTTCTTTATTTTTTCAATTCTGTTTTCCATGAGTTTTTCTGCGGCTCCTTAGCGGTTAAATAACTGTGTTGATAAATATCTGTCACCTGAATCCGGTAATAATGCAACGATTGTCTTGCCCTTATTTTCCGGTCTTGCAGCTAAAATAGAAGCTGCTTTTAAAGCGGCACCGGATGAAATACCGACAAGAATACCTTCGCTGACTGCAAATCTTCTGCCTTCATCAAACGCATCTTCGTTTTCGATTGTGATAATTTCATCATATACATCTGTGTTTAACACTTCCGGAACAAAGCCTGCGCCGATTCCCTGAATCTTGTGAGGACCTGCTGTACCTGTTGAAAGTACCGGGCTGGATGCCGGTTCTACAGCAACAATCTTTACATCAGGATTCTGTGATTTTAAGTATTCGCCGACACCTGTGATTGTTCCGCCTGTACCGACACCTGCTACAAAAATGTCAACCTTGCCGTCTGTCTGTTCCCAGATTTCCGGTCCTGTTGTTGCCTTATGAGCCGCCGGATTTGCCTTATTGACAAACTGTCCTAAAATAACAGCACCCGGAATGGAATCTCTTAATTCTTCTGCCTTTGCGATAGCGCCCTTCATGCCCTTTGCGCCTTCTGTCAGCACAAGTTCGGCACCATAAGCCTTTAACAGGTTTCTTCTTTCTACACTCATAGTTTCTGGCAGTGTAAGGATTGCCTTATAACCTTTTGCTGCCGCAACAGCCGCAAGACCGATACCGGTATTACCTGATGTCGGTTCAATGATTGTTGCACCCGGCTTTAAAATACCGTTCTTTTCTGCATCTTCAATCATTGCCAGTGCGATACGGTCCTTTACGGAACCTGCCGGATTCAGATATTCCAGCTTTACTAAAACATCTGCCTGCTCTGCTCCAACGTTTTTTGCATATCTTGACGCTCTTAATAACGGTGTTTTTCCAACTAATTCTAATGCGCTTTCTGTTATTTTACCCATATCAATTTCCTCTCTTTTCTTATATCATATATGTTTAGTAGGATTACTGTGAATTAATAGTACATCGAATATATCCATTTGTCAAGCAGCAATTTCTGATTTTTACTTTTTTCCTGTATAATGCAAAAACAGGACAGCAATCGTAGATGGATTGCTGTCCTGTTATCTCCTAAAAATAATGAGCCATGGTTTTATCCACGGCTCACTACCTGAATAGCAGATTGGTTTTCCCACCCCAATCAGGTCAACTTCTGTGTATATTTTAATTCCTCACAGAAAAGGATGGCGCGGCTATTCATTACACACCAATATAATATTCCGTTTATTGAATATTTTATTACTGTCTTTTACAATATGATCATAACATAGAAATTATGCTTTACCCAAACACCTCCAACAGTTCCTCCGGTGTTGCCACAATTTCATCTGCGCCTGCTTCTTCAAGTTCGCCCGGCTTTGCAAATCCAAAACGCACGCCGACCGACTCAATCTTACACTTCTTTGCACCTTCAATATCATGCACGCGGTCGCCAATCATTACCGAATCGGCTTCAATTTCCGCCATGTCCTGCTCCGGGTGCTTTTGTGCAATGCGTCTTAACACTTCCGCAATGACATCTGCCTTGTACTTAAGTTCTCCGTTCATGCCACTGCCCACTTCAATCTCAAAATACTGTGCCAGATGAAAATGCTTTGTAATACGCAGTGCAAATTCTTCCGGCTTAGATGTTGCCAGCGCCATGACATAGCCACGCTTCTTTAATTCCTCTAAAACTTCCGGGATTCCCGCAATCACTTCGTTTTCAAAAATTCCCGTGTCACGGAAACGCTCTCTGTACTTAGCCACACCGATTTGCGCCTGCTCTAAGCTTAAACCGTGATAACGCTGAAAGCTGTCGATTAACGGCGGTCCGATATAACACTCCAGCTTGTCTAAATCCGGTTCGTCAATGCCCAGTGATTTCAGTGCATACTGCACACATCTAGTAATGCCAAGCTTAGAATCGGTCAGTGTTCCGTCTAAGTCAAATAATAAATACTTCTTCTGCATTTCTACTCCAATTCTTCATATCCATAAATATATCTGTCACACAATTTTTTAATTTCTTCCTGCTCCTGCGCGGATGCCGCATCATACACGGCAACCGTATAAAATCCGCCTTTTTTTGCGCCCTGCACTGCCTTTAAAATGTCTTCAAACACGATACAGTGTGCCGTATCCGTCTGACAGCGTAAAGCTGCCAGTTCATAGACATCGGGATATCCCTTGCCACGCTCTACCTCATGCGTTTCCGTAAAGCTGTCAAACAAATCATAGATGCCGTTGCGTTTTAAGCATTTTTCAAACAGCGTATGCGTAGACGAGGTTGCCACCGTCAATTTCATGCCCTGTGCCTTTAATTTTCTTAAAAATGCACCGGCTCCCGGTTTTAACGTAATCACATTATCGTATTGCTCCTGTGCCATTTCATGCCACTCTGCTGCAATATCCTCTGCATTTTCATTCAGATGAAAGCGTTCAATGACATATTTTGAACCAGTAATAAAATTGTGGTTACGGATTTCCTGCATATAATCTGCCGGAACGGCGATTCCACGTTTTGCAAGAAAATCAATATCAATCTTTTCCCACACCCACGTAGAATCAAGCAGTGTTCCGTCCAAATCAAAAATTGCACACTGATAATTTCCCAAATCCAGTTTCACTTTGCCATAATCCTTTCTTATTCTGAAAGCATTTTAATTCTGTTTTTGATATTGTTTACACTCATATTGTCTGTATAACCGGTAATCAGCTCGTTATACTTCTGCGAAAGAAGCTGGTTTGCAATCGTTGTATTGTTGCTTTCATCATAACTGCGGCTGATAAAATATGCCACAATGTAAGCTGAATTGTCTGTATCTTCAATGACCGTTACTTCACCGGCTTTTCTGTCCTGTGTAAATAACCAGTCTGCAAGCGATGAATTGGTTACGGAAGATTTTTTTGCACTCTTGCTTAAAGAAGCTGTTTCGTCTGCATATTTTTCCTTATCTTCATCGGTTGCGGCATACTGGGTACATGCCTGTGCAAAGGAAGCTTCATCTGTTACAGCCGCCGCCATGGCATCTGCTTTCGTCTTTGCCGCCGCCAGACTTGCCGTATCACCGGCTGTTTCTGCCGTAATTGTAAACGAGCGGTAATCTACCGTATCGTAGTTATCCTTATTTTCGGCATAATAAGCCGCTACTTCATCATCGGTTGCCGCCAGTGTTGTCTGTAATTCTTCCTGATAAGCCGCTGCTTTTAAATATTTCTCTACATACGGCTTAATACTGCTTTCTGTTGCATGACTGCCAAACAGCTCCTTATAGGCTTCCCCTACACTGATACTGTTGCTGTCTGCTTCGGATGCAATATTTTCAATAAAACTGTTATAATCATCTTCCAGCGTATTATATGTAAAACCGGCATCGTCCGCTGCCTTGTTTAACGCCTTAAATTCCTTGATTTTCGTAACTGCCGTATTGGCAAAATAGTCATACCATGTGTTATCTGATGAAGCGTATTTCTGGCTTGCATCGGATTTACCTGTATCATATCCCATATAAGATGTGAAATAAGATGCGTATGTCATTGTGCCGTATAAAGAAGAATTTAACAAATCTGATTTTGCCACGCCGTAGTAAAAGTCAAATTCAATCTGGCTGACCGGTGTGTTATCGACTTCGATAAATTTCTTATGCACCTTTGTATAATTGGATACCGCAACACACACTGCTATCACGATAATTGCCGCTGCCGCCGCAATGCAGGCAAATACGGTTATTTTTTTATCCCGCTCTGCCTTGCGCTGTGCTTCTTTTCGTTTCTGTACTTTCTTGTCATACTTGGTCACTACTTTTTGTTCCTGCTGGTTTTGTGGCCGGTTGTTCTTTGCCATTTTTCATGTCCTCCATTCATGCGGTCTTCTGCCGCTCTTTTCATAGTAAATTAAAAATGATATTCTTCCCGGATATCATCTAACTGCTTTATCCATAACTGCACCGCCGCATCGCTTGGCATACGCAAATCACCTCTCGGCGAAACGGCGACACTGCCCACCTTTGGACCGTCCGGCAGACACGAGCGTTTAAACTGCTGTGCAAAAAAGCGCCATACAAATGTCCGAAGCCACTTATAAATTACCTCCGGCGCATATTCACCGTCAAATGCAATCTTTGCAATACGAAACAGCTTCTTAGGCTGTACCCCGAAACGCAGCATATGATACAGATAAAAGTCATGTAATTCATACGGACCGACCAAATCTTCGGTCTTCTGCGCAATCGTTCCATCTTCCTGCGGCGGAAGCAATTCCGGACTGACCGGTGTGTCTAAAATATCAAGCAATGTATCAGACAATTCCTTATCCTTACAGTTATCCGCATAATACCGTACCAAATGACGCACAAGTGTCTTTGGAATTGAAACATTGACACCGTACATCGACATATGGTCGCCGTTATATGTTGCCCAGCCGAGTGCCAGCTCGGACATATCGCCGGTTCCGATAACTATGCCGTTTGTCTGATTTGCAATGTCCATTAAAATCTGTGTACGCTCTCTTGCCTGTCCGTTTTCATAGGTTACATTGTGCAGGCTCTCATCGTGTCCGATATCCGCAAAATGCTGATGTACCGCCGCTTTGATATTAATTTCACGAAGTGTACAGGACAGTCTTTTCGTCAATGTCACTGCATTGCCATACGTTCTGTCTGTTGTACCGAAGCACGGCATTGTCACGCACGTAATACCGCTTCTGCCCAGCCCCAGCAAATCAAATGCACGTACGGTTACAAGCAGTGCCAGTGTGGAATCCAGTCCGCCGGAAATACCGATAACGGCACTCTTGCACTTTGTATGCTCCAGACGTTTTTTCAGTCCGTATGTCTGAATATCTAAAATTTCCTCACATCGGCTGTTACGTTCCGCTATATCTGACGGCACAAACGGCGCTTTGTCAAAATACCGGATTAAATCCAAATCCTCCACGACCGTTTCAAATTCCGTCACCGTATAGCCGGAACAGTCTGTATCCACCGTAAATGTAGACATTCTTCTTCTTTCAAATGCAATTCTTTCCAAATCAATATCGGCATACACATTCTGATTGGCAAATTTCTCTGCCTCTGAAAGCAGTGTTCCGTTTTCCGCTATCAGGTTGTGTCCGCTAAAGACAATATCCTGCGTGGATTCGCCCTCGCCTGCACTCGAATAAATGTAGGCACTCACCAGTCTTGCCGACTCGCCCTTTACCAGTTCCCTGCGATATGATGCCTTGCCAATCGTTTCATTGCTGGCAGAACAGTTTACAAGCACCGTTGCGCCGTGCATGGCATGTGCCGTTACCGGCGGATTCGGTGTCCACAAATCCTCACAGATTTCTGCCGCAATTACAAAATTCTTCATATTTTTGCATACAAATAACTGATTCATGCCAAACGGAACACGCTGTCCCGATATTTCAACCGTTACACACGTTTCAAAGCCCGGTGTAAACTGTCTTCTTTCATAAAATTCACCGTAGTTTGGCAGGAATTTCTTCGGCACAAGCCCCAATAATTTTCCGCCACAGAAAACTGCCGCCACATTGTAGAGTTTTCCCGCATAGGTAAACGGAAGTCCGACTACATTGACCATGCCCGGCATTTCTTTCGATGATGCAACCAGTTTTTCCAAGCCCTCTAATGCACCGTTTATTAATACTTCCTGTAAAAATAAATCATTGCAGGTATATCCCGTCAGACACATTTCCGGAAATACGGCAACCTTCGCCTTTTTTGCAAATGCCTCCTTCATGCCTTCTAATACCTGCTGTGTATTATATTCGCAGTCCGCCACCCGGATAACCGGTGTCAGCGCCGCTGCTCTTACATATCCATGCTTCATAAAGCACCTTCCTCATTTCTGCAATCCTATATTCGCTGTCTGTTCATGCCGCACAGCACTTCCTTCCGATTTTCTCCGGCACGGCGCACGACATGCTCACAGTATATCATATCTCATGCCCTGATGTCTACAAATCCGCACCGCCTGTCCAGCACCAAAACTGTTCTGACACTAAAATCACAATGATAAGTGCCATGTTCCCAACGGCAAAAGACATGAGCTTTACGAAAAACTCATGTCTTTTACAACTCGTCTATGATACTGCCTATCTTGGCATTGTCTGTTCCAGTGTGGAATCGGTCATCTGCTCCTCGGCATTTCCGCTAAACAAATCCTCCACACCGCGTCCGGCATCTTCTAAAATTGTACCGGCTTCCGTAACCGCATCCTTCACACCGGTTGCCGCATCAGTTATAATTTCTTCAATCACACCGGTTGACTCATGGTTGTTTCCTGAATCAGTATTACTCCCGGTTTCTTCATTTTTTTCATTTCCGCACGCCACAAGTACGCCCATACTCAGTACAAGCAGTAACCCGACCAGTGCCAGTTTACATTTTTTCATAAGAACCTCCACACGTTAAAAGATTTCTTCTACAGTATGGACATCTTTTTGAAAATTTATACCGTTTCCTTTAAATGTCTGCTTAAATATTTGTACAAAACAAATGTCACTACGCCGTCAATCACTGATTTTATCAAATTAAACGGTGCAACTGCCAGTGCAACAAACGAAAAAAGATTGTGGATTGAACCGTTAATCTTACTGCCCATTTCAATAAATGCCGAAACCGGCATACCGTATAACTGCGAATATTTCGGCAGCAGATAAAAGGCATTTAACAGTGTTCCGCTGATAATTAAAATAACACTGCCTGCTATCAGTGATACAACCGCCATTTTTTTCGTTTTATGTAAATGATAAATCACTGCCGCCGGTACAACATACGCACAGCCTAAAATGAAATTTGCAAAATCCCCGACAAATGCCGTGGTCGTTCCTTTCAGACACATATGCAGTAACACTTTGACGGCTTCAATAATGACACCCGCACACGGTCCTAATAAAAATGAACCGATTAAAACCGGAACTTCACTGAAATCCAGCTTATAAAATCCCGGCGCTAAAAATACCAGCGGGAAATCAAAATACATCAATACCACTGCCACCGCAGAAAGCATTGCCATAATCACCAGCTTGTTGACCTTCGTCTTTTCCGATGAAAATTTGACATGAGTTTTCTTTTCAATCAGCTTCTCACAGCCAAATGCCACAAAATATGCCATCACAACCATGATTAACGATATCACAATAAAATATACGGTATCTTTCATAACCACGCTCCTACTGCTTCTACAGCCTTTTTAATTTCTTCCGGCGGAAGTACCAACGCAAAACGCACATGACCTTCGCCCTCGCTTCCGAATGCACTGCCCGGCGTGCAAAGCACCCCTGTATTTTCCAGTAAATCCATGCAGAACTTTTCTGATGAGGTATATCCCTTTGGAAGCGGCGCCCATACAAACATCGTACCTTCTGAATACGGAACCTGCCAGCCGATGCCATTTAAACCGCCGCACAGCGCATCCCTGCGCTCTTCATAAGCCGCACACTGCTTTCTTACTCCGTCCTGTGGACCTGTCAGTGCAGCAACAGCCGCCTTCTGCACAATAAAGCTCGTTCCGTAGTCAAACTGTGAACGGACTGTCTTAAACTTCTGAATCAGCTCTTTATTTCCCAATGCAAAGGAAATGCGGATTCCCGTCAGATTATAGGTCTTTGACAGCGAATTAAATTCAATGCCGACCTCTTTAGCTCCCGGCACGGAAAGGAATGAAAATCCCGTTCTGCCGTCATATTCAATCTCTGAATACGCATTATCATGAATAATTGCAATATTATACTTCTTTGCAAATGCAATAATCTTTTCGTAATCTGCCTTTTCAATGCAGGTGCAGGTCGGATTGAGCGGATAAGAAACCACCATCATCTTTGCTTTTTTTGCAAGTTCCTCCGGAATCTTATCCAATGCCGGTGCGTAATGGTTCGTCTTATCTAACTCATAATACGCAATCTTCGCATCGTTTAAAAAAGGACCCGCTTCAAATACCGGATAGCCGGGATTCGGCACTAAAACCACATCACCGGGGTCGCACAGTGTCAGTGCGACATGGGCAAAGCCCTCCTGCGAGCCTGCCAGTGATAAAATCTCATCATCCTGCAAGGTAACACCGTAGCGGTTCTGATACCAGCCCTCTACAGCCGATAACAGCTCCCCGGTATCTCCCAGCGAATACTTGTATTTCTCCGGATTTTTTGCCGCTTCACTGACTACGTCTAATACATGCTGTGCCGGCGGAAAATCCGGTGTTCCTACAGACATATTGTATATCTTTTTTCCACTTTCTATGAGCGCCTGTCTTTTTTCATTTAAAATGTTAAAAATATTGGGCTGAAAGCTTTCCGCTCTTTTAGAAAACTGAAATTCCATAACCTTATCTCCATTCCTACAATCATTTTCCTCAAAAACCAATTATCCAACATCAAGCAAAGCCTGATGTGTGAAAAATGCCGCACGGAAACTTTTAAAAATTTCCGTGCAGCCTGTTATTTTTTATTTTGTTTCAGGAAAATGTGTGTAATCCGTAATATCCGCAACGCTGACTTCCAGTACGCGGTGACCGTTTAACAGCTTGTTCTGAATTGTGAAAAATGCAACAATCATGCGAATTTCTCCGGTCTTTGATACAACCTCATGACGATAGCAGGCATATTTTTTCTCAATAAACTGCTCTCTTAATTCTGCAATAATTTCACTGTATTCTAAATCCGGTACAAACTGCTTAAATACCAGACCATTCTTTACATCGTCTTCTGTGTAGCCTAACAGCTTTGTAAATCCGTCATCGATTTTAATAATCTTACCGCTGCGCATTTCTGTTGAAAACTGTGCATATGGAATTGCATGCATCTTTTTTGCTGACATAACAACCTCTTTTCTGCCGTTTGCACGGCGTTTGCTTATACTTTCAGTAACTATTTTTAGTATATCAGCCGTATGCTTATTTGACAAGTGTCTTTAAACGTTCCTGTACCTGTGCAAGCATCTGTGTATACTTTTCAAGCTTTGCTTTTTCTTCGTCAATCTTTGCCTGTGGTGCTTTGGATGTAAACTTCTCATTATTTAACATACCGTTACATCTTGCGATTTCACCGTTTAACTTCTTTTCTTCCTTCTGTAAACGTTCAATCTCTTTGTCGATGTCTACAAGCTCTGCAAACGGAATGTAGATAACTGCATCCGGGATAACCGTTGATACGGCATCATCCGGGATTCCGCTCTTATCCTGCTGGATAACTACTTCACTGGCATAACCGAGTGTTGCAAAGAAGACTTTACCGTTTTCAAAAATATCACGAATCTTCGCATCTTCGGATACAACAAATACCTTTGCCTTACGGCTCGGTGCAACATTCATTTCCGCACGGACATTTCTGATATTACGTACTGCCTGCTTAATGGTTTCGATTGCATTTTCATCTTCCGCAAAATTAAATGCTTCTGAATATACCGGCCATGCAGAAATCATAATAGATTCTTCTTCATCCTGAATATTACAGAAAATTTCTTCCGTAATAAACGGCATATATGGATGAAGCAGCTTTAATGCATCAATCAGTACCTTCTTTAATGTCCAGATAGCTGCCTTCTTTGTGGTATCTTCATCATTGTACAGACGTGGTTTTACCATTTCGATATACCAGTCGCAGAATTCTTCCCAGATAAAATCATTTAACTTTGCAACAGCAATACCGAGTTCGTATTTCTCCATATTATCTGTTACTTCCTGAATTAAATTGTTCATTTTAGAAAGAATCCACTTATCTGCTGCCGTTAAATTCTCCGGCTGTGCATCGGTTGCCTTTACTTTATTATCCGGGTCATTCATCATAATGAAACGGGAAGCATTCCATACTTTATTTGCAAAGTTACGGCTCGCTTCAACTCTTTCCCAGTAGAAACGCATATCGTTACCCGGTGCATTTCCTGTAATCAGTGTGTAACGGAGTGCATCTGCACCGTACTTATCAATAACTTCCAGCGGGTCAATACCGTTTCCTAAAGACTTACTCATCTTTCTGCCCTGTGAATCTCTTACAAGACCGTGGAATAATACCTTGCCAAACGGCTTTTCACCCATATGCTCATAGCCTGAGAAAATCATACGGATTACCCAGAAGAAAATAATATCGTAACCGGTTACAAGTACATCTGTCGGATAGAAATATTCCAGCTCCGGTGTCTTATCCGGCCAGCCCAGTGTTGAGAACGGCCACAACGCAGATGAGAACCATGTATCCAGTGTATCCGGGTCCTGCTCTACATTTTTACTGCCGCACTTCGGGCAGGTGCATACTGCTTCTCTTGAAACTGTCATCTCGCCGCAGTCCTTGCAATAATATGCCGGGATTCTGTGTCCCCACCAGAGCTGTCTTGAAATACACCAGTCCCTGATATTGTCTGTCCAGTTAAAATAAGTCTTGTCCATAGAAGCCGGCATTAATTCGATATCGCCGTTTTTTACGCCCTCTACGGCAGGCTTAATCAGCTCGTCCATTTTAACGAACCACTGCTGTTTAATCATCGGTTCAACCGTTGTCTTACATCTGTCGTGTGTACCTACATTGTGTACATGGTCTTCCACACGAACCAGTAAACCCTGTGCTTCCAGGTCTGCCACCATGGCTTTTCTGGCTTCATATCTGTCCATGCCTGCGTACCTGCCGCCGAGATTATTAATTGTTGCATCATCATTTAAAATGTTAATCTCCGGAAGGTTGTGGCGCTTGCCGACTTCAAAGTCGTTCGGGTCATGTGCCGGTGTAATCTTTACGACACCTGTACCAAATTCCATATCAACATATTCATCTGCAATAATCGGAATCTGTCTGTCTGTTAAAGGCAGTTCAACCATTTTGCCGACTAAATCCTTGTAACGGTCATCGTTTGGATTTACAGCCAGCGCACTGTCGCCGAGCAGTGTTTCCGGTCTGGTCGTTGCGATTTCAACAAATCTGCCTTCTTCGCCAACTACCGGATAATTGATGTGCCAGAAATGTCCTGCCTGTTCCTCATGTTCTACTTCTGCATCGGAAATGGAAGTATTACATACCGGACACCAGTTGACAATACGGGACCCCTTGTAAATGAGTCCTTTTTCGTATAATTTGATAAATACTTCCTGTACTGCCTTTGAACAGCCCTCGTCCATGGTAAAACGTTCTCTGTCCCAGTCGCAGGAAGAACCGATTTTTCTTAACTGGCTTGTAATCGTACCGCCGTATTCTTTTTTCCATTCCCATGTTCTTTTTAAGAAGCCCTCTCTGCCGAGTTCATGCTTATCAATTCCTTCATCTTTTAAGGCATTGGTAACCTTTACTTCTGTAGAAATACTTGCATGGTCTGTTCCCGGAACCCAGAGTGCTTCATATCCCTGCATTCTCTTAAAACGAATGAGGATATCCTGCATCGTGTTATCGAGTGCGTGTCCCATATGCAGCTTACCTGTAATGTTTGGAGGCGGCATAACAATTGTAAATGGTTTCTTGTCACGGTTTACTTCAGCATGGAAATACTTCTTATCCAGCCATTTCTGATACAGTCTTTCCTCAATTTCGGAAGGATTGTAATTCTTCTCTAATTCTTTGCTCATGGGTTAAAATCCTTTCTTTGTAACTTTTTACAAAAAACGCCCTTTACAGCGTCTTTCGTTGCTGCAAAGGGCGTATATAACGCGGTACCACCTTTGTTCAATCATGCGGCTGTTTCTGATATAACACCTACTATTATATAGAAGAAACGCATAATCCTCATTCTCCTTTAACGCAGGATACGTCACTGCCTACTTTCCAGACCATGCCGCTTGTGCCGTCTGTGTTCAGCTGTGCTGCTCCAAAGCTACCTTCAACAGTTCTGATCCGAAACCACCTTCCAGCCCGTGAATGGTTCTCTCTTGCGGCAGAAGCCTGTCTACTCCTCTTTTTCCTCGCATTTATCTCATTGCTTTCTATCATAATATGAAGTTTAAAAAAATGCAAGCAAATCGGGGAAAAAATAAAATTATTTGTTTTCTATTGCTCAGATTACAATCCGCTTTAAAGCCTGCCTGCGCACTTTATAATCCGGCAGAACCTTTTCCACCTCTGCCCAGAATAACTTAGAATGATTCATCTGCCGCCTATGCGCCAGTTCATGCACAATAACATAATCCCGCAGTTCCTCATGCAGAAAAAAGAGCCTGTAATTGAAATTCAAATTGCCCTTACTGCTACAGCTTCCCCAGCGGGTCTGTTGGTTGCGAATCGTAATTCTTCCGTAGGTGACATTCATCTGCACCGCATATTTTTTTGTCTTTGTTTCAAATTCCAGCTTCATCTGCTCTATCTGGCTTTGGGTCAGTTCCTGCGGCTCCGGAATCCGGTAAGCCGTCTTTTGCTGCTGTCGCTGCTTATCTTCGGACAGCTTTTTTATAATCCAATCCGTGTGCTTTGCCACGAAACGCTCGGCTTCCCGCTCCGGCAGTCGGTTCGGCACACGCACCGTCACTTTCCCGTCCCGCACCTCAAGCCCCAGTGTCCTGCGGGCGGAGTGGATGATTGTGTAGGGTATGGGTGGGGTGGTGTCTGGAATGTAGTGGGTGGTGGTCATGGTACGTTCCTTTCCTGACTGTTTTATATAAAATATTTACTGTCTGTATAACTAAAATTCTTTATATTACATCTTTAACATATATTTTCCTCTCCCCACGGGTACTGTTATTTTTATTACCATTCAAAATAACATTGTTCTAAAACAAACTTGAGGTTGTTCTTCTACAAGCGATTGTTTTGTTACCATTCAAAATAACATTGTTCTAAAACGCTTGGCTCAATGTAAAGAGTGCGGTCATGGTTTTGTTACCATTCAAAATAACATTGTTCTAAAACCCAACAAAAGTATAGCCACTACCATCAGCAGTTTTGTTACCATTCAAAATAACATTGTTCTAAAACCGGACTCATCTGCTATTGTGGACACCTTTGGTTTTGTTACCATTCAAAATAACATTGTTCTAAAACAGGGAAGGGAGTGCCTTAAAACAAGGCATTGTTTTGTTACCATTCAAAATAACATTGTTCTAAAACACTAAAAAAACAGGAACGTATCTACGCATTGTTTTGTTACCATTCAAAATAACATTGTTCTAAAACGCGACAAGCGCGTATGAATAATTTTTAACAGTTTTGTTACCATTCAAAATAACATTGTTCTAAAACACCTGCGCTGGGGAAAGCTGCATATCCTGTGTTTTGTTACCATTCAAAATAACATTGTTCTAAAACACGCCAGTAAGCATATCTGCTGTAACTGTAAGTTTTGTTACCATTCAAAATAACATTGTTCTAAAACTGGTGTGCTTACGATGTTAGTTATACTGGCGTTTTGTTACCATTCAAAATAACATTGTTCTAAAACTAACCAATCGCATATCCGTTTACGTCCCAAGTTTTGTTACCATTCAAAATAACATTGTTCTAAAACAAAGGCGCACCGATTTCTTCTAAAATCTCGGTTTTGTTACCATTCAAAATAACATTGTTCTAAAACAGTCCCGAAAAAGCTTTTCCCTGTGCAGTAGTTTTGTTACCATTCAAAATAACATTGTTCTAAAACCCACGGCAACATATTCTCCTGTGTCGTAGTGTTTTGTTACCATTCAAAATAACATTGTTCTAAAACTAGGATTGTACTGATATGCGGCATATCCCGGTTTTGTTACCATTCAAAATAACATTGTTCTAAAACCTCAAAGTTTAAAAAAATGTCATTTCAAATGCAATTACCATTCATATTCCTCAAAATCATTGTCCATATATATAATATGTTCGTATGAAAGAGGTTGTTCACATTCTCCATGTTCCAATGTTAATACATTCACTTCATTATACACAGCATACTTATATATTTCAACCAATTCTTCTTTTTCAAAGTAACTTTTCAGATTTGCAAATATAAGTACACCCTTTGGATTTACCATTCCTGCAATGTCAATAATTTTAAACACTTTGTCATATAAAGACTGTGATGTATTATCAACTACTTTCACTGAAATATTTTTCAGAAAATCTGATATACTGACCTCATTTTTCACTTCTGTTTCAAACGGCAGCTCTATCAGATAATTTTCAGCAATACTGATACATTTTCTATAACTGTCCAAAAAATCCCTGTACTGTTCACTGTCCGATACACATTCATTTTCCACATATTTTGTAATTGCAGAAATCAGTTTCTTATCATTGAAATTCAAATGAAAAATGTCCCATATAAATATGCAGTTTTTTCCAAAGTCTTCTAATCTGTCGTCTATCACAATAGACGCTTTATCCTCTGTATCCAGATTATCGCAATATCTTTGAAGCTTATACAAATACTGTGAAAATGTTTTCTTACTCTCAAAATGCACAGCATTAATTCTTCTTTCTTCATGAAAAACAATCTCGTTATCCATAGAGAAAAATTTTATCTTTATAATATTATCAGCCTCCTGTCAGAATCAATTATTGTTTTTTGCGAACTGCCACAAACATAATCAATCGCGGCATACTGTTTTTCTGTAATTGTCATCACCTGCACAATTCCGTCTTTCGGCTTATTGGCATTAATTCTGTCTTTCATCGCATATACTGCTGTCATATTCAATGCCAGTTTACAATAAACAGATTCCTGCATCATAATATATCCGTCACTTAATAAAAACTTTCTAAATCTTAAATACTCTTTTCTTTCTGCCACCGTAACCGATGGCAGGTCAAAAAACACAATCACACGCATATAACGGTAACTCATGGATATCTGAATAATACCAGTTCCTTTGCCGATTTCTTTTCAATCGCCTTAAATACTCTGCTTGTATACAATTTAATAGCATTTGAAAGATACAATTCTTTATCATTCATTTCCACTTTAAGATTTAAAAGATTAATTAAGTCATATTTATATTCCTGATTAAACATACGTTCTCTGTTGTTATACACATACCAGTCAACGATTACGCGAAACGGTTCCATAATATCACAACTGAGATTAAACTGATTGTATTCATTGATATGCTTAATACCAAGCTGTGTGATATACCCGTTTATCACAACTTCCCTGTTAAATACCGATAACAAAATCGCATAGCCATAATCCAATGCCGAATTGATATCGCACTCATATTCCCTTGAAAAGTTTTTGCCAAACAATCTGTTAAAATATACTTTTGCCGCGTGTCCCTCCCTGTTGGTCTGGTCAAAAAAAATAACATTTTGAGCATAATCATACAGTTTTTCTGCTTCTGTAAATCCTGCCTTATGAAGTACATTTGCCTGATTCATAATTTTTTGCTGTATCAGCAGTGTCCAGACATACTTTTTATAGTCTTCATCCCATTCTACTTGCTGTCGGACTTTTTTGCTCGTATTATACGCGCCGTAATACGCATTTAATTCCGCCAGCGGATTATGCTTCTCATCGCACATTATCAGATTGACCTTGTTTTTCACAAGTTCACAGATAAGTGCCGCAGTAATAGATACACTTGTTGAATTGACAACAAGTGTACCTATCTCTGACAGATGAACCATATTCATACTTTCACCCTTTACTATCATATATCCGTCTTTATATGACAGTTTACTGTGGGTTTGAATCACCAGTGTTCTCCAACTCAAAGTGTGTACCTTCTTTCGTATAAACCGGTCACGGACTTGTCTACAAAAATCATGTTATCTTTTCCGTTATTATCCATTTTAAATGTATAATTATTTTTTCTGCCTATTCTGCTTATGCCTTTAATTTCAGAATCTTTCGGACAATATTTTGTTATATCAGCACACTCCGCATCTGCGCCAGTTATTTTTAATACTTCCTTCAGACAGCCAATTTTATCCTCATATGATAAAATTGAAAAATCTACCGCTTGTTTTATTTTTTCAAAAGCACTTTTGTATTCTTTATACTGTATTTCTGCCTTTGAAATGATGTAATTATATACCTCAACAAGCTTTTCATCATATTTGTCTTTTTCATCTCCCGGCACTTTATCTGCAAGACATTTCAATAAAGCCTCATACAAATTGTAATAATATTCGCCAAAGAAAAACTGTTTTGCATTAATTACTTCCTTTGCTGATGTTAAATATAACTCATTTCCATTTACAATTATTTCCTGATATTTGCAAATCTTATCTTTCAGCATACGATATGATGTTATCTTTAATTCTTTTTTAATATAAGCATCTATCGCCCCCGGCTGGGTTTTCTCCAATTCTTTAACATAAATCGGTATTCCTATTATCTTTTTTTGTTTCTTGCCGTTTTCATCTTGAACCGCTACATAATATGCACTCTGCTTTCCTAAATATCCGCCGTATTTTTCAACACTCAAATTTTTCTTTAAAGGAATTAAATCACCTGAACCTGCCGGATAAATTGTTTCATTATAAAATTTTCCGGTAAGTTCCTCTTTCTTTCTGCTGATTTGACAATTTCCGCTATACAATACCGATTTGATGTATGCCTTATCTTCATCAGGATTCCAAATCACCACACCATTTTCATCACACTGCACTTCATCAAAAAAAGTCATCAGATAACCGTACTTTGATTTTAATAATGATGATTTATTTTGTTTAGAACGGTATCTTAAAAATGCATCATAGATTAAATCTTTTTCCATTCCCGGAAATCTTTTCATCAGAAACATTCCGATTCTTACCGCTAAAAACGCATCATGTGCATGGTGAAAATCATTAATTTCGCGGCTTTTATACAAGCCGTACTTTTCTCTGTAGTTACTGCTTAATCCGGCTCTTACCGCTAATACGTTGCTGTTTGCATACCGCTGTGTAAATAACTGTGTTACATTTTTTATAATCTGCCTTGTTTCCACCAGTTGTCGATTAATAAAGCCTTTAATTTCACCTTCCCCAATCGCGCTCCGTGTCAGATTTTTATATTTTTTCTCACCCATTAAACCACACTCGTACAGATAATGCCAAAACGCTTTTCTGTCATTTCTTATTTTCTGACTAATCAACAGGTTATCGGCTTTATTTTCGTTTGCTATGCCAAGCACCAATACTTTATTTTCAATACTGTCATCGGTTGTATAAGTCTGTGGCAGAATGTGGTCTATATGATACAATGACAGTTTATCAATATCCAGCGTTTCTCCTGAATACATGCATTTTCCGTTTTGTAAAAAATATAAATACATTTTTTCTTCATTTATTTTGTTTTTTAATTCTTTTTCTACTTCAGTTGAAAATTTCTCTCCTTTAAATTCTTTTTTCCACTTTTTATAACTCCTATCTATTTGAGCACTGCGGTTTTTTGTCCGTACCTTATCATCTTCACCTCTTGCAAATTCAATAAAGATATTGTCCGGCTCATGTCCCATAATTTGAACAAGTTCATTCATGACTTTCACTGTCTGCCAGATACCTTTTTTAATCGCCGGTGAACCGTGAAGTCTGCTGATATCTTCTATGGTTATATCCGTCATTGTGTTGTCTTCATTATATTCTTCTATCTGCTTTGCAAATTCATACTTTTTGCTTGTTATTATCTGCATAAAATTGTAATTTGTCGTATTCAGAATATCTATAATAGAAGCCTTATCACCGTCTATCGTTGTCTTTAAGCCTTTTAAAAGCTTTGCGGAGCAGTTTCCCCAGCCTTTATACCGAAGCTTGCAGACCGCCTCTAACTGCTGTGCCGTAACCTGCGTTCCGTACTTATTCTGAATCTGTCGTTTCACAATACTTTTTTCTTCAAATAAAGTAAGCCACTCAATGATTTCTTCTATCATTTGACGATTACCGGAATGAATTTCACCAAATATGCGTGTAAAATCAATGTATGAAGCCAATGACGATGCAAATGCCTTCTCCTTTTGATAACCTTCAATCTTATATTGGTCCGTGTTCATATAATTCATCTTTTTCAGATAATTTATAAGACTTTTCTCCGTTATATTCTTTTGCTTTTTAAATAATCCCTCTATCATTTTTTGTTTCATGCCATGTTCAATAAATTTTCCGTTTACCTTAATTTTGTTTAATTCATTCAACATCACAAATTCGCTGTATAACAGAGAATATCTTGGCAGTACATCTTCCCCCGGTAAATATGTACATGTATTTCTCATTCTTTCAATAAATCGTGCCGCAGTTTTATCCTCATCTATAATATTCTTCCAATTCCACGGATATATCTTTTCTTCCTGTTTGCCCTCTTTCCTGCAAGCCCAGCTAAAACGTTCATTTCTGTTTTTCGTATTCATCGGTCCTACATAATACGGTATCCTGAATTCAATAATAGATAATATCTTATCCTTATTGGCTGACAACTGCGGATAATATTTTCCCTGATTATCAATAATACGCGCAGCTTCCAGTACCGTAAGCTGATACGGTATTGAAATATTTTCTTTTGTACGAAGTAATGGCAAAAAATTTTCTGCGTCTATTTCCTTTAAAATATATTGAATATCCTTATCCTCATTATCTTTATCTTCGAGCAGTTTTCTTATTTCTTTATACAGATTTTCTGTATTGCCCCTTCCGTCTGCACCGATATAGTTTACATAGTTCACCGACTTTTTTAACTTCTTCGTATCTGTTATTTTTTCTATGAAAAAATTCTTGTATTCTTCCGGGGTACAGTATTTTCTTACAGCATTTCTTAATATTTTCAAATCCTTTTTATGCTTCTCATATTTTTTCACCATTGCAGATGCAAGTGTTTTTTCGCCTTTTAATATATCCTGCAATGCGAACCAGCTGTATATTTCTTTTAACGTATCTAATATTTCAGCCTTTTCCTGAAGCTGTTCATAAATATAATCTTCCTGCTCGTCATATTTTTCCTCTGCAAAAGATAACTTTAAAGCCTTATCCTCATTATCTATGATTGTATCCATGCCAAAAAGTATATTAAAATTGATTTTTTTGCCCAATATTGCATTTACAATTTCTTGTGCGGCTTTCTTTTCTGTTTCCCGCATGGTCTTTGTAATAACCGGCTTTAATACTTCCTTCTTTTCGCTTTTTGTCTGTTTTGTATCTTTTAATATCTCTACGATTTCCTCAATTTGATTGTTATGTATTTCACACTTATACTGGCAGTTTTCTGCCAACTGCTCATATAAACGGACAAACAGTTCATTAATATCATTATTGATTTCCTGAAAATTCTGTCCTTCATATAAGAAATGTCCTCTATACTTGATAAGATGATGCAGTGCCAGATAAACCAGCCGGATATCCTTTTGCTCATCATTTTCAAATAATTCTTTTCTTAAATGATAGATTGTCGCATACTCTTTATAATAGTCTTTGTCGGTGTAGTTTTTGTCATTAAACAAAATAGACTTTGACTGGATTGTTTTATCCTCACGCATTAAAAATCCTTCGTCCAGCCGCGCAAAAAAATCCGGGTCTTTTTCATCAACCATTTCCCACATCAGACAACGTAAAAGTTTGATACGTTCTCTCCTGCGGTCGTATCTTCTTCGTGTACTGCGATTCACCCTCGTTGCCTTTGCCGTTTCACCTTTGTTAAACAATCTGCCGCCGAGCATATTTTTCTTTTTAAATACCAGCACTTTACCGGTATCGGCATCGACCACCGCATATCCCACTGAACTTGTACCAATATCCAGACCTACATTATAGTGTGTTTCCTGCAATACGCTATTCTTTATTTTGCCTGTTTTTTTCATAATTTTCTTGACCCCTCCTGTACCTTATGTTAATATAATCATGTTATTACCATTCAAAATAACATTGTTGAAGTTAAAATAAATTATTTATTAAATGTTTGCGAGCCGCGTGGGGCGGCTCCTTTTTCTATATATTGCACTATTTTTACACTAAATCCTCCGCTTTGTATATAACATAGCCCTCATAATAATAGCTGTGGTCTATACCCTTCATATACATTTCCCTATCATCAACCTTATCCGTCAAAGCCTGCTTTAAAATGTATTTTATTTCAATATCCTTAATCGGGCTTCGTTCCATTGCAAGCAGATAATCTTCTATTTTAAACGTTCCAGCTTCATATTGATCCAGATATCCGTTTTCAAACAGCTCAACTGCCTTTTTCTTGCTGATTTTTTCTTCTATTCTTGCCAGTTCTGTAGAATCCGTGATGTTAAGTTTATTTTCTAAAGCCATATCGTTTCCTTTTCAAAAATAGCAAAATAATATTATAGATTTTATGTTATCATATACCGTTTCGAATATCAAACCGATTTTTATCACAAAGGCGTACTCCCTGTCAAAATTCTTATATTTCATGATATTCCAAACAAAACAAGGCACCGTCCAGTCCTGCCCTCATGCAGTCTGTCCGATGCCTTATCGTCTTATCTAACGAAACAATATCTTAATCTTTCTATTCTGTATAACCGCTCCTACTTTCCAAGCAGTGCCTTTAAATCTTCCTCCGGTGTGGTAATCGGCGCAATGCCGTAATTTTCTACAAGGAAATTTAAAATATTCGGTGAGAGGAACGCCGGTAAAGACGGACCCAAACGGATATTTTTAATGCCTAAGTGCAGAAGTGTCAGTAAAATGCAGACCGCTTTCTGCTCGTACCATGACAGCACGAAGGATAACGGTAAATCATTGACACCACAGCCAAACGCATCTGCAAGGGCTACAGCCACCTGAATTGCACCATACGCATCATTACACTGCCCCATGTCCATAATTCTCGGCAGTCCGCCGATTTCTCCGAGGTCAAGGTCATTAAAACGATACTTGCCGCAGGCAAGTGTTAAAATAATGCTGTCCTTCGGGGTCTGTTTTACAAATTCCGTATAATAATTTCTGCCCGGTCTTGCGCCGTCACAGCCTGCTACTAAGAAGAAATGGCTGATATCACCCGCCTTGACGGCTTCCACAACCTTATCCGCTACAGATAAAATCGTGCCGTGTCCAAAACCGGTCTGTACCTTATTTCCGCCGTTGATTCCGGTAAACTCCGTATCCTCTGCAAATCCGCCAAGTTCCAGTGCTTTTTTAATAACCGGCGTGAAGTCCTTGTCTTCTCCGATATGCACTGTATCCGGGAACGCAACCACTTCCGTTGTAAATACACGGTCTGCATAGCTTGCCTTTGGCGGCATCAGACAGTTTGTTGTAAATAAAACCGGCGCCGGAAGATTTGCAAATTCCTTCTGCTGGTTCTGCCATGCCGTACCAAAGTTGCCCTTTAAATGCGGATATTTTTTCAATTCCGGATAAGCGTGTGCCGGAAGCATTTCACCATGTGTATAAATGTTAATGCCCTGATTCTTTGTCTGCTCTAACAACAGTTCAAGGTCTTTTAAATCATGACCTGTAACAACGATAAACGGACCTTTTTCCACGGTCAGCGGTACGACTGCCGGTGTCGGTGTTCCATAGCTTTCTGTATTGGCTTTATCAAGTAGTGCCATACATTTTAAATTGATTTCTCCGACCTTTAATACGGTTGGGAGCAGTTCTTCCATTGTATTTTCATAACCGACTTTAAACAGCCCTTCACAGAAAAAATCATTGACTTCATCATCTTGATATCCAAGCATCTGTGCATGATAAGCATATGCCGCCATGCCGCGCAGTCCGAATAAAATCAGCGATTTCAAAGAACGAATGTCTTCATTGCCGTTCCAAAGCTGCTGCATATCATAATCTTCTGTCTTGCCGCAAGGCGCGCCACAGCTTCCGCAGCCCGGTACCAGTTCTTCCTTTGCCGCATGGGTCTTTTCAATCTGTCTGATAATCGCTGCATCGTCAAAACTTACATTGGTAATTGTTGTAAAAAGTCCTTCGATAATTGTCTGATACGTATTTTGTGTTGCAGGATTACTCTCTGTTGCACGTGCAAGACCGATTAACGCACCTGTCAGTTCGTCCTGTAATCTCGCTGTATCAGCTGATTTTCCGCAGACTCCTGCCTGTGTACAGCCTGTACACCCTGCTGTCTGTTCACATTGAAAGCAAAACATTTTATTTTCCATTGTTAATCTCCTTTTTATTCATCAATAATATTTCCATCTATAGAAATGGTATAGCACTGCCACGGCAGGAACTTCCCACTATCCTGTATTGCCTTTTTCACAGCATATTCAATACCGCCGCAGCAAGGCACTTCCATGCGGACAATCGTAATACTCTTAATATTGTTATTGGCGATAATCTGTGTCAGTTTCTCCGAATAGTCAACATCATCAAGCTTCGGACAACCAATCAGCGTGATATGATTTTTGATAAATTTTTCATGGAAGCCTGCATAAGCATATGCCGTACAGTCTGCCGCAATCAGCAGCTTTGCGCCGTCAAAATACGGTGCATTTACCGGTACAAGTTTAATCTGAACCGGCCACTGTGAAAGCTGTGATACCGGCGAAAATGAAGCTGCCGCACTGCCATTCTGCAATGCCACATTTGCTGGTTCTGTACCGTTGTTCTTCCCCGCCATATTATCCGCACTGTTTTGTTCCGCATGGTGCATACGGCGCATCTGTGTTCCCGGACAGCCTGCATGAAGTGGCATCTGTGTGCCGGACTGACCCTGTGCCTGCATTTTCTTTCTTTTATTTTCCAGAACTGCCTGCTCATCATAAGCCGCCGCTTCGCGTTCTACAAATGTAATTGCCCCTGTCGGACAGGCAGGAAGACAATCACCCAGTCCGTCACAGTAATCGTCACGCATCAGTTTTGCCTTACCGTTTACCATTCCGATTGCACCTTCGTGGCACGCATTGGCACAGGCACCACATCCGTTACATTTTTCTTCATCTATCGTGATAATTCTTCTTTTCATTTTGACAATCCTTTCTATAGATTTTTATTGTTGATGAACGGCTATACTATTTTTATTGCACAGCCGCTCTTGCGTTTCTGTGATGATTTTATTATAATAATTCAAACAAGTATGTTTGATTTCAAACAAAGTAAAAATAATATAAAAAATTTACTTTGACAACAATCAATTACCTTTGAAATTATCACCTACAGAATGGAAATTAGCAACAAGTCGCTCAGAAATGGAGATTCATATGAACACTACTGACAATTTAGAACAATTTTTACCGATTCTTAGGACAGCTTCTATTTTTTCGGGCATGTCCGATTCAGAAATATTATCTGTATTACACTGTATGGGGGCTTTTGTAAGCGATAAAGAAAAAGACAGCTACCTTTTACGTGCCGGAGATACGACATCAACTATGGGACTGCTGTTATCGGGAAGTGCGATTGTAATTCAGGAAGATGTATGGGGACACAGAAATATCATGGCGCAGATTCTTCCGGGACAGACCTTTGCCGAACCCTTTGCCGCTTCCAACGGTACTGCATTAAATATCAGTGTCGTAGTAACGAAAGACTGTTCCCTGCTGTACTTAGATATTCACCGCATTTTAGGGGTCTGCCCGTCTGCCTGCGAACATCACACACATTTAATCCAGAACCTGATTTCTGTTCTTGCCAAAAAGCTTTTACTGTTTAATGAGAAAATCACACATATGAGCAAGCGCACAACAAAAGAAAAACTGCTTTCCTACCTGTCTGCCGAAGCCCAGCGGCAGGGCAGTCTTTCCTTTGATATTCCGTATGACCGCCAGCAGCTTGCCGACTATCTATGCGTGGAACGTGCTGCCATGTCCGCGGAGCTGTCGCGCCTGCAAAAGCAGGGACTGCTTACCACAAATAAAAATCACTTTATACTACAGTCTGTACCGGATGATGTAAATGCAGATATTCTGTCTTAATCTGTCCGACAAATTTTTACTTCTGATAAAATGCCATTTTCATTTCCGGTAAAATGCTAAAATAAAAGCCTGAAACCACCCGTGCCGCCATGTATTCCAACTCCGCATACATAACATAACCCCTGTGATTTCAGGCTTTTACTATATTTTATTTTATTTAGCATTTCTTCATATTTATTAGAATAAAATATTGCTTCTACTTCTGATCTTTCTATAAC
>ERZ1034691.605-NODE-605-length-26526-cov-8.937479_pt1 | contig 26526 bp, 40 predicted proteins | sample MGYA00520638_ERZ1034691 | MGnify/ENA primary metagenome ERZ1034691 (study PRJEB33766, sample SAMN09781763) | gut metagenome | biome: gut microbiome | host: Homo sapiens | place: Madagascar | study: EMG produced TPA metagenomics assembly of the PRJNA485056 data set...
CATCTCTGGTGGCAAGGAAAATTCTATTCCCGCACCGGACAGGATAAGAGGTTCCTTCCGTTCTCTGTTACTGGCTACGGTACTGGCGAGGGCTTGTGCGGGTGGAACTGCCGCCACAGCTTCGGGGCTGGTGACGGTGAGAACAACCCATATACAGGCATCAGAACAAAAGAGAGCGAGAAAATAGAAAAGCTTGAACAACGCCAGCGAACGCTTGAGCGGAGGATCCGGAAGACAAAGCGGATTGTTTCCGGGATGCAGACAGCCGTGGAAGCCTGCAAGGATCCGCAGGCAAAAGCGGCGTTGCAAATGGAGCTTGATAGAAAATCATATCTCTTACAGCGCCAGAACGCGGCATACAATCAGTTTTGCGATGACAACGATCTTCGACCGCTGGCGGATCGTCTGAGAATTGCCAGATGGGGAAGAGAACAGGCAGCGAAAGCACGCGGGGCGGCGCGAAGATATCAAAATGCGATGGAGGATAAATGAGTGGGAGAGCTTGAAATCATAAAAGAATTCCTGTCGATATGCAGCGGAATTACAGTCATCGGCGCGGCTTGCAGTGTGATCTATAAGGCATACAAGTCGGCGAAACAGCCACAGAAGGACATTGAAAGCCGTGTAGGTGCCATTGAGACAGACATCAAAGACATCAAAGAGAAGCTTAATAACGATTATGCCTCTATTAACGCGAATCGGGAAGATACGCAGCTTTTAATGAGAAGCATGTTCAATCTCATTGAGAACAAGATCACCGGAAACAATATTGAGGGATTAAAAAAAACGAGGGACGAACTTATCCAGGCTTTGACGGAAAAATAAGGGGAATTGCCTTGAAAATCTATCAGTTCACGGTGCCGGAGCTGGAACGTTTCCGGCAGCTTGCCAATTTTACGCCTGATGAGAGAGCTCTATTTGAGTATCGGAGCAAGGGGATACCATTAGAAACATGTGCGGAGAAGATGAATATTAGCGTATCAACGGCGAAGCGGATCAGCCGCCGAGTGAACGACAAAATCATTCGGATATGTCCGACACAAGGAGGGATATAGGATGGGTGGACGCGGTGGAAACAGTTCATTTGCAAAAAAAAGTGTGTTCGATCCGAACGCGAAAGAAATTGAGATAAAATCAACATACACAGAAGATGCACGGCAAAGATGGCGCGGAACCTATGCGGGCTCTATACTTGAAGCAATGGACAGAGGAAATGGAAACATTGAATTTGTATACGCTACACCAGATGAGCGCGAAAAGTACCACAAAACAAACCGTGTACAGCATCTTACATATTATCTCAAGCACGGAGCAGACAACGGGAAAGTGTTTGGAATTAACTGGGATAATGTAAAAAGCATATCCGGAAGGACGTATGATATCAAGGAAGCAGCGAAAGCGCATGGCTTCAAATGGAATAGGGATAAACAACGATGGGAGAAGAGCTGATACTCTTCTCTTTTTTGTTTGTAAGCATGATACTTTTGCAACCCTTTCATGGACTGTTTTCCGACTGCCTCACATGCCATAATGGAAGCAGAGGAAGGAGGGGAGCGCATGAATGCATACACTCCTTATGGAATGGGCGGATATATGGCAGATCAGGCGGCATTACAACAGCGCATCCAGCAGATGGAACAGGCAACACAGCCGCGGCAGACAGTGCCGATGCAAAATGTGAATTGGATTCAGGTAGCTGGAATCGAAGGAGCAAGGAATCAGATCGTACAGCCGGGACAGACAGCGTGGATGATGGACAACAACAGCCCCATGTTCTACGTCAAATCCGTGGACGGAATGGGGAGCGCAACACTCAAAGCATTCGCGTTCAAAGAAATCCCCGTATCATCCTTAACAGCCCCGCAAATGGCTCCTGCGGCTTCAAATGGGGATTATGTGACGCGAGAGGAATTCAATGCTCTGCTTGTGAAACTCGGGGAGAGACAGGAAGAGAAGAAGGAGGGGACTGAATGAATCCATTATTAAGCATGATGGGCGGATCCGGAAGCAACCCAATGGCGGAGATGATGCAGGCCATGAGTGTCGTGAACCAGATCCGGCAGACAGGAAACCCACAGGCGGCGATCAATGCAATGGCGCAGCAGAATCCGAACATCAAGAAAGCGATGGATATGTGCAAAGGGAAGAACCCGGAACAGGTATTCAAGCAGATGTGCCAGCAGAACGGCATGGATCCCGGACAATTTGCCGGGATGATGAAATGATGGTTTTGTTGACCTCAACAAAACGATAATTCGCTATCACAGCCGGGTGCGCAACGGCTCATGATAAATCTTAAGCAAGGAGAAAACCACATGAATGAGGGAATGTTATCCGCTGCGGATGTGGCGGCAGTAACCAGAAATGACACATGCAACGATATGTGGGGCGGTGGCGGCTGGTGGATCTGGATCATTCTGATTGCGTTCCTCTTCCCGATGATGGGCGGATGGAACCGCGGCGGTGTTGAAAACGGCGTGCAGGACAATTTCATTTCGGATGAGTTTGTTAAGCGCGACATCTTTAACACAAATCAGAACGTATCCAACACAGCATGTCAGACCCAGAGAGATGTACTTGAGAGCAGATATACAACGCAGCTCGGGATGCAGCAGTTAGGTGCTCAGTCTCAGCAGTGTTGCTGCGAAACACAGAAAGAGATCTTACAGAACCGGTATGATGCGGCACTGATGGCGCAGAACATGCAGGCACAGCTTGCGCAGTGTTGCTGTGACATCAAGGAAACTGTCCTTGCAGACGGACAGGCAACACGCCAGCTCATGCAGGAGAACACCATCCAGGGACTTCGCGACAAGATTGCGGACCGTGACAGAGACCTCCAGACAGCGTATTGGCAGATCTCCCAGGTCAACCAGACCAAGAACATCGTTGATGCGGTAAGACCGACACCGACACCGGCTTATATTACATGCTCCCCGTACTTCGCGTATAATATGGCTGGATTTGGCGGATGCTGCGGCAATGGTGGAAACGTACTGTGAGAAAATACGATGAGCTGTCCGCGTTGGACATGCTAAATTTGTTCGGCGTATTCTTGCAGGTGATGAATTATGAAAACGATTTGTCGCAGGCAAGCAACGCCGACATTGCGAAGCATCTACAGGAGCAGGACAGGAAGTACCTGGATAGGATCATCGAGAATCAAAACCGAATAATCAGCATGTTGGAAGAATCCATTGCTACGAAGTAGTCTTGCAAATCATAGGGGTAGGCGTGGAGCTTGCCCCTATTTTAGTGAAAGGAGAAGTATTATGCTTAATGTTGTTAATGTAGCTGCTCAGACGGTGGCAGCCAATCAGAATGTTCCTTTTGGTAGCACTCGCGTAAAGTCTCGCAGATGCGGATGCCAGAGTGGATGGCTCAATCACATCGAGGGAAGTGGGCTGTTTACAATCACAAACAGGAGCAATCAGCCGATGGCGGTAGAACTCCAGTTTAACGCAAATGTGACGGCTTCCGCGGCTGGCGCAACAGCACTGGTGCTTAAGCTGAACGGCGAGAACATCGGTGGAACCGAGATGGATTATACGGTTGTTACAGCAGATGTATATCAGAATGTAAGTGCAGACACGTTGATCCCGGTACCGGCCGGAACATCTCTTACCGTATCTGTGGGTAATATTTCCGCCGGAGCAGTCCTTGTCAAGGACGCAAACCTCATCATTAAAAAGCTTTCGTAGGAGGTGATCGGCTATGATCGCTTTTAGAAGCAAAATGGATGTGAAAAGCGTTGACGATGTGTTTGCGGAGATCAATGCCCGGCAGATCGCGGCGCTTATGATGCACGATCAGATGGCGGACTACTTTGATTTTCTTGGGCTGAGCGGATACAAGCGATTACACCTGTACCAGTATTTCGCAGAGAGCAAGGAACGCCGGGACGTGGCACATTACTACATCAACCACCACGGTAAGCTGATACCGGACCGTTTCGAGGGAAACGTGCAGATGATCCCGGAGTCGTGGCGGTCTGCAAATCGGATGAGCGTAGGGAAATCCACGAAGCAGAAAGCAGTAGAGGACGGATTCTCCGTGTATCTTGGATGGGAACAGGCTACAAAAGACGTATACCAGAAGTATGCAACGGCTCTGCGCGAACAGGGGTATGTTGCGGATGCAATCTTTGTGGATAGGCTTGTGGAAGATGTTGATAATGAGCTTGAGTGCTTGGAACGCATCATCACTGATCTCATAACGTCTGGATATGATCCGGTATACATTTTGGAGAGTCAAAAAGAACTACATGATAAGTATAAAAAGAAAATGCGGGGAGGTGTCAAGCATGGAAGCACTGATTAAGAAACTCAAAGAGCAGCTGAGTATCGAAGCAAAAGAAGCTGTAAACTCGTTGACCACCAATCGGCTGGACGTGATCTATAAGCTCGTTGTGTCGATTTCTTATCTGGAAAAAATGGAGAAGAAAGAGTGGGAAGAAGCCCCGATCGCAGAAGCCGCTGAGAATATCATTAAAAAGTATTCCAACGGGCGATACGACCACAATATTGACGCACTGTACGATGCTTATATTGCGGCAAAACAGGCATATAAGGTTAATGGTGATCAAGGGCATCGGGACAAGCTTATGGAAACAGTCGGCCGGTTAATGGTAGAAGTGTATGACATGCTGTCCACTATGGTGATGGATAGCGACTTTGCCGATGAGAGGCAGGAGATCCAGAAGTATATCCGCAAGCTCGGAGACTGAAAAATGTGGTGATACATGGAGAATAAAAAAATGATAGAATATATAGTGTAAGGTTGACATGGCGAGTTGACATTTTTCTCCATTCAAATGCCAGCTCTATACATATATTGGTGTCATATTTCTATTGCCTCCTTATCAGCACACGTCCTTAAGAGAAATCCAGCCGGACACTGGAGAGGTTGAAAAGTTGAAAAGCGGATGCAATTTCCGGCGTGTGCATTGCTCCAGGGGAGCATGAAAAAAGCGTTACTCCAGAGGAGTATAGTGCGAAGCATAGCACGAAAAAACAAGTTGCTAACCGGCAAATGCCGGTTGTGGGGAGATAGATCGTAATTGGTAGCGTGGCGGACTGTAAATCCGTTGTCTTTAGACCTTGCTGGTTCAAGCCCAGTTCTCCTCATTCCGCCTTTGGCTGGGGCGGAGCCGTATTTCATGGTACACCTTTCTCATATGGGACACCCCGAACAGATCCGGGGTGTTACTGGAATGTAGCTTAGTGGGAAAGCGCACGACTTTTAATCGTGATAACGTGGGTTCAAACCCCACCATTCCAATGTGCCCGGGTCGCTCCCGGATGAACTGAGAGTAGCGCAATGCCTCAGAGAGATTGACAATGCCCGCACGAGAAATTGTGCGGGAGGCGCACATGGACCAATAGCTCAGTCGGTCAGAGCAACCGGCTCATAACCGGTCGGTCCGGAGTTCGAATCTCCGATGGTCCACTACCACGCCGAAGGTTTATTCGGCTCAATCCACACCGCTGACGAGCGGTTATAATACACGTTTAGGAGGATATATGCAGAACATTGAGCAGATTTTACAGGAGCTTGAAATCGAGGTTCCAGAGAGCAAGAAAGACGATCTGAAAAAGAAAATGTTGGAAAACTACCGCACAGTAGCTGACTACAACAAACAGGTGTCAAAAGCCGACGATTACAAGAAATCACTCGACTCCGTACAGGAACAGCTTGCAGGTTTTAAGGACGTTGACGTTGATGACCTCAAGGGGCAGATTCAGACGTTAAATCAGCAGCTTGCTGATGAGAAAGCTGGACGCGCTGCCGACGCAAGAAAAATCGAAGTTGAAAAACAGGTTAGTGAGTTCTTGGCATCCACAGACGAAAAAGGCGCAAAGCAGTACGAGTTCATGAACGGAATCACCGAGGAGTATTACAAAAAGGCTCTCATGGAAGAACTGGACAAGGATTCTGCAAAAGGTAAGTCCATCAGTGATATCTTTAACGGGATGATCACCGATAAGGACGGAAACCAGAAAGAGGGAATCTTCGTTGATAAGCAGCAGACTGCAGCACAGCATAACGCGGCACGCTTTACAGCCCCGGCAAAGAATGGAAGCCGAGGCGGAACGGGATTAACGAAGGAAGATTTCCGTAAGATGAATCTGGACGAAAGACTGAAATTAAAGCAGTCTGATCCAGAGCTTTACACGGCACTCAGCGAGTAGCCGACAAACCGACTATGTGATCGAGCATAGCCGCTAACCTAAACACCCTTAAGAATTATAGGTAGATGGGATTTTTTACGTTCACTTCTAAAATAGTCCATCTACAGAAAGGACTACATCTATGGCAAGAACTGGAACATTTGGCGGTTTTAGCTTTGACCCGGAAGTGTTTTCTGGGTATATGGCAGAACAGCCAACATGGAATGATGCAATTATCAATTCTGGCATTCTCGTGCAGGATTCCACAATCATGGATCTGATCGGAACAAAGGGTAACGTGGCAACACTTCCTTTCTACGTGCCGATCGACGAGGCCGATTCTCAGGCACTTAACAACGATGGTGAGACAGATAACACGCCGGTTGAAATCACCGGAAAGAAGCAGACAGCAATGCTTATCCAGAGAATGAAGGCTTGGAAAGCACAGGACTTCACGAAGGAGTTGACCGGTGCTGAGCCTATGACTCACGTTGCAAACTCTGTTGCAGGATTCTACAAGCAGACCCGTGTGCGTGATCTTATGGCCATCGTTGATGCAGTACTGTCTTTGACAGGAATGTCTTCGCATATCACAGATATTACGGCAGCGAAGCCGTCTGGCGGTGGATCTGCGACTGCAACAGATGCGAATAAGATTGATGCAACCACATTAATCTTTGCACAGCAGAAAGCACTTGGCGATTCGTCTGAAAAGATGGGATTGCTGTTCCTTAACAGCTACATTTTTGCAAAGTATAAGGCTCTTGGGCTGGTAGATTACAACAAGTACACCGTGACCAATGCGCTCGCTGGTGACGTAAATCTCCCGTCCATCGGCGGATTTATCCCGGTTGTATCTGATAGGTATACGGTAGATACTTCTGGCGATATCCCGGTGTATAAGACTTACATGATCGGCGCAGGATCCATTTTAACCTGCGACAAGACAAACTATGAGGATCCGTATTACGCGGACTACGATCCGGAGACAAAGGCAGGTATCCGCAAGCTGTACACCAAACAGGGCTATGTGCTTCATCCGAACGGATTCAGCATTGACCAGAGCAAGATCGCCAAAGAGTCCCCGACAAACGCGGAGCTTGGCGCGAAAGCAAACTGGTCTCTCGTTTACAACCATAAAAATATCCGTATGGGCATGATCAAGTCCAACGGCTAAGGAGGATTCCGGCATGGCATACGCAGATTATGAGTTTTACACAAAATCATTTTTCGGCAATGTCGTGCCGGAATCTGATTTTAAACGGCTTGCGGAGAGAGCAAGCGATTTTCTCGACACGCTGACGTTTGACCGGCTGACGGACGGGCTACCTACACCGGAGAAATACCAGAAGCGGATCAAGAAAGCCGTGTGCGCTGTGACGGAGATCTACTATCAGTTGGATCTCGCGCAGAAACAGGCACTTGCCGCCGCCTCTGGCGCGTCTGCGGCTACTGACGCAAATGGAACAACGACCGGGATCATCACCTCGAAATCATCCGGCAGTGAGTCCATATCCTATGCGACAGCACAGCAGACCGGCGCGGCGGCGAAAGAGTGGTCGGCTGTATATTCTGCGGCAGGAGACACAAAAGCCGCAAACAAGTTCCTCAGTGACGCGGCAATGCTGTATCTAATGGGAGTTGTAACTGATGATGGAACCCCGCTATTGTATGCGGGACTATAAAGGAGAATGCAATGTTAAACGTAAAGGATCTTTCGGAATACACGAATAAAATCAATGCGGCGATTGATGACGCAATGGCAAATAATGGGACACAGGATTCCCCGGCAGTTGACGAACTGATCTCCTACTATACAGGCCCGGGAACAGGACTCTACTGGAACACTGGTGAAAGAAAACTCTGCATCGCAAAAGGATGGTGCGAAGATGAAGAGGGCAACATCGTAGACCCGACCGCATGTACCGGTCCGGCAACAGGGCTGGAATACCGTGACGGAAAAGTGAGAAAAGTCAAAAAATAGGAGGGATGACATGAAAAAGTTATTTATTTCTCAGCCTATGAGAGGAAAGACAGACGCGGAGATACTCGCAACACGTGAGAAAGCTATTGCAAAGGCGAAAGAGTTAGTTGGGGAGCCAGTAGAGGTGCTTGAGACATTCTTCCAGGGCGCTCCGACTGGTGCAAAGCCGCTTTGGTATATCGGCGAATCCATCAAGTATCTGGGAGAGGCTGACGTTGCCTTTTTCGCCAAAGGCTGGGAAGACGCACGCGGATGCCGTATCGAGCATGAGTGCGCGAAGGAATATAATGTCAATCGCATCGAAGAGACAGAGGAGGACTAACATGGAAACCCTATTTGCAAACATGACTATGATCTTGGCAGTAATCGGGATTCTGGCGTTCTGCGTTTCAGTGATTACCCAGGTATTTAAAGGCGTAGGAGTTCTCTCCACGATCCCCACAGATGCCCTTGTATTCGTCCTTTCCATCGGAATCACCGTGGCTGCATTCGTGGCATACATGCAGTATATCCATACGGAAATCCTGTGGTATATGATTTTGGCGGCGATCATGGCGGGTTTTATCGTTGCCTTTGTGGCTATGTATGGTTGGGAGAAGTTGACAGAGCTGTGGAAGAGGATGAGCAAAACTGACCAGCTCAAAAAATGATATGGCAGACAAAACAAACAGCATGGCTTATGAGAACCTAAATCGCCGCATCTTCGACGGTGTGGGGGAGTACGGTATACCGAAGGTATACCCCGAGACATTCGAAGGTGAATGCGAATTTGTGGGATTCAACTACGTCAGAGGGAAATGCACAAAGCCAGAGGAAAAAGCGGTTCACTTTTTCCTTGATGACTATCAGTTCAATGCGCTTTGGGTAAACGTGGATCGCTATGCGGAAAAGTTGAGCCGATTCCGATATATCCTCACACCAGATTTCAGCACTTACACCGATTTCCCAAAAGCGATACAGATCTATAACCACTATCGCAAGCACTGGATCGGTGCCTACTTGCAGGAGTATGGGTGCCATGTAATCCCGACAATATCGTGGAGTACACCAGACAGCTACGAGTGGTGCTTTGACGGCGAGCCAGAGGGCGGCACAGTGGCGGTATCTTCCGTTGGCTGCATGAACAGTATAGGCAAAAAACACCTATTCTTATCCGGTTACAATGCGATGGTGGAACGGTTGCACCCGGAAAGCATTATCTTTTACGGCAGTGTGCCGGAGGAATGCACTGGGAGCATTGTGAGAATTAAAGCGTTTCATGACAAATTCAATCATGCGTTATGTGAGGTGTGAGCATGTACGATAAAACTGTGACAGTTTTCAACTATTATGAAAGCCCCACATCCGGCGATGCTATGTGGTATCCGCACATCCTCCATAATGTGGATTTGAACACGGACCGCGGGGCGATCATCAAGAAGTACGGGGCGGACAGTACAGACAATGCACAGCTCCACATCCCGTACTATATGCACGCCACAACCCCTGATGTTGACGGCATAATGATCTCGACAGAGGGCGGAATGCTCCCGTGGCGATCCCCGAAGGAATGGAAACGGCAGACGAATGATAAGCTGGCAGAAAGTATTACATTCGGCCCGGATGATTTCTTTTGGAAGGGCGAGTGGACTGGCGGCGAGGTAAATGATCGTGATTATCGGAATGGATTCTATCAGCACATGAACAGTTCCCGCGATTTCGTTTTCATGATCACGAGCGTGGGCGGTCCTTATACAGTGATTCCACACTTTGAGGTTCTCGGAAAGTAGGCGGATTATGGCGAGCAAAACACACCACTTCAAAGGGTTCTCTGTCGTTGATGGAGATGTGAAAGTCAAGGTTGATATGAGCCGCTTTGAAGAGCAGTATCGGAAAGCCCAGTATCAGCTTGACGGCGCTGTCATGAATAGCATGGTGCCGTTTATGCCAATGGAGACTGGAACCTTCGTAAACGTCACCAGGGCGGCGAGTGCGGCGGTGCAGGGATCCGGGCGAGTGTTTGCCGCTTATGGTCCGCAAGGGCGTTTCCTCTATGAGGGCAAGGGCATGGTGGACGAGAAAACCGGATCACCGTGGGCGCGTAAAGGTGCAAAAAAGGTACTTGTCAGCCAGTATTCCGGCAAGACTCGCGCAAAGGAAACGCTCACATATACCAAGACAAAACATCCGGCGGCGCAGGCTCATTGGTTTGACGCTGCGAAAGAGAAGGATGGAGAAACGTGGATCCGTGAAGCAAAGAAAACGGCGGGAGGTGGACAGCGTGGCTAATGCTCAGCCGATCGGAAAGGATGCGGCAGGATATGAAATACTCACATCCGCCATGAAAGCATTATTGAATCAGTACCCCGGTTTGGATCCCGGGGAAGTGATCAGATTTGAGGAGCTCGGAGAGGACAGTGGGATTGCATTCTCCGCAGATAACGGCGCACTCGTGTATAGCGAAAAAGAGGACATTTGCGGCGGAGTTCATCAGACCTGCCAGTTCCCTTTTTATGTCGTGTATCGCACTGCATCGCAGAAAGAACGGTATAAACTAAATATACAAGCTTTCCTTGACAATCTTGGGAAATGGATATGCCGAGAGCCGACCACAATAAACGGCGCGGTGACGCGTCTTGAAGCGTTTCCGGAGCTTGCATCCGGGCGAGTGATAAAACGCATCACCCGCGACAACTCATACGGCACAGAGCCGCAGGAGAACGGCGTACAGGATTGGATATTGCCGATATCTGTCCGTTACACGAATGATTTTGAACTGTAAACCGACGGTGCAACGAGAGTACCGCCACTAACCTACACCGCCTAAAAAGTTATAGGCAGAAAGGGCTTTTTATTATGATTGAGAGAAAATATCTTGCTCATTATCTGGACGCAACATTTGGAGGAGAAACACCGGGCTATGTACGCATCGGTAAAGATCTTGAAGAATACAGCGAGGAGCTGAACCCGGACGTAGAAGTAAGCAAAAACATTCTCGGCGAACAGTCTGTAAAACACTCCGGATATGAAGTGCAGGCAGACGTGGATCCGTTCTACTACGAGAATTATGACGATGCTCTCTCCAATAAGATTATGGAGATTGCCAATACCAGAGCAACAGGAGACAAGTGCAAAACAACGATGGTTGATGTGCTCCTTAAGCCTGGCACAGGTGAGGAAACCGCTCCGACCGTGGTATGGGCGTACCGCGAGGATGTATTCGTTATCCCGAACAGCGTGGGCGGAGATACATCTGGCGTACAGACACCGTTCACGGTATACAAAGCCGGCAACAGAGTAAAAGGCACATGGGATATGACACAGAAATCCTTCACGGCATCTCTTGTATAGGAGGATATGGAAAATGGCAAAACAGATCGTAATTGATGATCGGGAATACATCGAAATCGTGGATAAAAATGGCACAGTGACCGGCGGCTTTATGTTTAATCCGGCAGATCTGGACATTATCAAGCGTGCGGACACAGTACAGAAGAAATTTGAAGAACTGGAGCTTCCGGCAGATGACGATCCAGATGGATTGGACAAGATGTCCGGTACTGTAAAAGAGCTTTTCGATGAGCTTCTGAATACTCAGGGAGCATCCGACGATCTTTTCAAACACTGCAATCCGTGGACTCCGTATAAGGATGGCAGATTTTTCTGCGAATATGTTCTCGATCAGCTTGTAAAATTCATCGAAAGCGAAATGAACGTGAGAATTAAAAAGAGTACTTCCCGCCTCCGTAATTACACGGAGAAGTACAGAAAATGAGCAGCTATGAGCTGCCCTCTTCTCTAAACATTGGTGGAACGGATTATGCGATCAACGCAGACTTCCGTTCCATTATTGGAATTTTGGAAGCTTGCGAGGATCCAGATTGGACAGATAGAGAAAAGCAGGAAATCATGTTTGAGATTCTGTACAAGGATTTCGAGCAGATCCCCAGAGAATTCCGGGAGGAAGCCTGTAAGAAAGCTGCTGACTTTATTGACGGCGGTATGCGGGACAAGAAGAACAGCCCCCGGCTGATTGACTGGGAACAGGATTCTCGGATCATCATTCCTGCGGTCAACAAAGTTGCAGGAATGGAGGTTCGTTCTACCACGTTCCTTCACTGGTGGACGTTTCTGGGATTCTTTATGGAAATCGGAGACGGACTTTTTTCCCAGATCCTTGCGATCCGGCAGAAAAAAGCCAAGCATAAAAAATTAGAGAAGTGGGAAAAAGAATTCGAACGGGAAAACGCAGACATGGTAGGCATTCGCAAGAGATTAAGTTCCGAGGAAAAGAAAGAGATTGCGGCTCTTGAGAAGTGGCTATAAGGAGATGAATTATGGGACAGGCAGACGGAACAATACTCATTGATACATCAATCAGCGATGATGGGCTTGTAGCAGGCACGAAAGAAGTAGAAGCCGCGGCACGCCGGATGGCCGAGTCTGTCTCTGGAATCGCCGACAAAGCAAAAGTCGCGTTGCAGAAACAGGTAGATTCTTTTGCAAAGCTCAACAGCCAGTATGATGAGCAAGCTCGTAAGGTAGAGGATCTCAAGAAAAAGGTAGATGCACTTAGGGAAGATAAGATACCCACACAGGAGTATACAGATCTTAACAAGGAAATCGATACCACAAATAAAAAACTCGATGCGGCAATTGAGCGGCAAATTAAGTTTGTAGAAATCGGCGGAAAACAGGGCAGCCAGACGTTTAAGTCGATGGAATACGATATCGACAACTTGCGAAAAAAGCTTGAGGATGCAGAGGAGAAAAAGAAACAGTTAGAATCTTCTGGCGGTGCATATACCACGGGAGCCGACACGGAAAGTGGTCAGAAGATTGTTGCACAGTATGTGGCAGCTCAGAACGTTTTAGAGAGCACAAACAATCGCTTAAACACATCATACAAAGCACTCAAAGTATCAGCGGAAGGGTACAATGAAGCCGTCAAGAAAGCAGCAGAAGCAGAAGCAGAGAAAGCCAGGGCTGCGGAAGAAGCGGCACAGGCGGAAGCGGAAGAACAGGCACGCTTACAGGGAATAGCGGATGCTGCGGAAATCTCATCGGGCTATGTTGTAGAATTGCAAAATGAGCTGCAAAATTTGCAGATCCGGCAGAATGATTTAAAAAGCGCGGGATTGGGATTCGGATATGAAGAGTTTGATCAAAACACAGCAAGAATTGCAGAAATAAATCAGGTTTTATCGGAATATGAGAAAAATCTGACGAAGGCAGATGAGGCTCAGAAAAAGGTTCAGAAGTCCAGCAAGAGTATGGGCGGATCTATTAGAAAATCAGGAATCAGTTTCAAAAAAATGCTGAGCTATGCATTCGGTATCCGCTCTCTCTTCGCCCTCTTTAACCGCATCAGAAGCGCCGTTACAGACGGGATGAAGAACCTTGTCCAGTATTCCGGCAGCACAAACAGCACGGTTTCCGGGCTTATGGGATCGCTGACGCAGCTTAAGAACGCACTTGCGACAGCATTCGCCCCGATCCTTACCGCAGTAGCTCCGGCGCTGAACTATCTCATCAGCCTCTTGACAACAGCAGCAATAGCGGTGGGACAGTTTTTCTCCGCTCTTACCGGGCAAAGCACCTTCGTAAAAGCTACAAAGGTGCAGGAAAACTATGCGGATTCGCTAAAAAAGACGGGATCAGCAGCAAAGAAAGCAGAAAAGAGTCTGGCATCATTTGACACAATAGAACAGATTGGATCAAAAAGCAGTGACTCCGGCGGCGGTGGAGGCAGTTCCACGAACCCGAAGGATATGTTTACAACCGAACAGATTAGCTCCTCCATAAAGGAGATGGCAGATAAGATCCGACAGATGGTAGCTGCCGAGGACTGGCAAGGCGTAGGAAACTATATTGGATCTCAGATCGGCAACGGCTTGAACTTCGGTATGAGTAAACTGGATCAGTTCCTATCTACTACGAACTGGAAGGGCATCGGAACGGCAATCACCGCAGGACTTACCGGTTTTTTCTCTACATTCAGCTGGAGCACATTGAGCAGTACAGTTTCTCACTTTATATCTGGAGCTGTTCAACTTATCACTGGATTATTCAAAGGTGTAGATTGGCGATCTATCCCGCAGGGAATTATTGATGCAATTGGCGGAATCTTAAAAGGATTTGACTATGCGAGTGTCTTCGGCTCTGTCGGTGAACTGATTGGAACGGCAATAGCATCCGGCATAGACCTTTTAAAAGGTCTTGGAGACGTTCTGGTGAACTCGTGGAACAGCGTTGTCAGCTATTTCTCTGGTTATATTGATGCGTCCGGCGGTGATATTGTACTGGGGCTTTACAATGGTATTGTTAACGCGATCAAGAGTGTAGGATCTTGGATTGTGAATAATATCTTCAAACCGTTTATTAACGGATTCAAGTCTGCATTCGGAATTCACAGCCCATCCACAGTCATGATGGAAATGGGGCAGTACCTCATGGAGGGGCTCCGAAATGGAATCAGCAATTTCATTTCCTCCGTTATCACGAAATTTGCAGAGATTAAAGATAAGATCATCACTAAGTGGGACGAGACTAAGCAGAAGACTCAGGAGAAATGGAGTAGCATTAAGAGCGGACTTGAAAGTACATGGACATCGGTCAAAACATCCGCCGGTGAGAAGTTCCAGGCGATCAAGGAAACTGTATCAACACGTTGGAACGAGACAAAATCCAGCACCGAGAGCGCATGGGGATCTATCCACAGCACACTTGCAACGAAGTGGGAGGAGATTCAGAGCAACGCAACGGCGAAATTCACGGCGATCAAAGACAGTATTGTAGCCGCATGGAAAACGCTAAAATCAGAGACCAGCACCATATGGAATGGCATCTGGGGTGCAATGAAATCCGTCATCAACGCAATTCTCGGCGGTGTGGAGTCGATGGTGAACGGCGTCATCAATGCGCTGAATAAGATGATCAGCGCACTCAACAATCTGAGCTTTGACATTCCTGACTGGGTTCCGGGAATCGGCGGAGAATCCTTCGGGCTGGACATTCCGACCGTAAGCAAGGTACATTTGCCGCGTCTGGCATCAGGTACCGTGGTTCCTCCTCGCGCCGGTGAATTTGCGGCGATTCTGGGCGATAACAAACAGGAAACTGAGGTCGTTTCTCCGCTCAGTACAATGAAACAGGCACTTATGGAAGCACTCGCAGAGAGCGGAGTAGGCGGAAACCAGCAAGTCGTGATTCGCTTCGAGGGCAACCTTGCACAGCTTGGACGAGTACTGAAACCCGTAATTGATGCAGAAAACAACCGCGGAAGCGTGAGACTTGTAACAGGAGGAAACCGATGAACCATTTTGCAGTATTTACCGTGGATGGAGTGGAATATGATGTCAATGTCATAAAGCTCTCAAGAAATGCAAAAGTGACGGATACGGACAACTCCGGGCGCACACTTGATGGCGTAATGCATCGGGACATCATCGGAACATACTACAATTACACGCTTGAAGTAGCCGCAAAAAAAGGAAAGCATCAGGATTACGACAGACTGTATGATGTGGTAAGTGCTCCAGTAGATAGCCATGATCTGGTGTTCCCGTACGGACAGGAAACATTATCATTTAAGGCATACATCACAGAAGCAAACGACACCATGATCCGCAGAGAGGGCGTTAATTTGTGGGGCTATGATGATAATCTTAAGCTCAACTTTGTAGCGATGGAACCGCAGAGAAGGAGATAACATGAAGTGGGATGTGTCAATATCAGCGAATGGGGAAGAGTATTATTCCTCCACAAGTGAGCTCACAAATCAGAAAAATCCGATTCCTGGGTATGCCTATCTCCTTCCGGGCTATTCCCTTCTGAATGGCAGCTACAAAAACGCTCCGGACAGGATCCCGGAGGGGAAAAGTGGGTATACCAGTAGCCAGATATCAGACACGAACGGAGACTTTGCAGACCCTCCGATTCTTCGAATCCATTTTGATAGGCTCAAGACTTCCAGAGGAATCACGCTGAATTTTAACGATATTTCCGGAGACTATGCGGACAAAGTTAATATTAAGTGGTATAAAAGCGGTGTTCTTGTGGAAAACATGGATTTTTCGCCGACATCAAGTGTGTATTTTTGCGAAGCATCTGTAAAGCTCCATAACGAGGTGGAAATCACGTTTCTTCACACTTCGCGACCGTACCGCCATATTTGGATTTCGAAGATCACAAACTACAGGCTTGTGGACGCTGGAGGACTCAAGATCGTATATGGCGATATCGCCCTCGGAGCGAAAGAAAACGCGGAGTACAGCGTGAATGATGGTGGGCGGCTGGGCAATCTGAAAAAGAAATATTCCTTCCCTGATGTGGCACTGAACTATCCGGGGTATTCCCTGCTGAATGAGGGGTATAAGAACTATGATGTTTTCCCGGAAGTCGGATATATATCTCGGCTGGTATCAGATGAGAACGGGAATTTCCCGCACGGAACCATCCGCCCCACGGCTGGTTTAGTTCCACATCCCGGACTGTATCCAGGTAGCGAATATGAGTTGCCTACACTGACCGCGACATTTTCAGATAAATACAGCAGTCAGGGCATCTCTCTGGTGTTCAACGATCATTCCGGAGACTATTGCTCTCAACTCACTATCACATGGTATCGTGACGGTGAAACATTATCCTCCGAGACGTTCCAACCGGACGGATATGAGTATTTCTGTTATCATCCGGAGGAATATTACAATAAGATCACGATCGCCTTCGAAAAGACATCCAGACCATTCAGACCGGTGTTCCTGTCTGATATCCAATATGGGCTTGGGCGTACATTCTTGGATGATGAAGCGAAGAATGTAGATTGCTTTATCGAGATGAGCCCGATCAGTGAAGAGCTCAGCATCAACACATTAAGCTTCACGATCCGGAGCAAGTCGAACATCGCATTCAACTTCCAGCGCCGCCAGCAAATGAAATTATATTTCGATGAAAATATTATCGGAATTTTCTATTTGAAATCCGGGAAGCGTGTAAGCAAAACGGACTACGAGGTTAATACTGAGGATGCTGTGGGACTTTTAGACACGACAGACTTTATGGGCGGCATATACAATAATGAGCCAGTCAAAAACGTCATAGCGGCGATTTTCGAAGGACAGGGGATTGATTATTTCCTTGATCAGACCTTGGAAAATTTGACAGTAAGCGGATATCTTCCAGTCTGCCGCAGGCGTGATGCGCTCGCTCAAGTTGCTTTTGCGATCGGGGCATCCGTCAACACCGCGTATGATCTCAATCTGTATATCTATCCTCGGAATACAGGCATCATAAAGCCGCATATGGAACTCCATCCGGGAAAAGGACTTGTACCGGGCATGAGAGTCACGAAGCAGAACTTTACGAAGTCCAACACTCTATCTGGGCTGACGATCGACCACAGCGACATCACCACTGGTGCAAAGGTATACGCGCACACTTACGTGAAATCCTCGGAATCGGAGGAACTCTATAAAGATACTCTGAATGGGACAGCTCAGATTACGTTCTCGGAAGCCCATTATGATCTTGCAATCACCGGCGGCGCGATCAGCACGTCCGGAGATAACTGGGCGATCATTACCGGAACCGGTAGCGAAGTAGTTCTGACTGGCAAGAAATACACCCACATGACAACCCTGTATGAGAAAGCGAACCCTAACATATCGCAGAATGAGAATCTCGTGGAAGTGAAAGACGCGACACTCGTAAACCCTCAGAATGTGAACGAAGTTCTTAATCGTGTATACGATTATTACAGCAGCAACGAGTCTGTTTCCTGCCGTGTCTTACTCAATGAGGAAGAGTTGGGGGATATTGTTTCAGTAGATACAGACTTTGACGGGACACGGATCGGAGCCATTAAAAAGATGGATTTCACATTCACACGGGAAATGACAGCGGAGGTAGAGATAGGATGAGCGTTTTTGAGACTCTGATAACAGACCGCACGGCGGACGATGTAACAAACCGCACGGAAAAAGGCTGCATTGCTTATACAGACCTTAATCGTGTAGAAACAGCCTGCCGTGATCTTGCGGACATCCTGTTTGTGGACATCAATACAAAAACAGACTGGACAATGCGAGATTTCCGTACCGACAGCGATATGCAGCGGATCCGCGGCAACATACAGGCGCTGAGAGAGGCATACTTCACAAAGCCAACGACCCCGGCAACGCCGCAGAGAATCGAATATCAGTCAGTTACGGAAGCCAACAATATTGAACAGATCCTTGCGGATATCTATGAGATGTATCAGTCTTCCATGTCCGGGGCGCGGCGGCTTGCGTTCCGGCTGGGAACAAAGCCAATCGGAGACAGGAGGTAGCACATGGCATTAAAAACGAACTATAAGGATGACATCTATGAGGGGAACAGAAAATACAATCAGGTGAGTAATTCGGACGGGACAATTTCCCTTGTGGATCAGACCAATTACACGCAGGAGGGGGACCCATTTAAGGCTGAGGACATCAACGCGACAAATATGGCGATCAACAGGCTCTATGATTTGCGTACCGGCACATTGACGGCTGGAGGATGGACCACAAGTGCACCATACACGCAGACGATCACTGTTGAGGGACTTAAGGACACGGACCGCCCGGATATCTCCTGCACTGATGACCTGACATCTAAGGCAAGCAAAAAAGCACGCCGGAAGGAATGGAACAAGGTGGATCGGATCGTTACCGGGGATGGACAGCTCACGGCATACTGCAATTTCGACAAGCCGACCCTTGACTTGCCTATAGAAATTCACAGATCATAAGGAGGAACAGCATGGAAGAATTAGAGAAAAACGAGACCAGCACACAGGCAGAAGAAAATACAGTTTCCCTCGCATCCGCACAGGCTCTTGCTGATGCACTTGCAAAAATCGAAGCTTACACCCCTACCACTTGGGTAGACAACTCTTCTCCGGACATTGATGCGGAGCATCTGAATAAACCGGAACAGGCAATCAAACGTGTCACGGATGCGCTCAATTCCGCCGTTGATGCAATCAAGGATTTGCAGTCTCAGGTAACAAAGAACGCCGGAGCTATCTCGGATGTAAATAACAATTTGAGTAATGCTGGGATCCCAACTGTAAAAAAGATTACAGATTTATATGCCATAAAAAAATCGGGATTTTATTACTATGATGCTGGCGCAACGAATGCCCCAATGTCATCAAGAGGTGGAATGATTGTTGCAAATTACTTAAGTGACTCATGGATATCTTTGACTGTTGTCCCGTACGCATCGTCAAAAATATATACAAATACCAAATATAATAACACGTGGGTCGGCTGGGCCGAATCTGCAACAAAGGATGATTTAACAAAATCCATTGATTTCCGAGGAAATGCAAAAACATTTAAGGTTCGCAGCGGTGAAACTGGATTGAAAAATATTTATCTTGATATAGGAGATGAAGCGGGGAATTCTTGCAGTTTAGGATTTTTCTCAGACAAAGAGAATTCCATAAGGCTGATATTGAATAATCAAGTTGTATGGACAAAGTAATTATACATCATGCAAGCTGTATTGCTATTATTCTTCCATCGTAATTATATGTTTCATTAACATACCCGTAACCTATTAAATTTACGGTGCAATCTTTTACTGTTTTTATAATCATTGCCGTTACACAACCGCCGCCATTAGACATCGTTGTGCGAGAATTTCCAAAATGGAAAATGCTACCTGCATCGGACAATACATCAAACGTTGCTGACATCAGTCCATCGTTTGAAATGGTGACACCATTTTTTCCAACAAGAAAATAGGTGTATCCTGCTTTTAATTGTATTGATACAGATATTACATTTTGTTTATACACGGCTGCCTTTGATCCGGCGGCAGTGAAATAGATGCCTAAATCATCCTTTGAAACATAGTTTGATAAGGACGTCTTGTCTGCCTTATTACTCAAATTGTTATTTACGTAACACATTTTAATTCAAAAAAGAAAGGAAAGAGATTGTTTGGCAGGCGTTGCGGCTCCTGCATCTCTTTTAGCCACTGCGGCGCATGGTTGCAACGGAATCTACCACCTCAAACAATCTCTTTCGAATTCATTATAACAGAACGATTTTTTATTGTAAAGAAAGGAGATATTATACTATGGCAGATGCCTTTTTAAAGCAGTATGGCGGATCCGGTACTGGATCCGATGACTGCACAGCAAAACGAAATCAGGTACTCGCAGGCGTGACGGCCGTTACCAGCGACAGTGATGATGAAGCACTGACCGGCACAATGCCGGAGCGTGGAAAACTGTCCAGAACACTTTCCGCTGGGGAGTCCGTGACATTATCAGAAGGACATTACTCCGGAGGCACGGTGTCCGCCCGGAGCTTGGCAAGCCAGACCGGTGGAGCAACGGCAGAAGACCGATATGTCAAGAAAGGGCTGACATACTGGAAAGATGGGGTGTTACGAACCGGAACAATGGAAACCCAGTCCGCAATATCTTTTAGCGCAGCCGCTCTCTCAAGCACGGCAATCCGTATCAGTTGGAAAAATCCAGCTAAAGGTCCGTGGGAAGGAATTAGAGTACGGATGTCAGCATCCGGCACACCGGGGGCGAGCGGCGGAACAGAGAAGTACAGAGGGGCTGGAAACAACCCTAATCAGGGTGGTGGGAATAACTATGCGGATATCACAGGATTAGATCCGAGTCAGACATATTACTTCACTTGTACCAGTTATTATACAGGGTTGCCTGATGGCAGCAGCGCAAATATTCAAGGCAAGACAAAGCCTAAGTCCATCGAAGAATTGTGGAACGAATACAAATACCCATCATGTGAAACAACATTTAAGGATAATTCAAGTGGCGCAAACTCTACTGCATGTTACAATCACACTTGGACTCCGTCTGGTGATCGCCTTACAGGAGGAAAAAAGTTTACATTAAACCATTTTTCATTGGGTCTTAACGAAATGCTGTTAGTAATGTTAGACGAATATAAACGCGCATCGGAATTCAGCTCAGCTACAATGAATACAACCGATATCCAGACTTTCGTTGGACGTGGAATAAGAATATTGAAGGCGACAGGCGAAACAAAATTGGATTTAGGAAAAATTTTAACAGCTAAATTAGAAGAAGATTCCTCTTATAACACACAGGGCTATTCCTACCATTGGATTTATCTGAAGTTTACAGTGTCGAACCCGCTTGTAACTGATGGGCTGTCTCCAAGTATACCGGACGGTGGTTGCATTGAATTCTATTAAGGAGAGAAGACTATGAGAGATATTACATTGTGCCATCCGCGGCTCCAGAAGCTCGCGGCGGCACTTGTGCAGAAATGCGCAGAACATGGCTTGAAGATCAAGATCGGCGAAACCTTCCGCACTGTGGCGGAGCAAGACGCATTTTATGCCCAGGGAAGAACAAAACCGGGCAACAAGGTGACGAACGCTCGCGGATCCAGTTACAGCTCCTTCCATCAGTGGGGAACCGCCTTTGACATCTACCGCGCTGACGGGAAGGGCGCTTACTATGATAACGACGGCTTCTTTTCCCGTGTAGGTGCGATCGGAGTTTCCCTTGGGCTTGAGTGGGGCGGCAACTGGACAAGCATTAAAGACAAGCCACATTTTCAGCTCCCGGACTGGGGAAGCAGCACGAAGAAAATCAAAGCCTTATACGCCACTCCGCAGGATTTCATCGCGACATGGGAGAGAGATACCGCCGCCCTTCCGGAAGGCTGGGTACACGACTCTCATGGCTGGTGGTGGCGGAATGCGGATGGATCCTATCCAAAACTGTGTTGGAGATCCATCAATCACCATTATTATCTCTTCGGTGCGTCCGGCTATATGCTGACCGGCTGGGTACAGTTTGACGGCACCAAGACCGGTACGGGCGACTGGTTCTATCTTGAGGAGTCCGGCGAATACGAGGGTGCGTGTTGGCACGCGAAGGGAGACAACGGCGCTATGGAACGGTGGTATGTGGAGTGATTTTCGTGTTGCATTTCGTGTTGCATAGTGCTTTAAGTATAGCAAGAAAGCATAAAAACATTATAGATAACTACAATTATTAAAACCATGTAAGTCGCATAAAATAAGGGGATTCCAAGAAAACCCAGTATTTTCAAGGAATCCCTTTATATCCATATAAACCGGTTCAAGTCCGGTCACCGGCATTGGAAGAAGCTTGTAAATACAGGCTTCTTTTTATTTTGTGTTGCATTTCGTGTTGCATAACTCTGAAAAATGCGTGTTTGCTATCTCATTCATCGACATGGTTTTGTCATCCATTGTATGGCGATACACTTCTTTTAGGGTTCCATCGTTCCCCCATCCCCCTCGCTTCATGATATAGGCATCCGGGATCCCCAATGCATGTTGGATGGATGCGGAGTAGTGCCGGAGATCGTGGAAGCGGAACAGCTCCATTTTATTTTTCTTGAGAAGATCATGAAACTTCCTTGTGATCTGATTCGGATCTAGCGAAACGATCCTTCCCTTTTTCCCCTTTATCTTTTCAATTACAAAGTCCGGAAAATCAATATAGCGATCACCGGCGTAAGATTTCGGCGTTTTTATGATCCATTGACGTTCCGTGTTCAAGACCATATTCTTCGTAATGTGGACCATGTTTCCGGAGATATCGTCGGATGTCAGCGCACCGATCTCCCCGCGCCGCATCGGACCGAATGCCGCAAGCAGGATCGGGATCTCCAACTCTGTCCCTTTTGCACACTCCATAAGACGCTGTATCTCCGCGTCTGTAGGCACGTAGATCTTCGGACGTACTTTTTCCGGGAGCTTGGTGTTCAATGCGAAATTCGGACGATACACGCCTAAAACAGCAGCGATCAGTCCATGAGCGTTACGCACTGTCTTGGGTGCGTGATTTGCGGCAAAGGCGTTGATTGCAATCTGCACCTGCTCCTGCGTCAATGTAGGCACCTTCTGATTCATCAGCTCCTGCATGTCCTTCTTCCGGGTCCGGCGGTAGTCCATAACCGTTCTGGGTGATAGTAGGGACAACCTCTCATCAGTGTAACGGTCGATCGCTTCCCCCAACGTGAGATTCTGCACACTCGTTGCATTCTCCTTCTCAGCGGCCCATTGAGCCGCCATCTGTTCCGCAATACGTTTTCCCTTCGGCCCCGGCACATCCGAGGTGAAGCTCTTGTATATACGTTTGTCCTTCTTTTTTCCGGTCTTCGGATCAATAGATGTCTCAATGTGTGAGAATACCTGACACCTCCATGATCCAGACGGAAGCTTTTTTGCAGTAGCCATAATCAGTCCTCCTTAATTTGGGTATAAAAATAACAGCCTGCCGCAACCCGCCGAAAATTCTGGCCGGTTCTGCTTGCATAGCTGTCCCGAAGGTGGTATATTATGGGTGTAGGTTTCCGATACGCATCTTCGGGAATATCGAATCGGCTCAGTGCGCCAACACCGAGCCGATTTTTTCATTTGTAAGAGCGACGTTCGATATTATTCCGAGCGCCGCTTATTATCATTCTTTTGTCTTTTTATTTTTCTTTCCAGTAATTAAGGCTACAAATGCGATAATTGCGTTGATCGCACACCACCCAGCCCAGATATTAAGATCACCGTAGCTTCCCGCCATGCTAAATCCAATCAGAGCGGCGAGACCGAAAAGAATAATAAGTGCGATGTTTCCACCTTTTCCACCCTTCCGAGTAGAAATAGAAACGATTCCGCCTGCCAGCATGAAAATAGCCACTATGATTCCGGCACTTCCGCTGACCTCTCCATTATCCGCTAATGCATTTCCCAAACCTGCGGCACAGGACTGGAAAGAAACAAACACAAATAAGATAACGGATAAGATGCCAGACACAAGTTTCCATACTTTCATACAAAAGCCCTCCTTTCTTCTGTATTTCCGAGGTATCCGGTGAGATATCCCGAACATATAGCTTTAAATATTTACAGAGTTCTATAAATATTTAATCATAATTCATCATATCACGCCGTATACTTTAAGTAAAGACATTGTTGACGACATTTTTCGATAATGGAGGTACGCATATGGATTATAAGAAGAAAATCATCGACTTGCTGGATAAGGTGCAGACGGATCAGACACTGAAACGGGTATACAAATTATTATTGTATCTCTATATGAGAGAATAGCAGAAGAGCCGGGGAATGAATCCTCGGCTCTTCCTTTTGCGATTATTCTTTTTTGAGTTCGTTTAGGATCTCTTCGATCTGCCGCCAGCGGCTCTCGTCCAACTTTGCGAACTGGACAAGGATCTTCTTCGCAAAGTCATTGTCTCCCGTCATGACGGAATCCACGATAGCCTGCGCATCGCTATCGTCATCCTGGAACATTTCCCCAGTTCCGTTCACAAGCCAATCATAGTTGACTTTAAATTCCCGGCAGATGTCTTTAAGGGTTCGCTCGCTTGGTGTTTTGGCACCAGTTTCTACTTGAGCAATGAAGTTTCTACTTAATTCCAAAGAATCAGCAAAATCTTGCTGCGTTTTCCCAAGCGCCTTTCTTAATTCTTTTATGCGCTCTTCCATTTTTGCACCTCCTCTCTGATAACTATTATAATAAAAAATGTTCCCAAAGTCAACAAAAATATGTTGACAAATGTTTTCTAAGGGACTATAATGTGTTTACAAGGAAACAAAAAGCCTTGAGCGCTTGCCGCACATGAAAAAATCTGATGGGAGTGTCGTTCCCACCAGATCATCATCAAGTTTGTTTACCCTATATGCTTTGCAGATAAAAAATCGCAACCAACGACACTGGTCGCTTCTTGAAGCACCTTGTCACTTTCGCAGTCTTGAATCTGCAACATGCCTAATCGCTGACAAAACAGTCAGAGCCGTCTTTAACCTGTTTTAACTGTCTCGGTATCAGCGCGGACGGATTAAAAGCAAAGGGAGCAGGCAAAATCAAAAGTTTGGTCGTGAAAACCACTCCTTCCTTTTGCCATTAGGCATAACAATGATAACACAAACGAACGGCAAGCGCAACCGAAAAGAGTCAAACAGATTCAAATATAAAAATAACGAGGAGGGGAAAGATGAAAGCAAACAGAAAAAAGCTCGAACTTGCAATGGCAAGAGCTTGTATGAACACGGAGGATCTGGTAAAAACGTCCGCCATGCCTCGACCGACAGTAAACAATGTGATTGTCGGACGAGATGTGAGACCGGCAACACTGGGAAGGGTTGCCCGTGCATTGGATGTCGATGTGACAGACATCCTTGAAGATGAAGAATAGAACAGCCGAAAGGGGGTAAATATATGTCAGACGAAAAAAGAAACCTTATCAGAGATGTAACAACACAGATCGACAAGCTCCCGGAAGATAAAAAGCATTATATCCTCGGCTACATGGCTGGAGTGATCGACTGCAACACGGAAGCCTGTAAGGATCAGAAAGACAAATAAAGGGGTGAGAGCATGAAAGTCACGTATGGGAAAGAGAAGAGTGATAACATCCGCGTACTGATTGCCAAAGTTAAGGCGCAGAAGCAGTACGACAATGAGAAGATGGCGAAGTGTCTGGGGCTTAAGATTAGTACCTATTACAATCGCCTCCGCAATCCAGCGACATTCCGATCCGGAGAGCTGTGGATTCTGATGCAGATCGGGAAAGTACCAAAGGAAGAGAAGGACAAATATGTGTAGAGGGTTCCTACTCTGACGGTGTCAAGCCCATATAATCAGTGCGATAAACAAAAATGCTCCGGCAGTGCTGACACACCACACGGAGCGTTACCGCTAACGCAAACGGCTAAATAAATTGTAACACTGACAAACAATATCCGCAAGACACAGGAGATAAAATGAGCAAAGAGGAAATCAATTGGGAAGAAGCTGAGAAATGGTTGGCAACGGAGGTGATCGGACAGGCGAGAAGAAGTGCCGCACGATGGTTTGTAGCTTGGCTTGCTACTATGGCCGCATTGGTTGGGACAAACGTAGCATGGGTCTTGGCTGCTTGTAGTAAATAGGAGGAAAAAATATGAAATCGCTGATTCTGATTACGTGCCAGAGCGAAGCAAAGCGCCGGATCCGCGCGAAGAAACGCCAGATGATCGCCCGGACACTTGCCCGGTACACAGTACGGATTGCAATCCTGCTGTTTGCGTGGCTGGGAATCTTCACACTGGTCGTACCGTACAGCACGATAGGAGTAGCGATCGTTACCGCGTTTCTGGCGATGGTGCCAATGATGTGGGGAATGGAGGATATGGAATGAAGAAATATGAATTAACAGCCGAAAGCATTGTGAAGTTCGGCAGAACGCTTTTCAGAATTAAGGCTCTGGTAGCCTTTGGAGACGTTAAAGAGGGAGAGCTTGGAGGATTTGTCGAGAAAGAGGAAAACCTCGATCAGGGCGGAAACGCGTGGGTTTCCGGTGACGCGAGGGTTTTCGG